>OLVT01000478.1_pt1 | contig 43595 bp, 40 predicted proteins | sample 1673241 | NCBI WGS metagenome assembly OLVT01 (sample SAMEA3178936, study PRJEB25190) | human gut metagenome | biome: human gut; feature: human-associated habitat; material: faeces | place: Austria | collected 2013 | reverse complement strand
GCGGATTAACTGTATAACTCGAGCCGCATATCGGTAATATCATGAATGATTGTGTTTAGACCTTATGAATAAAAATATGACAAGTAATATGTTTATATATATGCAGTCAAGTAATATGAAGATAAAGTCAGATCCTTTAGGATGGTCTTTAGACGGAGAGTTTGGTGGTATTAGAGAGTATGCTGAAATAAAAAATTTTAATAAAGTAATTCCTATTATTGGAAACAAATTAGGAAATTTGTATTATAAAGAAAACTAAAATTGAGGTGACAAGATGACGGGGACTATATTAAAAAAATTTATTTATACAATTATAATATATGGCTTTTTGTTAATATATATTACACCGCCTATGCAAATACCTGATGAGAACACACATTTTCTAAATAGTTATGCGATAGCTCATTTAGATATTTTCCCAGAAGCGAATGGAGAGAAGATAGGGAGAAAATTTCCAGTAGAGATATGTCAATTTATTGATTATTATCAAACCTACTTTTCGGATGAAAAAAATGCATTGAAGCTTCAACAGCAACAGTTGGAGACATATGGGAGCATTAATCAATCACAACAGCAGTTTGTAGAATACTGGAATGCGGATACCAGCCCAATTGCCTATATAGCACCGGCTTTTGGAATGTGGCTAGCAGAAAATATAAAAATTGTGCCTACAACTCCTTTCAATCTTCTCATAGCAGGGCGTATTGCTAATTTAGTAATGTTTGTTTTCTTGGCAAGCCTAACGTTGAGTCTTACGCCAATTTTGAAAAAAACTATATTGCTTTTATTGCTGATGCCCTCCACGGTTTCTTTGGCAGCTTCATTAAGCTATGATGCGATAATAATCGGAACAACGCTATTGCTATTTTCACTGGTTCTAAAATCGGTTTGCAGTGAAAAAAAAATTAGCGTTGGTGAAATTATGCTGTTTATTTTTATTGCAGTGGTTTTGCTTTCTGTAAAACAAGCATATTTTCCACTGCTGTTAACGGCTTTTTGCATTTCGATTGATAAGTTCCCGTCGAAGAAGGTGTATGTTGGTACAATTGTATTATGCTTGTTTTTTGCTGTGATACTATATATACCTTATAAATTACAGTGCAATACTATACTGAGTTTGGCCAAACACTCAAATGTAAATTATATGGGGCAGCCAAATCAAGTAAAATATATAATGACACACTTTTACAAGATACCAGAATTAATTGTAAATTCATTTTTGGTCTATGGTTCATTTTATGTTAATAGTTTTTTTGGTAATCTTGGGAGATTAGAGATTCTATTTATTCCATGGTATAGCTGTATATACCTTTTTATTCTTTTAATAACTATTTTATCTGAATTAAAAATTGCTCAGAAGATAAATGTAACAAAAAAATTGATATTTGCATTTGCAATAATATGTTCTGTAGTATTGATTTTTGTCGGCACATATATAATCTGGACAACCAATACTATTGGAATAGGCGCAGATTATGTGGATGGAGTGCAGGGGAGATATTTTATTATGTTGGTTCCTTTTGCCTGTATTTTGCTTTGCTATAATTGTTCAAATAAATATATATCACACAATAAATTTGTACGACAAATATGCACTGGACTTTGGAAACATAATATACATCTGTTAGATTTGGCTATGTTATATGTAAATGTATGTTTAATATTATCAGTAATATTGATTTTATTACGGTTTTGGATATAACAAATAGTAGGAGAGAAGCGACTTTATGGATGCGATTGCAGTACTCATTCCTTGTTACAATGAAAGTAAAACGATAGAAAAGGTAATAAAAGATTGGCAAAGAGAACTGCCTGATGCTGTAATATATGTTTATGATAATAATTCCACAGATAATACGGCGGCACTGGCTATGGCGGCAGGTGCCGCAGTTCGCCGTGAATATCAGCAAGGAAAAGGGAATGTGATTCGTAGAATGTTCCGTGAAATCAATGCCGAATGCTATATTATGATAGATGGGGACGATACCTATCCGGCAGAGAATGGGCCAGAAATGGTTCGATTAGTTTTGGAAGAACAGGCGGATATGGTTGTAGGAGATCGTTTATCATCCACATATTTTGAAGAGAATAAAAGGCCGTTCCATAATTTCGGAAACAGTATTGTTCGTTCAACAATTAACTGTTTGTTTAAAAGCGATATTCGAGATATAATGACATGTTATAGAGCTTTTAGCTATCAGTTTGTGAAAAGTTTCCCGATTTTGTCAAAGGGATTTGAGATTGAAACCGAAATGAGTATTCATGCTGTCGATAAAAATATGGATGTACGAAATGTGATTGTAGAATATCGGGATCGTCCGGAGGGAAGTGTATCGAAGTTAAATACGTATTCAGACGGTATCAAAGTTCTAAAAACAATTTTTAAGTTATATAAAAATTATCGTCCTTTGGGATTTTTTGGAGGATTAGCGGTAGTTCTATTTTTGATTTCGGGAGTTATGTTCGCACCAGTTTTGAGTACATATTTACGGACTGGACTAGTGCCGCAGTTCCCAACGTTAATTGTGAGCGGCTTTATAGCCTTGGCTGCAATTCAATCTTTTTTTGCGGGATTGATTTTGTCTACTTTAGTAGTTAGAGGACGGCAGGAATTTGAATTACAATTGATTAACATAGAAAATATGCGAAAATTATTATGATGAAAAAACAGATTGAATACCAGCAGCGTTGCATATACGCAATCACGCTTTAGTTTACTTACTGTCCAGCAATGGATTAAGAAAACTACTTCCCCAAACGCATGTTTGCTATTTGGAGAAAAACTATCTCAATTGATTGCTCTTTTAGGCCCAATCGGATAAAATAAAAAGAGACAGGTAAAATAACACGGCTTAATCGGCTCTGAGTTGTTATTAAACGAGTCTCTTATATTCTTATTTGATATAAATACCTGTACATTATATGAAATACAGCCGGAAAAGTCAAGAAAGGCAAAATTAACTTACTGAAAATGACATATGAGAGAATTTGTAGCATTCTATAAAGCATATAAACTATTTAAATTTAAAGTAATCAGGAGGACAAACCAATGAAAGGAATCGTACTTGCCGGTGGCAGCGGCACCAGACTCTACCCCTTAACCAAAGTAACATCCAAGCAGCTGCTTCCAATCTACGACAAACCCATGATCTATTACCCGCTGTCCGTTCTCATGAACGCGGGAATCCGGGAGATTCTCATCATCTCCACACCGGACGACACGCCCCGTTTTGAGGCTCTTCTGGGGGATGGCCATCAGTTCGGCATCTATTTAAGCTATGCCGTTCAGCCAAGCCCCGACGGACTGGCACAGGCCTTTATCATCGGAGAGGAGTTTATCGGGGACGATTCCGTCGCCATGGTGCTGGGAGACAACATTTTCCACGGCCATGGCCTGAACCGCCTTCTGCGGGCCGCAGCGGCCAAGGAGAAGGGGGCCACGGTATTCGGCTACTATGTGGACGACCCGGAGCGCTTCGGCATTGTGGAGTTTGACAAGGAGGGAAAGGCCGTCTCCATCGAGGAGAAGCCGGAGCATCCCAAGTCCAACTACTGCGTCACCGGCCTGTATTTCTACGACAACCGGGTGGTGGAGTACGCCAAGGGCTTGAAGCCTTCCGCCAGAGGAGAGCTGGAGATTACGGATTTGAACCGCATCTACCTGGAGAACGGGGAGCTGGATGTGGCCCTTCTGGGACAGGGCTTTACCTGGCTGGATACGGGAACCCATGAGTCCTTAGTGGAGGCCACCAACTTTGTCAAGACGGTGGAGACCCACCAGCACCGCAAGATTGCCTGCCTGGAGGAAATCGCCTACTTAAACGGCTGGATTACCAAGGAGCAGGTGCTGGAGTCCTACGAGGTATTGAAAAAGAACCAGTACGGCAAATATCTGAAGGACGTGCTGGACGGAAAATATGTGGATAAGCTTCACAGCCTGAACCAATAGAACGCAACCGTTCAGGGCGGCGGGAAAGCAGGTGGAAAAGCAGGCGTTAAGCTTGCTTATAAGAATGCTTTTCCGCCGTCTGGAATAGCCAGATCGAACAAGGAGAAAAGGGAAAATGAAAATGATTGTCACCGGCGGAGCCGGATTTATCGGAAGCAACTTTGTGCAGCATATGGTAAACAAGTACCCGGATTATGAGATTATCAACCTGGACCTCTTGACCTACGCGGGCAACCTGGAGAACTTAAAACCCGTGGAGGATAAGCCCAACTACCGCTTCATCAAGGGGGATATTGCGGACCGGGCCTTTATCTTCAAGCTGTTCGAGGAGGAAAAGCCGGATGTGGTGGTAAACTTCGCGGCGGAGAGCCATGTGGACCGTTCCATCACGGACCCGGAGGCCTTTGTGCGGACCAACGTGATGGGGACCACCACGCTGCTGGACGCCTGCCGGACCTATGGGATTAAGCGTTACCACCAGGTATCCACCGATGAGGTCTACGGGGATCTGCCCTTAGACCGGCCGGATTTGTTCTTTACGGAGGAGACGCCCCTTCACACCTCCAGCCCTTATTCCTCCTCCAAGGCCAGCGCGGACCTGTTTGTCCTGGCCTACCACAGGACCTACGGGCTGCCGGTGACGGTATCCCGCTGCTCCAACAACTACGGCCCCTACCATTTCCCGGAGAAGCTGATTCCCCTTATGATCAGCCGTGCCCTGGCGGATGAGGAGCTGCCGGTGTACGGGACAGGAGAGAATGTGCGGGACTGGCTTCATGTATCGGACCACTGCGAGGCCATCGACCTGGTGATCCATAAGGGAAGAGAGGGAGAGGTGTACAACATCGGAGGCCACAATGAGCGGACGAACCTGCAGGTGGTAAAGACCATCTTAAAGGCCTTAAATAAGCCGGAGAGCCTGATTCGTTTTGTGAAGGACCGCCCGGGCCACGATATGCGCTACGCCATCGACCCCACCAAGATCGAGACGGAGCTTGGCTGGAAGCCGAAGTACAACTTCGATACGGGAATCCAGCAGACGATCCAGTGGTATCTGGACAACCAGGAGTGGTGGAAGAATATTTTAAGCGGCGAGTACAGCAAGTATTTTGACAAGATGTATGGGGACAGGCTGTAAGGAAGACCGGGGACAGTTGATTGAGCTGCCCTTGCGGACAAGAGGAAAGGCGGTGGGGCTGCATGAAATATAAACTGATTGTGGATCATTACGGAAAAATAGAACATGCGGAAGTAGTAGTCGCTCCCCTTACCTTATTTGTGGGAGATAACAACAGCGGGAAAAGTTATCTGTTATCGTTGATTTGGGCTCTTAATGGAGGGGCATATAATCTGCCTCTCTTTGAGGGGCTGGAGACGCTGGAATTGCCGCAGCTGGATCAGGTCTGGAATAGAATTTGGCCGGTTTTCGATGGGAAAAAAGAGTCTGTCCAGATTCACTCATCTGAGCTGGTACCAATCCTGAATCTTATGCTGGATCGAAATAAGCAGAAAATCGCAGACAGTATTTTTAATTTTCAAGGTACGCCAATCGGAGGACTCTGCCTGGAACCATTAGAGGATATACAGATGACAATTTCTGTATTTCAAAGACCAGATAGTTCCCATGGTTCTATTGCAATGTGGGGAATTTATCCCGAACAAAAAAGCGCCTCCCTGTTTGTTTATCAGGAGAATGAAGCTGCGGCAGAGAATGGCCGATTAAAGATAAGCGTAATGAGAACGATTTTGCAATGGATGCTGAAGCAAAAGAGAACAAGGACCATTTATCTGCCGGCAGCCAGGACAGGTTTTGTACTTGCCAAAGATATCATCAATCAGGTGAGCCGTCAGACTGCCTATGATTTGCTTCCCGGAGAAGAAGCGGAAAGAGTTCAGCCCTTCCCCAAGCCGATTCTTGAGTTTTTGAACTCCCTGGAAAAGCTGTCATCCAATGCTAAAGTTGATACAAAGCGGGAACAGCTGGTAGGTTGGATGGAGAACCATATGGCTCAGGGCAGTATCCGGTATACGGAAGTCGGGGCCAAGGAAATCCAGTATGTACCGGAAGGGGCGGAGAAGGGGATTCCGATGCGCTCTTCTTCCGCTGTGATTACGGAGCTGGCTCCGCTTCTTTTGTTCCTGAAATATGAACGTTTTTTAGGGATGCTCTGCTATGAAGAACCGGAAACCTGTCTTCATCCTCAGCTGCAGCTGCAGATGGGCAGACTTTTGATCCGCTTGGTCAATCAGGGCACAGCAGTAGTAGCGACCACCCACAGCGATATCATTCTGCAGCATGTAAACAATATGATCAAGGCGTATGGATATCGAAACGATGAAAAGTTCCTTGGCGAAGCGCAGATTGACCAGGATGACTGTCTGAATATTCAGGATGTGGCGGTCTACCAGTTTACCAATCAGGGAAAAACGTCTGTTGTGGAAGAGCTGAAAGCCGGCAAAGACGGTTTCCCGGTTCCCACATTTTCAAATGCTCTGATGGATATTTTGGATCGGACAACAATGATTCAGGAATACAAATGATGTGGAGAGATGAGTGAATGCAGGCATATATAGAAGAAAAGCTGAGGTTGTTTGCTCCTGATAAATATCACTTTGTAAACGCTGGCGATTCGGTCCAATTAATCGAGAAGAGTAAGGACGGAAAAGCAAGCATTGACTGTACTTGTCAGGAGGAAACTGTGGTATTCCCCACGCCGGAGAAAAATGTGCTTCCGTATCTGGATGAAACCATAAAGGGGGCAAGAGCCTGCGCGGACAAATTCCTATTTACCGCAAACGAAGACGGATGGGATCTTCATGTGATAGAACTAAAGAAAACAATAGGCACAGATACCTTTGCCAAAAGCAAGAATCAGTTTCGCATGGGGATTTATAATGGCCGGGCTTTAGCTGGTTTTATGGGGATAAAGCTGAAAGAGATTCATCTTTATTCTGCATTTCGCAGCGACCAGATTCGAGCCATTTCACCAAGAAATCTGGCGGCGATGCGGGCACAGAAAAACTGGGAAATACAAAAAATAATAGAAGAGTGGAACGCGGATCGATGCACCCTGAGCATTGATTTGGAGGAGAAATCCTATATGCTGGGGAAAATAAAATTGGATGAATTGGGACAAGGGGAAATAGTGCTTTAAAGAAACGTGTAAAAGGAGGAGAACCCTAATGAAAGTTTTCGTAACAGGCGTAAAAGGCCAGCTGGGCTATGACGTGATGAACGAGCTGGCAAGGAGGGGCCTGGAGAGAATCGGCGTGGACGTGGAGGAGATGGATATCACCGATGCCGGGGCCTGTGAACGCGTTATAAAAGAGGCGGCTCCTGACGCAGTGATTCACTGCGCCGCATATACTGCAGTAGACGCGGCGGAGGATAACCGGGATTTATGCCATATGGTCAACGGAGAGGGCACGAAACACATTGCCAAAGTCTGCGGCGAGCTGGATATTCCCATGATGTATATCAGCACCGACTATGTGTTCAACGGACAGGGGGAGCGCCCCTGGGAGCCGGATGACCACAGGGAGCCTTTAAATGTCTACGGCCTGACCAAGTACGAGGGCGAGATTGCAGTGGAACAGCTCTTAAAAAAATATTTCATCGTGCGCATCGCCTGGGTGTTCGGGCTCAACGGCAAGAATTTTATCAAGACCATGCTTCGGCTGGGAAAGGAGCGGGGAGCGGTCAGCGTGGTGGACGACCAGATTGGTTCCCCCACCTATACCTACGATCTGGCAAGGCTTCTGGTGGATATGATTCAGACGGACCGATACGGGCGCTACCACGCCACCAACGAGGGCCTTTGCAGCTGGTATGAATTCGCCTGCGAGATTTTCCGCCAGGCGGGCATGGACGAGGTGAAGGTAACGCCGGTGGATTCCGCTTCCTATCCGGCCAAGGCAAAGCGGCCTTTTAACAGCCGGATGAGCAAGGAAAAGTTGACGGAAAACGGCTTTGAGCGGCTGCCTTCCTGGCAGGATGCACTGGGGCGATATCTGAAGGTTTTGAGTGAGGCGGAGTAACAGCTCCGCCTCCCCGCGGCGAAAAAAGAAGGAAGGATAGAAAAATAATGGGAAAATATTTCGGAACGGATGGATTTCGGGGCGAGGCCAATGTCAACCTGACGGTGGAGCACGCCTTTCAGGTGGGCCGTTTTTTGGGCTGGTATTACGGAGAGAAAAATAAACCGGAGCGCTGCCGGGTGGTCATCGGCAAGGATACCAGACGCAGCAGCTATATGTTTGAATATTCCCTGGTAGCGGGACTGACTGCCTCCGGAGCGGATGTGTATCTGCTTCATGTAACCACGACCCCCAGCGTATCTTATGTGGTGCGGACGGAAGGATTCCATTGCGGAATCATGATTTCCGCCAGCCATAACCCCTTCTACGACAACGGTATTAAGGTAATCAATGAGAAAGGGGAGAAGCTGGAGGAGGACGTCATCGGCCAGATTGAGGACTATCTGGATGGAAAGAGCGGTCCCCTTCCCCTGGCGGTGAAGGAAACTATCGGAAGAACCGTGGATTTTGCCGCAGGCAGGAACCGTTACATCGGCTATCTGATTTCCATTGCCACCCGCTCTTTCAAGAATAAAAAGGTGGCTCTGGACTGCGCCAACGGAAGCGCTTCCGCCATTGCAAAGAATGTATTTGATGCCCTGGGAGCGGAAACCCATGTGATTCACAACGAACCCAACGGCCTGAACATCAATTTGAACTGCGGCTCTACCCACATTGAGGAACTGCAGAAATACGTGGTGGCGGAAGGCTGCGATGTGGGATTTGCCTACGACGGAGACGCGGACCGGTGCATCGCGGTAGATGAGACGGGACGCATAATCGACGGAGACGCCATTCTGTATATCTGCGGAAAATACATGAAGGAGCAGGGCAGCCTGTTCCACAATACGATCGTTACCACGGTGATGTCCAATCTGGGGCTGTACAAGGCCCTGGAGAAAGAAGGAATCTCCTACGTGCAGACGGCGGTAGGCGACAAGTACGTCTATGAAAATATGGCGGCGACCGGCCACTGCCTGGGCGGCGAGCAGTCGGGACACATTATTTTCAGCAAGCACGCCACCACCGGCGACGGCATCCTCACTTCCCTGAAGGTGATGGAGGTCATGCTGGAAAAGAAGGAGTCTCTTTCCAAACTGGCGGCTCCCCTGGCGGTTTATCCCCAGGTACTGAAAAATGTGCGGGTGAAGGATAAGCAGGCGGCCCAGGACGACCTGGCGGTGCAGGAAGAGGCGAAAAAGGTAGCGGAGCGCCTGGGAAATGAAGGCAGAATCCTGCTGCGTCAGTCCGGAACGGAGCCCCTTGTTCGTGTGATGGTGGAAGCCAAGGACCTGGAAACCTGTCAGTCCTGTGTGGATCAGGTGGTGAAGGTGATTGAGGAGAGAGGGCATCTGTTGTAGAACTGCGTGACGGATAAAATGGGTGGAAAGCTTTGGGAGGTGTATATTCCGGATGTATAGGGAAAGGGTTCCTTACTATCGCAAGTTGGAGCAGTTATTTGAAAGCAAACTTCTCGTTTACATTACAAGCGACCGACCTAATATGGCGGCTCAGATAGCGCCGGATGTAATAGAATATTTTATCGACCATTTAGACAAGATGAGATTATCCTGTGATAAGATTTCACTATTTTTGTATACTCGCGGGGGTAATACTTCTGCGGCAAGAAATATTGTGAATTTACTGCGCATGTACTGTGAAAATTTACAGGTAATTGTGCCCTATAAGGCTCACAGCGCGGGAACGATTATAAGCCTTGGCGCCAACGAAATTGTTATGACGAAGCAAGCCACATTAGGTCCCATTGATCCAAGTCTGCATACTCCATTAAATCCAAGGGTAGAGGGAAGCATATATCCTGTTAGTGTGGAAGCGGTAAAAGGCTATTTGGGATTTGCTAAAGACGAACTGGGCATAAGCGACACCGCTTCGTTGACCAGCATTTTTGAAAAATTGACGGATTTTGTGCATCCATTAGTGCTGGGCGAGGTATACCGTTCAAAGGCGCAGATTCAAATGATGGCGAAAAAACTGCTCCAAAATCAGGTTACTGATCCGGAAAAAATAAAAAGAATTATAGATTTTCTCTGCAGTGAATCAGGAAGCCATGATTATACGATTAACAGGAGAGAGGCCCGGAACGAGCTAGGTCTTAATATTCGTAACCCCAATGATGAAGAATATGAATTGATTAAGAAAATATATGACGATATCAACGATGAACTGCTTTTTAGCAAACCATTTTTACTTTCGGAAATAAATGGTTCTTACTCGGTACGGAGGTGCCTGCTGGAAAGCGTGATCGGCGGTTCGGATTATTTTTCGACAGAAGGCGTTGTGGTTAGAGGAACAACGCCGGATGGTCAGCCAGCAATACAGAATAAGGTGAACTTTGAAGGATGGCGGCATGATTTATCGTCCGACCAGCCAGAAATGACCGTAGGTGTTGGAGGGGAGGAAATCATATATGAAAGAGGTTCGGAATATAGGATATAATGCGGCAGAAACAACCGCATATGATGAATATAATTCCTATACAACTACAACATCAGCAATCCCTGCAAATACAGAAACGTATGTATATATCAATCAGAATGGAATCTCGGATATTACAGCAGATGAAGCGGGAAGATATTCTGTTTTTGATATTGCCAATTGGTTCCTTCTAAAAGAAGAAATGACACAAAAAAAGCTGCAGAAATTATGTTATTATGCTCAGGCATGGTGCTATGCGCTAAAAGGGTATCGGCTGGAAGATACAGATTTTCAGGCATGGGTTCATGGACCGGTCTCTCCGGCTCTTTGGGAACGATTTAAATCATTTGGATATGACCCGATCCGAATTAAGGGACATGTAAATATCAATCTTCAGGAGGAAGACCGCCGGTTATTGGAGGATGTATGGGACACCTATGGGGAGAATACCGGGAATGCACTGGAGGCATTAACCCATAGAGAGCTGCCATGGCTTGAGGCCCGGAAGGGCTATGAGCCGGATGAAAGATGTACGGTTGTTATTTCTCCAAACACCATGGCATCTTACTATAAATCAATTTACTGCGGGAATTGATTTATGGCGAAATTAACACAAAGGCAGAACAGAGAGGTGCCTTTTGAACTATGTTTTAAATATCCTTTGGAGAACGGATATACGTTCAAAGAATTAACACCTGAAAATGTTAAACAATTTCAGGCATTTCTCAATAAAGTATCGCAGATGACGGTGACCCAGGTTGATCGGATGTATGCAAGAAAGCCTGATACAAGTGACAGTTATAAAGGAATGCAGGTTTACCATTACGAGGTGACAGAAGCGTTTCGGATTCATGTTGTAATTGAATCAGGGTATTACAAAATTATCCGTTTAGACCCGAGGCACAAGGTCCATCGCAGTTGAGAAGATATGGCTCCCATAACTATTGGGAATACCGAGGAAAAAGCCTTTTTCTTGCCTGATGAAGGGCCCTGTGATATAATAAACATTACGCACCTGAGATGAGCAGGGATAAACCTGCCGGGAAATCCGGTCTCAGGTGCTGAAGAACTAAGTAAAGGAATGATGAAAGATGGGGCTGAACCATTAAAGGTAGTTCTGTTCATCGTCAGACATTACGGCGTAGTGGAGCGACTGCCCGTCCTGGGCTGAGGACGATCAAGAAAAGCAGAAGCGAAGATAAACTACATGGAGTCGTAACCGTCCGAGGGGCGGAAATATGAATGATGAATGGAGGAAAAGATATGTTAAATTATCAGAGATATAAGCGTGTTCCCGTTGTGGATTTTCCGGAGAGAACCTGGCCGGATCAGGAGATTCAGAAGGCTCCCATCTGGTGCAGCGTGGACTTGCGTGATGGAAACCAGGCGCTGGTAGAGCCCATGGTGGTGGAGGAGAAGGTTGAGATGTTCAATCTTCTGGTGAAACTGGGCTTTAAGGAGATCGAAGTGGGATTCCCTGCTGCCTCTCAGATTGAGTTTGACTTCCTCAGAACTCTTGTGGAGCGGAAGTTAATTCCTGACGACGTAACGGTTCAGGTACTGGTGCAGTGCCGGGAGCATTTGATTAAGAGGACTTTTGAGGCGCTGAAGGGCCTTCCAAAAGCCATTGTCCATATTTACAATTCCACCTCCACTCTCCAGAGGGATGTGGTATTTCATAAGGACAAAGAGGAGATTAAGGATATTGCCGTTGTGGGAACCAAGCTGGTGCAGCGCTACGCGGCGGAATGCGATACCAAGGTTATTCTGGAATACTCTCCGGAGAGCTTTACCGGTACGGAACTGGATTTCGCTCTTGATATCTGTACCGCGGTTCAGGAGACCTGGGGCGCTACCAAGGAGAATCCTATTATTCTCAACCTGCCATCTACAGTGGAGATGACCACGCCTAATGTATACGCAGATCAGATCGAGTGGATGAATACCCACTTTAAAAACCGTGAGAGCATCATTCTGAGCGTACATCCGCACAACGACCGGGGTGAGGGCGTAGCTGCTACGGAACTGGCTCTTTTGGCAGGAGCGGATCGCGTGGAGGGAACGCTCTTCGGAAACGGCGAGCGTACCGGAAATGTGGATATTCTGACGATTGCTTACAATATGTTCTCTCAGGGAATCAATCCTGAGTTAAATATTGAAAATGTGCGGGAGATTGCGGAGGTTTACGAGCGCTGCACAAAGATGGAGATCCCCCCCAGACACCCTTATGCGGGCAAGCTGGTGTTTACGGCTTTTTCCGGCTCTCATCAGGATGCCATCAACAAGGGCATGCATGCCATGGAGGAGAGGAAGAATCCCTACTGGGAGGTTCCCTATCTGCCCATCGATCCGGCGGACATCGGCCGCAAGTACGAACCTGTGGTGCGCATCAACAGCCAGTCCGGAAAGGGCGGCGTAGCCTTTGTGATGGATACCTTCTACGGCTTCAGGCTGCCTAAGGGCATGCATAAGGAGTTCGCGGACGTCATTCAGAAGATTGCCGAGCAGCAGGGCGAGGTGGCACCCGAGCAGATTATGGACGAATTCCGCAAGAATTATCTGGACCGGAAGGAACCGCTGCATTTCCGCAGGTGCCGTATTACCGATACGGAGACAGGAGACGGCGAGTTCGCTACACTGGCCCATGTAACCTATACGGACCACGGTATTGAGAAAACCTTTGACGGTGTAGGAAACGGTCCCATTGACGCGATTCAGAGAGGTATGGAAGAGGCTCTGGGAATCCAGATCAAGGTTCTGGATTACAGTGAGCATGCGCTGACCGCCGGTTCCGGCGCTCAGGCGGCTTCCTATATTCATTTGATGGATCAGGCCACCGGTCGGGTGACCTACGGCGTAGGCGTCAGCTCCAATATTACCAGAGCATCCATCCGCGGTATTTTCAGCGCGGTGAACCGGCTGTTCTACTAAAAGCGTAAATTATGATTGAATGTCCTGGCGGCGGGTGAACAGCTGCCGGGACATCAAAACAATTTTCTGGCCTTCTGGCTGTTTTATTGGCAATTCAGCCGCTCCAATCGTTCGAATCAAATCGAATATTTCGGAGTTGAGTCTCTATTGAACAAAATAAAAGAATTTTATATAGATTTTGTTGAAAATTATGACAAAAAGCTGCTTTATAGCGTATAATATATATAAAGCAGAAATGTGTTTCAGGTACTTACAAAAGGAGAAAAAATGGTTTTAATTGAAGATTCGTTGAGTGTGGTATTGGTTGGCGACTGGAATAAACTTTATATTCAGCCGGATTGGATGGCACAACATATATTCGAGAAAAAAGAACTTGAAATTGGCGTAAATGGTCAGGGCTCTGAATTTTCAGTATTATACCGCGGAAATGGAATAATCGTTACGCCGGGTCAGGACAAGATGGTCTTTTCGGCAATCAATATGGATAGTGACACAATTGGTAATTTGTGCAAATGTTTAAATAACTTTATTGAAAAGGCATTTACAACTCAATTGTATGCATATGGACTTAATATTGATTTTATCGAGGACGGTGGAACAGTCTTTGCAGAGGTTTTAGATTCGATGGCTGATACGAATGCAATTATAGAGAGCGGATATGTCAGCGCAGACAAAAAGAAACATGTTGGACCAGGATTTGAACTCTATGTGCATCATAGGAAGCAGGGAACAGTTAAAAGAATTAAAAAAACACTATTTGCAGCAAACAGAGTCAGCGTTAGACCATGAATCAGCTGTTGGATTTATTTCTGATATTCATATAAAAAACAAATATGAAACAGTTATGGAAATTATCGAGGAAACGATTCAGACATCCAGCAGGAAGATACCCCCAGAAGAAAAAGCGATGCTATTAAAAATGATACGAAGCAGAAGTAAACTAAAAGCACTTATTACATAATTATTGTATATTTTAGGAAAGGATGGTGTTTATGAACTATTACGATTTGGCGATTGCCCGAAAATCGGTCCGCTCCTTTACGGCCAAGAAGATTTCCGACAAGACCCGCAGTGAGATTGAAGACTACGGGAACCGCTGCGAATGTCTGACGCCCGGGACTGCGGTGGAGTGGCGGTACTTTGAGGGGGACATTCTGGAACAGCTCTCCGGCTGCGCGGGCTATCACGGCTTTATGGTGGAAGCGCCTTACTACATGGTCCTGCTGACGGAGGAGAAGGAGCTGGCGCTGGAAAATGCCGGATTTGCAGGGGAGGACATGGTCCTGAAGCTGACCCAGCTGGGGCTTGGAAGCTGCTGGATTACCATTCTGGACGGAGGAAAGCTGAAAGAACAGCTGGGCATCATTTCGGACAAACGGCCGGCGGCTCTGATTGCTTACGGATATGAAAAAGCGGAGCTGGGGACTATGCGGATTGACATAAAGAGTCCTTCCGATATCCATATGAAGAAGCGGTCCGGCCTGATTGCTCCTAAGCTATATATTGAGGATGCAGTTTATGAGGGAAAATGGGGAACGCCCTCCCAGATTGACCTTTGGCCCAGAAACTCTAATCTCTACCGGGCGCTGATTGCGGCCTGCTGCGCGCCTACGGCCTTAAACCGCCAGCCCTTCCGCTTTATTATGGACGGCCATGAAATTTACCTGATTATTCTGGAGGACGAGATGACTACGGGGGAGAACGAGGCATTAAATACGGGAATTGTTATGCACCACTTTGCGATGGTTATGACCCGGCAGAGCGGCCTTCACGGTGCTTGGAATCTGAAACCGGAACAAAAGGATTTGGGGCTGCCGGAGGGAGCCCGGGTGGCTGGAAGCTTTGAAATCTGACGCTTTCCGGGGCCTTGACGGAACCGGCTTAAAATGGATTGCCATTCTTTCCATGACGCTGAACCATGTGGGGATTGCCCTGGCGGAAGAGGGAAATCTCCATATGGTCTGGCTGGCGAACCAGGTGGGAAGACCGGCTTTTATTATTTTCAGTTTCCTTTTGACAGAGGGATTTATCCATACCAGGAGCAGGAGACGATACCTGCTCCGTCTGTTGTTTTTAGGAGCGGTTTCGGAAATACCCTATGACCTGGCACTTTGGGGCAGCGGGGTGTATGGGCTTCGGCAAAATGTATTCTGGACTTTGGCCATCGGCCTTGGCGTACTGTGGGCAGCCTCCATGGCATGGGGGAAAGGATGGTTTTGGGGAAATTTGGCATTGGCCTGGGCTGCCGTTTTGGGCAGTATAATTGCATGGATCCTGCGCACAGATTATGATGTCATGGGAGTATTGCTGATCGTCTGGTTTTTCTGGTCCAGGGACAGCCGGGGCAGACAGCTGGCGGGAGCGCTGGTAATTTTTCTGATGTTTGTCAGCCAGGAATTCTTTTTGGCCGCTTCCCTGTCCCTGGTCTTTATATGGATGTACAATGGACAGAGGGGGAGGAATCCTCATCCCATGTTTTTCTACTGGTTTTATCCGGTACATCTGGCAGTGCTGGCAGGAATCCGATTGATCATGTGAAAATAGAAGGGAAAACATTCGACAGAAAAAGGTCGGATGTTTTTTTATTTTACGCAAATTTGACAAAAAGAGCTAAAATAGAAAAATATTATCAAAAATGGTATAAAAAGGGAATTAAAATGCTCGGAGACCGGCAAAAAGTCCCGGAAAATGGACATTCTTACCAAGAGGTGTACGAATAAAAAACCAAATTCCGTAAGATAAAAGTATTGAAAATATCAGGAGTACGTGTTAAAATTCGTCTTGTAAATAAATGTGTTTTGGAAATTATGACTTGCTTTTAAGACATAATCGATATTATGTCTGATTGTTTACATCTCAGGTTTTGCTTTTGACTATCTGCCTCTGATGGCGGCGTATTTTATATATGCTGCTGCCAGAGGCAGACGCAAATCCGCTAAACCTCTGCCAGAGGGCGGGATGATTTCCGGAACCGCGCGGCAGCACAACACAGGGGACACCGAGATATGAGAGACATGAAAGAGGGAGTCAGTTATGGAAGGCTGGATTGATATTCATGCGCATATTCTTCCTCAGGTGGATGACGGAGCGGCAGATTGGGAGGACAGCGCTGGTCTGCTGGAAGCGGCGGCCCGGCAGGGCTTTGGGCACATTATCGCGACTCCGCATTTTAACAGAAAATCTGGTTTGGATTTAATTTTGGGAAAGTATGAGAAACTGGAACTGTTGGGGAAAGAGCGGAATCCTGAGCCGGTGGGGATTAGTCTGGGGCAGGAAATCCTGTATTTCGAGGATATAACGGAATATTTGGATCAGGGAAAGGCGCTGACACTGGCGGGAAGCCGGTACGTGCTGGTGGAATTTATGCCGGAAGATTCCGCAGCTGTGATTCTCAGAGGGACCAGACGGCTTCTGGAAAGAGGATATCTGCCGGTGATCGCCCATGGGGAACGGTACCACAGCCTGTTTGAAAAGGGGCGGTTAAAAGAACTGATCCGGAGCGGAGGATACATACAGATTAATTATTCCAGCTTAGCGGGAAACATGCTCAGCCCGGTGACCCGCTGGTGCAGGAGACAGCTTTTGGAGGGAAATGTACATTTTCTGGCAACGGACATGCACAGGATGAATTACAGGCCTCCAAGAACAGAGGAGGTTCAGCACTGGATTGAAAAAAAGGGAGGAAAGGGCCTTTTGCATCAGCTGATGGTTTCCAATCCCAGCTGCATTCTTCAGGACAGACTGCTGGAACCTTAGTGAGAAGAAGAAACAAAGGAATGAAAATGCTATGGAAAAGACTTATGAAGCGAACAACGAAATCCAGATTGATTTGCTTGAGCTGCTGGAGGCGCTGCGCAGAAGAATCTGGCTGATCATTCTGGCCTTGGTCCTTGGCGCCGGCGCCGGAGTGCTTTACACCAAGGTGTTGATGACGCCTGTCTATACTTCTACGGCTATGGTGTATGTCTTATCAAAGGAAACAACCCTTACTTCTCTGGCGGATCTGCAGATCGGAAGCCAGCTGACCAACGACTATCGGGTAGTAGTGACCAGCCGGCCGGTGCTGGAGGAGGTAATCGACAATCTGCAGCTGGAAACGGATTATGTAGGACTGAGAGGGCAGCTGAGCCTGGAAAACCCGGCGGATACCCGTATCCTGTCCATCTCCGCTACAGATTCGGATCCTCAGCGGGCTAAGGCTATCGTGGATGAGGTGGCGGCCGTATCTTCTCAGTACATCGCGGACATTATGGAAATGGTTCCGCCCAAAATCATTGAAAACGGAGTGGTACCAATCGCTCCCTCGGCTCCCAGCGCCAGGAAAAACGGCATGCTTGCAGGGTTGCTTGCCGCTATGGCGGTCTGCGGTGTAATCTGCCTGAGGGTGATTCTCAATGATACCATCCGCACAGAGGACGATGTGGAGCGCTATCTTGGTCTTACGGTTTTGGCCTCCATTCCCAGGGAGGATGCGGAAACCGGAAAAGGAACCTATGAGAAATACGGTCATTATGGCCCTTATGGATCTCAGGAAGATTCCGCGGAGGCGGGAAAAAAGAGGGAAGACAGCGATGAGCTTCGGCAGCAGGCGGAAGCGGCAGCAGGAAAGGAACTTTCCTCGGAAGCGGGAGAGCATCCGGCAAACAATGTGAAACAGGATCATACGGTCAGAGAGCGCAAGAGCCGCAGAAGGCAGCCCCGCGCCGGAGAAGCGAGAGAGGAAGGGAGGGGAAAAGAATCATGATGGAATGCAGGAATCAGCAGCTGGTTCTGGAACAGATTGGGAACGACCATTATTTTTACAATGAAGCGATTAAAACACTGAGGACCAATATCCAGTTCTGCGGCAGCGGCATCCAGGCTGTGATGTTTACCAGTTCCCTGCCGGATGAAGGAAAGAGCGACACCACCTTTTCCCTGGCGCGGTCCTTTGGAAGCACTGGCAAGAGGGTGCTTCTCATCGATGCGGATATCCGCAAGTCGGTTGTGGCGGTTCGTCATGGAATCCGTGGGAAGGTCAATGGCCTCTCTCAGTACCTGAGCGGCCAGAAAACCATGGAAGAAATCATCTACCCTACCAATGTGGAGAACATGGATCTGGTGCTGGCGGGACCCTATTCTCCCAATCCTGCGGAACTTCTGGAGGACAAGCTGTTTGAGAATCTGATAGAGGAGGCCAGGAAACAGTACGATTACATATTGGTGGACACGCCTCCCATGGGAAATCTGATTGACGGAGCCATTGTGGCCAGCAAATGCGACGGAGCCGTGCTGGTGATTGAGAGCGGAGGCGTCAGCTACCGGCTGGTCCAGAAGGTGAAGAGCCAGCTGGAGCGCAGCGGCTGCCGGCTGCTGGGCGCGGTTCTCAGCAAGACGGGAGGAGAACGGTCCGGCAAGTATTATAACCGTTATTATAAGAAGTATTATGACAAGAAATACGAGAAATACAAAGAATACGAAGAAGCAAAGAGATAGATGGAAGGTTCTGGCAGGCGCCGGAGCGGTAATCCTTGGAGCGGCTTTCATCTGGTACAGCGCAGGCCTCTACCGGCAGCGGCAGCAGGCGGAAGCGGAGGCCAGGGCATGGAGGGAAGGCCAGGCTCAGGAGACTGCCGCACAGACAGGCAGCGAAGTTCTGGAATATGAGGGTAAGACCTACCGGAGAAATACCTACGTAAAAGCCATTCTTTGTATGGGAATCGACCGGACGGATACTCTGGAGGAGCCTCAGGTAGCCGGCTCCGGCGGACAGTCCGACGGAATTTTCCTGGTGGCCCAGGATACGGTGCGGAATCAGGTGAAAATACTGATGATCCCCAGAGACACCATGACGCTGATTACCCTGACAGATTTAAGCGGAAATGTACTGGGAAAGGATATCCAGCATCTGACTCTGGCCTACGCTTACGGCGACGGCAGGGAGCTGAGCTGTCAGTATATGTCTGAGGCGGTTTCCACGCTGCTGAACGGCCTTCCCATTGACGGTTACATGGCGGTAAGCGCCGGAGCCCTGCCTCTTCTGAACGACGGGGTGGGAGGAGTGACCGTGACCATTCAGGAAGAAGGGATGGAAGCGGCGGATCCATCCTTCGTGCCGGGGGCGCAGGTAACCCTTCAGGGAGAACTGGCGGAGAAATTTATCCGCTACCGGGATACCAGCCGTCCCCAGACCGCTCTGGAGCGCACCGAGAGGCACAAAGCCTACATTCAGGGGTTCGCGGAGGCGGCAAAGAGGCAGGCGGCCAGAGAGGAAGGATTTGCGGAGCGGATGTTAAACGAGCTGCAGCCCTATATGGTGACCGACCTGGACAAGGGGGAATATATGGATCTGGCGCTGACTTTCCTGGAGAGCAGCCAGACACTGACGGAAGCGGATATGATCACTCTGCCGGGCGAGGCGGAGGAGACCAATCTCTACGATGTGTATTTCCCCGATTTGAATGAGATACTTCCCATTGTCCTGGAATTGTTTTACCGGGCAGAGGAGTAGATAGACAGTAATAATAAAGGTTGATAGAAAAGCGTATGCAGAAAGGAATGAAGGAAAATGAGAAAGAGAAAAGTATTGTTGGCAGGGGCGATGATTTCCGTATTGGCGATTTCTCAGGCGGCCTCTGTAATGGCGGCGAACAGTCCGGATACCGGAGCCCATGTTAGCGGCGGCGGTGGCGGCGGCGACCTGGGAGAGGCTCTGCGCCGTTATCAGGAGAGAATGGGGCTGACCACCAGCACTGGAAGCAGTACTGGGGCATTAAACTCCAGTACCAGCGCCCTCAACGATGTTCTGACCGTTGAGGAAGGACAGTCTGTTACCGGTCAGGAGGGAAGCACTACGGTAACTTTGGACAGCCGGGGTCAGGCCGTAGTAGGAGATACTGCCCTGGAGCTGGTTCAGGGCGGCGGAGCTACCGTAGGTCTGCCGGAAACGGTGCTCTCTACTATCAGCGGAATCAACAGTGGAAATAACTTAAATGAAACGGTGCCTGGTGTGGATTTGACAGGCTACAACGCCCTTATCGGAACCCACGCCATTATGACCAGAGAAGTCGGGACCGCCGTTGAGAAGCTGGGAAGCGTTCAGGTGCCCCTGTATGTTCCCAACCTGATTGACGGACTGGGAACCGTGCAGGTACTTTACTTTAACAACCATACCGGAAATTGGGAGCTGATTACCCCCAGCCGGATTGACACAGCCTCCAAGACTCTGTGGGTAACTCTTCCCGGATCTGGAACGCTGACAGTGGTGTACAGACGGTAAGGATAGACTGCGGCAGGCACGAAAGATGAGGATGAGATACTGCCTGTCCGGATCGTCTTACCGGGCAGGCAGTATTTTTGCAAGCGCCAGTGAGGAGAAAGATATCCGAGAGGAGAAAAAGAAAAATCATGTGTGGAATTGTAGGTTTTACGGGGAAACGGCAGGCGGCTCCCATTTTGCTGGAAGGGCTTTCCAGGCTGGAATACCGTGGATATGACTCCGCCGGACTGGCGGTCCGGGACGGAGAGAATCTGGCGGAAGTGGTAAAAGCTAAAGGAAGACTGAAAAATCTGGCAGAGAAGATTGACAATGGAAGGGCATTAGCCGGCACATGCGGCATCGGCCATACCCGCTGGGCCACCCACGGAGAGCCCAGCCAGACAAATGCCCATCCCCACGTAAGCGGCAACTGCAGCCGCTCCGGTTCCGGACCAGTGGAATCGGAAGTCGTTGGGGTCCACAACGGAATTATTGAAAATTACCAGGAGCTGAAAGCGAAGCTTTTAAAGCACGGCTACCGTTTCTATTCCGATACGGACACGGAAGTGGTGGTGAAGCTGGTTGACTATTATTATAAAAAATACAATTTGGGCCCGGTGGACGCCTTGGCGAAGACCATGGTGCGGGTCAGAGGTTCCTACGCTCTGTGCGTGATGTTTAAGGACTATCCCGGAGAAATCTGGGCGGCCCGGAAGGAAAGCCCCATGATTATCGGGCTGGCAGACGGGGAAACCTATGTGGCTTCCGACGTTCCGGCTATCCTGAAGTACACCAGGAACGTCTACTACATCGGCAATCTGGAGATGGCCAGACTGACGCCGGGGGAGGTCCATTTCTACAACCTGGACGGGGAAGAGATTGAAAAAGAGCTGACGGAAATCAAGTGGGATGCGGAAGCTGCGGAAAAGGGCGGCTACGAGCATTTCATGATGAAGGAAATCCACGAGCAGCCCAGAGCGGCGCTGGATACCCTGAATTCTGTGGTAAAGAACGGGAACATTGACCTGTCGGAGATTCATCTGACGGACGAAGAAATCCGCTCTATCTCCCAAATCCAGTTTGTGGCCTGCGGCTCCGCCTACCATGTAGGGGTTGCGGCCCAGTATGTGATTGAGGATTTGGCAAAAATCCCCGTCCGGGTGGAACTGGCCTCAGAATTCCGCTACCGCAGACCCCTCCTGGACCCCAACGCCCTGGTGGTGGTCATCAGTCAGTCGGGGGAGACGGCTGACACCCTGGCGGCCCTGCGTCTTGCCAAGGAGAAGGGAGTGCGGACCCTGGCCATTGTCAATGTAGTGGGAAGCTCCATTGCCCGGGAGGCGGACAATGTATTTTACACTCTGGCAGGGCCGGAAATCGCCGTGGCAACCACAAAGGCCTACAGCACCCAGCTGATTGCCTGCTATGCCCTGGCGGTACAGTTCGCCCTGGTGCGGGAGGAAATCAGCAAGGAGCAGTACGCCGGATATATCCAGGAGATGATGAGTCTGCCGGAGAAGATGGAGCGGGCCCTGGAGGATAAGGAGCGTATCCAGTGGTTTGCGGCCAAATATGCAAACGCCAAGGACGCTTACCTGATTGGCAGGGGAATCGACTACGCCATCTGCCTGGAGGGAAGCCTGAAGATGAAGGAAATCTCCTACATCCACAGCGAGGCCTACGCGGCGGGAGAGTTAAAACACGGCACCATCAGCCTGATTGAGGACGGAACCCTGGTCATCGGCGTGCTGACCCAGGAGGAGCTCTATGAGAAAACATTGAGCAACCTGGTGGAGGTAAAGAGCCGGGGCGCTTATCTGATGGGGCTGACCAGCTACGGGAATTATGAGATTGAGGACACGGTGAACTTTACGGTGTACACGCCGAAGACGGACCCGCATTTTGCCACCAGCCTGGCAATCATCCCCCTGCAGCTTCTGGGGTATTACCTGAGTGTTGCCCGGGGGCTGGATGTGGATAAGCCTAGGAATCTGGCAAAGAGCGTGACCGTGGAGTAGATGGAAAATGAGGGCAGGGAGCAGAAGCAGCTGGGGAGGATGGAACCCCTGTCATCGGGAGGAGCAAAAGGGAGTTCAGAGAGGAAGCGGGAGTATGAGTAAGGGATATTTGAGTGAGAAAAAGGCCGGCACAAGTGAATACGGCGGAGAACTCCGGCGGGGATGGATGCACAAGCAGATTATGGCGTTTTACCTAATGATTTATGACATAATCGCGGTAAACTTCTCCTACTTTATGGGGCTGTGGCTGCGGTTCGACCTGAGGTTCACCCAGATTCCCCGGGAATACCTGGACGCCTTTGTTCACTTTGCGCCGGTGTATACTTTGTTTACATTGTTTGTATTTGCCGGTCTGCATCTTTACAGAAGTATTTGGAAGTTCGCCAGCTTCAATGAACTGAATCGGATTCTGGCGGCTACGGTGCTGACCACTGCCTTTCATGTGATTGGGATCACGGCTTTGGAGGGGCGGATGCCGGCCTCCTACTATGTGTTCGGCCCGGTCATCCAGGTGATGCTGGTGACGGGAGTGCGCTTCGGCTATCGGTACATCACCCTGGAGCGGAGCAGGAGACAGAAGAATGGCCGCAAGACCCGGAACGCCATGATCATCGGTGCGGGAAACGCGGGACAGATTGTGCTGAGGGAGCTGCTGAATTCCAGCCATTCCGACGCCAGACCGGTGTGCCTCATTGACGATAATCCGGAGAAATGGGGCAAGCTGCTGGAAGGGATTCCGGTGGTGGGAGGAAGGGACAATATCTTCCAGGCAGTGGAGAAATATGAGGTAGAGCAAATCCTGCTGGCCATTCCCACCGCTTCCGCCCAGACCAGGCGGGATTTACTGAACATCTGCAAGGAGACGGGCTGTGAGCTGAAAACGCTGCCCGGCATCTATCAGCTGACAAACGGCGAGGTTTCCCTTAGCAGGATGAAGCCGGTGGCGGTGGAGGACCTGCTGGGCCGGGATCCCATCAAGGTGAATATGGAGGAAATCCTCCAGCACCTGAAAGGCCAGACCATCCTGGTGACAGGGGGAGGCGGCTCCATCGGAAGCGAGCTGTGCCGCCAGATTGCGGGACATGAGCCGAAACGGCTGATTATCTTTGATATCTATGAAAACAACGCCTACGACATCGAGCAGGAACTGAGGAGAAAATATCCGGAGCTCCAGCTGGATGTGCTCATCGGCTCCGTGCGGGACAGCCGGAGGATCAACAGGGTATTTGAGCACTACAAGCCGGATATCGTCTACCATGCGGCGGCCCACAAGCATGTGCCCCTTATGGAGACCAGCCCCAACGAGGCCATCAAGAACAATGTCATCGGTACATACAAGACCGCCTATGCGGCGCTGAGAAACGGGACCAAGCGGTTCGTCCTCATCAGCACTGACAAGGCAGTGAACCCCACCAACATCATGGGAGCCAGCAAGCGGCTCTGCGAGATGGTCATCCAGAGTATGGATGCCATCAGCAAGGCGGAACGGATGGATCTGCTGCCCTTCCTCCATGCCCATGCGGACAAGGTGATCGACGGTCAGATAGCCCACGACCCCATGGACCATATGGCAGTGTACGATGGGGGGAAGAGCCATTCCAGAAAGCGGGATTCCGTTCAGAATGGCGGGCAGGAGTCCATCCAGGTCGGCAGCGTGAAGAATAAGGAACGGACCGGGACCCAGTTTGTGGCGGTCCGCTTCGGAAATGTGCTGGGAAGCAACGGCTCCGTGATCCCTCTGTTTAAAAAGCAGATCGAGGCAGGCGGCCCGGTGACGGTGACCCACCCGGATATCATCCGGTACTTTATGACTATCCCGGAGGCGGTGAGCCTGGTACTCCAGGCAGGTACATACGCCTGGGGCGGGGAAATCTTCGTGCTGGATATGGGAGAGCCGGTGAAGATTGATACCCTGGCGAGAAACCTCATTAAATTATCCGGTTTCAAGCCGGATGAGGATATCAAGATTGTGTACACGGGACTCCGCCCCGGCGAGAAGCTCTTTGAGGAGAAGCTGATGGCCGAGGAAGGGATGAAGAAGACGGACAACGAGCTTATCCATATCGGAAAGCCTATCCCCTTTGATGTGGAGAAATTCCTCAGACAGCTGGAGGAGCTGGCCAAGGCCAGCTATGAGAACAGCGACCGGATCGTGGAGATGGTGGAGGAGATTGTGACTACTTATCATCCGGCAGGGAAGAAGGTTGTGGGGATGGAGAAGCGGAAGGTTCAGACTGGGGATGATGGCGGACGGCAGAGAGCTTTGGATGAGGCGGCTGTGACGGTAGCCGGAGATGTGGCGAAGGCGGCTTCGGAATAAAAAGAGAATCAATTGAGTAGGAGGGAAGAATGAGGCTATGAAGATACCATTTTCACCGCCGGATATGACGGAATTAGAAGTACAAGGCGCAGTCGAGGCAATTAGATCTGGATGGATTACTACGGGCCCAAAAACAAAGGAATTTGAGCGGAGAATTGCAGAATACTGCCATACCCCAAAAGCGGTATGTTTAAATTCTCAGACAGCCTGTGCAGAAATGGCTTTGAGGTTATTGGGAATAGGTGCAGAAAATGGCGGAAGCTCGTCTGATGAAGTAATTGTACCGGCTTACACCTATACGGCAAGCGCATCGGTGGTATGTCATGCCGGGGCAAAATTGATTTTAATTGATTCTCAGCCAGATTCTGTTGAGATGGATTATGATGTAGTAGAAGATGCGATTACTGAAAATACAAAGGCTATTATACCTGTGGACTTAGGTGGTATTCCATGTGATTATGACCGAATTTTTTCGATTGCAGATCAAAAGAAATCATTGTTTACGCCTGGAAATAAGGTGCAGGAAACAATTGGAAGAGTAGCGATTTGCGTTGATGCAGCGCATGCATTTGGTGCGCAATGGCATGGTAAAATGGTGGGAGAAATTGGAGATTTTTCAAGCTTTTCATTCCATGCCGTAAAAAATATAACCACAGCAGAAGGCGGTGCGCTGGTGTGGAATATTCCTGGAATTGATGATGAGGAGCTATACCATTTAGCGCAGTTGTACAGTCTTCATGGGCAGTCAAAAGATGCACTGGCAAAGACCCAACTTGGCGCTTGGGAATATGACATTGTAGGTCCCTGGTACAAGTGCAATATGACAGACATCATGGCAGGCATTGGCTTGGCGCAGATGGACCGTTATGAAGGTATTTTGAAAAGACGGAGAGAGATTATCGGGAAGTATGATGCGGCTTTTGAACCATTAGGAATTCAGGTACTGAATCATTATACGGATCAATATCAATCTTCCGGCCACCTCTATATTTCAAGAGTTCCAGAAATAGGTTTAGAACAGCGCCAGGAAATTATTGTAAAGATGGCAGAGAACGGGATTGCAACAAATGTTCATTATAAACCGCTTCCTATGATGACAGCATATAAAAAACTTGGATTTGATATTAAAGATTATCCGAATGCATATAAGCAATTTGAAAATGAGATTACACTGCCGTTGCATACAAAGCTGACGGATGAAGAAGTAGAGTATGTAGTGGAGAATTATTGCAAAATTGTGAAAGGGTATATGTAGACATGAGGAAGTGGGAAGACCTTCCGAAGTTTATGCAGTGTGAGGAAGTAAGAGAATATTACGAGATACTTGCGAAGAAAAAGCTAAGTTTAAGGTTCAAAAGAGCATTCGATGTGGTTGCTGGAATCGGAGTGTTAATTATTACGGCCATTCCTATGCTGATTATAAGCATTAAGATTGCAAAAGAATCACCGGGAGGGGTTTTTTATCGGCAAGAACGTGTTACAACCTATGGAAAGAAATTTAGAATTCATAAATTCCGTACTATGGTGGCAAATGCAGATCAAATTGGTTCAACGGTTACGGTCTCTGGGGATAGTCGGATTACGCCTACAGGAGCATTTTTGAGAAAGTACCGCTTAGACGAACTTCCGCAGGTATTTGATGTTCTGGCTGGTAATATGAGTTTTGTAGGAACTAGGCCGGAAGCTACAAAGTATGTTAAGAAGTATACCAAAGAAATGAGAGCGACGCTTCTGTTGCCAGCGGGTATTACGTCAGAAGCAAGTATTCAGTACAAGGATGAGGCAAGACTGTTAGATGGTGCAGGCGATGTGGATCAAGTATACATAGAAAAAGTTCTGCCGGAAAAGATGAAATATAATTTGGAGAGTTTGAGAAATTTCAGTTTTTGGCGAGAAATCTTGACGATGATTAAGACTGTGCTGGCAGTAATTAAATGATCAAATGAAAAGGCGGGAAATGATGGTTTCTATCAGAAAGCTTGATAAAACAGAGGATAAAAGCTATATAGCAGCTATTTCACGACTGCATGTAAAAGCATTCCCTAGTTTTTTTCTTACACAGTTGGGGCTTCCCTTCTTGAAAACGTTATACAAGGGATATCTTGAAGACGAAAATTCTGGAATTATTGTTGCGGAATTAAATGGGAAACTTGCGGGTTTTATTGCCTACTCCAATGAGTACTCAAAGTTTTATAAAGGATTACTGAAGAAGCACTTGATCCGCTTTGCTTTTTGCTCTTTGTTAGCAGTTATACGACATCCATCGTTTTGCAGACGGTTATTAGGCGCATTCAAAAAAAGCGATGATGTAAAGAAAGAAGAACCATATGTAGAACTAGCTTCAATTTGTGTAAACCCGAAGGTTGGAAAACGAGGAATTGGTACAATGCTGATTCAGCATCTGAAAGAGGTAACCGATTTCTCTGCGTATGCGTATATCAATCTGGAAACAGATGCTTGTGATAATGATGCTGTGAATCAGTTTTATATTCGCAATGGTTTTCAATTGGCAAGAGAATATGTAACAGCAGAAGGCAGAAAAATGAATGAGTATAGATACTATGGGGAACAGAAATGAATCTTTTATTTTTGGATGCTTATTTTGAACCGGAAACAATCGCATACACGCATTTGGAAAAAGATTTGCTGGTCGGGTTGACAGAGCAAAAAAATAAGATTCAAATTATCTGTCCGATTCCAACAAGAGGTGTTGATGACAGGACTCGAATGGAATACAAAGGCCGGAAAAGCGAAAAATTATATAATGAAAAAGTGAGAGTACGGCGTTTTTGGGCTCCGCGGGAGGGAAAAAAACCGATTATTCGAGCATTTCGATACTTCTGGTGCAATTTAAGAACGTATCAAATTGCTGCAAGGTGTAATCATGTGGATACGGTTTTTTCTAATAGTACACCGCCAACACAGGGATGTTTAAGCGCGATGACCGCTAAAAGGCTGTCAAAAAGATATGCGAAAAAAGTACCTTTTGTCTATAATCTGCAGGATATATTTCCAGATTCTTTGGTCAATACAGGGCTGACAAAGAAAGGGAGCTTTTTGTGGCGAATTGGCAGGAAAATAGAAAATTATACATATAAACATGCGGATAAAATTATTGTAATCAGCGAAGGATTTAAACGGAATATTATGGAAAAAGGTGTTCCGGAGAATAAAATTGCAGTAATTTCTAATTGGATTGATCTGGATTCTGTCCATCCGGTCAGTCGGGATGAAAACAAATTAATAGATGAGTTTCCTATCGACCCTGAAAAGTTTTTGGTTGTATACGCTGGCAATTTTGGAGCTGCACAGGGAGCGGATATTGTCCTGAAAGCAGCCAAAGAACTTAGGAACTATAAGGATATTCAATTTGTTATTTTTGGCGGCGGACCATATTTTGAAGAGATTAAAAAGGAAGCAGAAAAGTATGATAATGTCTTTATCCATGGACTTATGCCTGCTGAAAGAATTTCAGAGGTATATAGCTTAGGCGATGTAGCGTTAATTACATGTAAACCTGGAACGGGAAATGCTGGTTTGCCAAGTAAGGTGTGGAGTATTATGGCTTGTAATACTCCGGTTATTGCTTCATTTGATATGGATAGCGATTTGGCTGAAATACTGAGAGATTCTTCAGCGGGTATTTGTGTTGAACCCGGAAATGTTCGCCAGCTTTTGGATGCAATCTTGACAGTTAAAAATGGCAATGTCAAGTGCATGGGAGGCAGGAAATATACTATGGAAAATGCTTCAAAGAGGCATTGTGTAGAAAGATATACAGATATTTTATATAAGTCAAATGGGTGAGTTAGTTGAAATATTTAATGGTAAACAGTGTGTGTGGAATACGCAGTACTGGTCGCATCTGCGTGGATATAGCCGATGCTCTTGCAATGCGGGGGGATGCGGTAAAAATAGTATATGGCCGCGAAAATGTGCCGAAGCAATATCAGCATTACGCTTGGCGTATCGGAACAGATTTCGACTTAAAGGTGCATGGACTTAAAGCAAGGTTAGTAGATGGAGTTGGCCTAGGTAGTAAAATTGCGACAAAAAAGTTGATAAACGAGATTATGGTTTATGATCCAGATATCATTCATATACATAATTTGCATGGCTATTACATCAATTATGAAATATTGTTTGATTATCTAAAAACAAGAAAAAAAAATGTTATATGGACCTTGCATGACTGCTGGCCATTCACTGGCCATTGCCCGTATTTTGAATTTGTAAATTGTGAAAAATGGTTGACTGGCTGCGGTAAATGCCAACAAATCGGAGAGTATCCCAAAAGTTACTTTGATTTTTCAAGACGAAACTGGAAACAGAAAAAGAAAGCCTTCGATGGGGTGGAGAATATGATATTGGTGACACCATCGCAATGGCTTGCGGATTTAGTCAAACAATCATATATGAAAAATTATCCGGTAAAGGTAATCCATAATGGTGTGGATACAAAGGCATTTAGACCCATCGTAAGTGATGTAAGAGAAAAATATCATTTATCTGGGAAAAAAGTGATTTTAGGTGTTGCTTCACAATGGAATTATCGAAAGGGACTTAACTATATGATTGAATTGGCTAAGAGGCTTGGCGAACAATATGTTGTAGTGGTGATTGGGGTTACTGAAGAGCAAAATAAGGGACTTCCATCCAATATGCTCGGCCTTTTAAAAACCTCAAGTATCCAGGAACTCGCGGAATGGTATTCGGCAGCAGAGGTATTTGTAAATCCTACGTTGGAGGACAACTATCCCACAACAAATTTAGAGGCTATTGCCTGTGGAACACCAGTTGTTACCTTTGATTCTGGAGGAAGCGCAGAAAGTGCAAGACTTTATGGACAAGCGGTAAAAAAAGGCGATGTGACTGCGATGTGTGAAATTATCAGGAAAAATAAATTTGTAAGATTACCGATGGATTTGTCATCTGAAAACATGGTTTTTCAATATCTGAGTCTTTACGATAATGTAACAAAGGAAAATATGCAATGAAGGTTTTATATATTACAAATTTACCGGCCCCATATAAAATTGAATTTTTTTCTCGTTTAGGAGATAAAGTGGAACTTACCGTTGCATATGAAAGAAAGCAGGCAACTAATCGTGATAGAAAATGGGTGAATGACACGGCCAGACACTCATTTAAGGAAATTTACTTAGATGGTTTGAAAGTGGGGGCGGATACAAGCTGTTCTTTAAAGACAATTGCTTTGATTAGAAATGGAAAGTTTGACAGAATTATAATGAATGGTTTTTCTTCGCCAACGGCAATGTTAGCTATTGCATATATGCAATTTCATAATATTAAATATGGGATTATGTGTGATGGAATGTTACCGGGAAAATGCAACTGGTTAAAGAACAGATTGAAGAACTTTTTGATTTCTGGAGCAGATTATTATCTTAGTTCGAATAGCATTACAAGTCAGGTATTAGAATATTATGGGGCAAAAAAGAATCGGATATATTTATACCCATTCTCATCTGTTACTAGTAATGAAATTATCGAAGAGAGATATGAAAAAGAAGTTTATAAAGAAAAGATAGGTTGTGCTGGGAAAAAAATTATTCTTTATATTGGACAGTTTATACATAGAAAAGGGATAGACATTCTTATAGAGGCCTATAAGAAACTTGCAAATAGACAGAATCATTTAATATTAATTGGCGGAATTCTGCCATGTAGATTATCAAGTGAATTGATGGAAAATGTAACTAACATAGGATTTAAGAAAACGGAGGAATTAGAGTATTATTATAAAGCGGCATATGTATTTGTTTTACCGACGAGGGAAGATATTTGGGGACTTGTTGTTAATGAGGCAATGGCTAAGGGGGTTCCAGTTGTGACAACAGATAGATGTGGTGCAGGGATAGCAATGATTGAGAATGGAAGGAATGGATATATTGTTCCAGTGGAAAACGTAGATCAGCTTGCCAGTAAAATTATCAGTGCATTGGAATACTCAGAGGAAATGAGAAAAAACGTGATACAAACTGCGAAAAAATATACGATTGATAAGATGGTAGACGAAACATATTGTATATTAAAAAAACCGTTTTCTGAAAATTGATATGGATTGGAAAAATAATGAACAATAATGAAAGATTTAGTTGTAAAATAACAAGAGTGTCTTTTGGCCTTGCAGTATGTGTGGTGTTTATACATGCAAATAATACAATAACTTACCAATTTAATATGGCAAGTACAGTTGAACGCTTGATTTATATTTTTGAAAATTGGGCGCAGGGATGGCAACAGTGTGCGGTACCGTTATTTTTTGTTATATCTGGATTTTTGTTTTACAGAAATTATTCACCGGATAAATTAATTTCTAAGTGGAAATCAAGATGTCAGACATTGCTTATTCCCTACTTAATCTGGACTAATATTCCATGGCTGTTGTTGTCGATTGTTAAGTTGACACCATTGGGGAAGTATATACATACAGATGCAACATTCACGATAAGAAGCTGGCTGGAATTTGTTATCCAATGTAAAGGTACTGTTTTGTGGTATGTTCGTTCAACCATAGTATTTGTTTTACTTACACCTATTATTTTCACAGTGATGAAATCGAAGAGGATGGGAATAATATTTATAGTTTCCATAATGTTCATTAATACGTTGATGATTTCAATGGGAATTAAGGTTGTAGAGGAACAGTACTGGTGTATACCATATCTTGTTGGAGCATGGATTGCTATTTGGAGGCCAGATTTCTTTGTAAAAAGAGCCAAAAGAAAAAATGTTACAGTAGCATGTACAGTCTTTATATTCCTCTTGACAATTGCGATAAACTATGAAATAACATTATTTCATCCGGTTACTCAATTTTTATATAAGATGTCCTTGCCTTTGCCGTTATGGTTTGCCCTTGATATTTTTGAGTTTGAAAGAAAACCACGATGGTTTGAGAAGATGTCGTTTCCATTATATTGTACACATGCAATAATTTTAGAGACTATAGAAAAGGTAATATATATCGCTTGGGGCAATTGTATTACGGTGGCATTCGCTTCGTATATATTCACGCCAATTTTAGTGATTTTAATTTTGTTGTTGATTTTTCATAATATCAGTCGTTATTTTCCGCATATATATCGATTGGCATTTGGAAGTAGAGGATAAGTATGAAGATCAGCCGCTTGAGAATTCTAGGATTAATATTTCTTGAAATGTTATTAACAATAGTTATTATTTTTTTGTGGTGGAAAGGTCCTTCTTTGTATAGTAATCAATTGTTGATTTTGCTTTTTTGCCATCTATTCATGTGTATATGTCTGATTTACATAATGAGTAGAGATAATTTTTATGTCTTTGAACCGATTGTATTTGTAACATTCATGTATTACATGATATTTGTGTTTACGCCCATATACGATATTTTTGAAGATAATGTAAGTATTTTCGGAACAAATACAATGTCAGGCTGCATAAAAGGGACGATTATATTTGTTGCGGGTTTTATTGCACTACTGATTGGGTATAATTCAAAAATTGTATGCAGAAAAAAAGGATATTTTGTGGAGTTTCAGAAAAGAACAATTTTGGAATATGATAAACATTCTCTTTTAACCTATTCTTATGTTGTTTGGGGAAGCTCGATTGCAATATATTTATTATATAACATGATGACTGGCAGAAATTTGTTATATATGTTATCTTTTGGTTTTTTTAGTCAAGGGTTAAATTCAACACAAGGATACTCTGTGGATTTCCTTTCAATGATAATCTACTGTAGTTTTGTGCCAATGATGAATATTTTGATTTATGATAAATCAAAGCTTTTGAAAATTTTGGTGTTCCTAATTACATGCATTCCGGTGGCAACAAGAGGATTTAGATCCGTTCTTATAATTCCGCTTATGGCTCCTTTTATTTATCAGTATATAAAAACAAAAAAGACACCTAAAATATATGTCATGGGAATCATAACGTTTATAGTTATATTTATGCTGGGATTTATCGAGAATACAAGAGGCTCAATGAGAGTTGGAACAGGATTAAATATTGAGGGATATTCATATTTGGATGGTATGGATGGCATATTAGATTACTTTGGATCTTATAAAACTTTTTATGGTGCAGTAATGACGTATCCATCCGAGCATCCGTATACTTGTGGACAACAGCTTTTATACTCAATTGTAATGTATATACCAAGAGTAATTTGGCCGGGTAAGCCTAACTCATTAATCCAGGAGGTTATAGGAAATTCTACAAATGAAATTGCTCGGTTATCGGGAGCAGCATGGCCTAATATTGGGGAATACTATACAGATGGAGGGATTATTGGACTTATTTTTATTATGTTTATTTTGGGATGGCTGTTAAAGCATATGAAAAAAATGTATGAAAATCCAAAGGCAAAGTCATCGCTAATAGCTTATTCATTATTATTGCCAGCATTAATACCAATTATTGCTTATGGGTATACGGCAGGGAATCTACCAACTATTGTTTTTATGATGTTGCCATTTTGTGGAGAAAAATATTTTGTAAAAAAAGTGGTGGGGGGATGATTGTACAATGAGTAATAGAATATATGGTATTGACTGGTGTAAAGTAATTGCGATGTTAATGATTTGTTCACTTCATTATATTGGCCATGGTGGAGTAATAAGCAGTAAAAACGATATAATTGCATCTGGGGGGGGGGGCATTTAAGTCCTTTGCAATAGGCGCAGTGAACCTTTATATGTTAGCAACAGGATATTTAATGTATGGTAAGACTTTTAAGATTAAAAGAATTGTACGGATATGGACGGAAACTTTTTTTTATTCAGTTTTGATGGGGGGGATTGTAATTTTCCTGACTAGGCAGTGGGGATTACGCGATATTGTAAAATCATGTTTGCCAGTTATTTCTATTGAATACTGGTATATAACTGCGTATATTGTTTTATTGCTGTTTAGTCCAGCTTTAAATATAACTGTTTCTGGTTTGGATAAAAAAAATGCATATGGCTTGCTGGGATTAATAGTTGTATTTTTTAGTTTATGGAAGAGTATATTTCCTAATAATGGCCTATTAGAAACTGGATATTTACAGGGATATGGCATTGTTTGGATGATGTGTATGTATTTGTTTGGTGCCATTATAAAGAAATATCCGCCATATATTTCTAAAAAGAATTTAATATTTGGAATATATTTGGTATGTAGTATGCTTATTTTTTGTGTAAGTATGTTGGGGCGGAATATGCATATATTAGATGATGGTAATAAAGTGTTCGATTATAATCATATTTTTGTCTTATGCGGTTCTGTTTCACTTTTTTTGATATTACTACATATCCCGAATAATAATTCTTTTGTTAGTACTAAAATTAGTACAATATCAAATCACACGTTGGCAGTATATTTGATTCAGGAGCAGTTTAGATTGAAAGATATTTTATGGACATTGATTACTGATTTTGTATTAAAACATAGTTATATAATTATATTACTATTTTCAGTAATGGCAATAATACTAGTGTTTTCAACATGCATTTTGATAGATATTTTAAGAAAGAAGATTTTTGAACGTCTACAAATTGATGAAATTGTAACAAAAATATTAGAGAAACTGGCGTATAGGATAGGTTTGGTATGAATCGAAAAATGAAAATTATAGTTGCACATCCTGGACAGCAGCATTCTTATCAGCTCGCTTCTGCGATAAAAAAACAAGGATGTTTGTATCGTTATATTACTACTTATTATTCATATAGACATAAGAAAAACTTTTTACAGAAATTACCGTTGCCAAAAAGTTTTTCACTTAGAGTTGGAAAAAGAAATTGTAAAGACTTGGATGATTTAGAAGTAAATACATATTGTACGTTAGGGTTCCTTTGCGTTGCGTTTTTGCTGCGAATAGATAAAAAAGGTAATTTATATCGTAAAATTAACGAATGGCTTTCGTATTACTTCGGATGGAAAGTTGCGCGATTTGCCATAAAACATGATGCTAATGTGGTAATTATGTATGATACGAATGCAGATATATGCTTTTCCATTTTGAAAAGAAAAGCACCTCAAATATTAAGAATACAAGATGTATCTGCGATTAATCGAATTTATATGAAGGATATTTATGAAGAAGATATGAAACGCTCTCCACAATTTGCAAAAGCGTTGATGAAAGAACGTGGTTTTCTTTTTGAAAAGAAAAATCAGGTGCGCTGGAAGAGGGAAATTGAATTAAGCGACTATTTCATAGTCCCTTCAGAAATTGTTAGTAAGTCATTAATTTATAGTGGTGCAAGGCGTGAGCAAATATTTAAATGTCCATATGGAACGTACTTTGAAGTTAACAGAAAAAATTATGTTCAGAATTTGCCTGTAGAAATACTGTATGTAGGAAATGTAACCCAAATGAAAGGGATTTTTTATTTGCTAGAAGCAGTCGAACATTTGCCAAAAGATAAATATCATTTAACTGTTGTGGGAAAGTATGACGATTCTTCAGATGCGTTTGATAAATATAAAAATAAAGTCCGATTTACTGGATATGTAATGCATGAACAAGTTAAAAAGTATCTGGAACAGGCAGATGTTTTTGTATTTCCATCGCTTGGAGATAGTTTTGGTTTAGCCGTTTTAGAAGCATTAAGCTATGGTTTGCCGGTTATTTGCAGCGACCATGCTGGGGCGGCTGATGCCATACAAGATGGAATAAATGGATTTATTGTACCGGCTGGATCATCAAATGCAATTTTGAATAAACTTACATACTGCTATGAACATCCAGAGTTTTTGGCGAAAGCTAGAAAGGCAGCTTATGATACAGCTGAAAAATATACATGGCTTGAATATCAAAATTCTATAAAAAATATGATTATGAATATAAAAATTAGAACAGAGTTCATATGAATACATAGTTACTATTTGATAATATAATTTTTGAATGCGATGAAATTCTAAAAAAGTAAAGAACAAGAAAAAATGGGAAAAATCGTAAAAAACTATGCTTATAATCTTATTTATCAGTTGATTACATTATTTGTTCCGCTTATAACGGCACCATATCTTGCACGAGTATTAGGGCCTAGTGGAACGGGAGCGTATAGTTATGTAAATTCAATGGCCGCTCTTATATGTAATGTAGTAATGCTGGGAATTTATAATTATGGAAATCGCCAGATTGCGTATGTACGCGATAATATGAGGAGATTGAATGATACGTTTTGGCGAATCATGAGTGCTAGGTTGATTATTGGTGTTGTAGGAACAATTATTTATTTTGGGATTGTCCTAGCGATAGGACGCTATACATTCCTGTTTGTTATTTACTACACATATATACTGGGATATTTTATTGACTGCACTTGGTTGTATGTGGGCGTAGAAGATATGAAATGGGCAGTGTTAAAAAATATATTTTTGAAAATTTTTGCAGTTATCGGCATTTTTGGCTTTGTAAAAGATCAAGGGGATATCGCAGCATATGTTTTTTTTCAAGGAGGCTCAATTCTATTTGCAAATTTATTAGCATACACACAATTGAACAGATATGTAACAAGGCCAAAGCTTGATTTTCACGATTTAAAAAATGACCTAATAGGTGCGGCCTTACTTTATCTTCCGGGAGTTGCTTCGACATTATATTTGCAATGTGATAAGGTAATGATTGAATTGATAACGGGAGATACTAGTCAAGTTTCATTTTATGATTATTCAGAAAAGATTGTAACAATTCCGCTATCTTTTATTATTGTACTTAGTACTGTAATGATGCCTAGGATTGCGAATGAATATAAAAAGGGAAATGTGGAACAAATTTCTCTTTTACTTAGCAAAGCGGCAAAAATATCAGTTTTTCTGGCCTGCCCTCTAATGTTTGGAATGATTGCGATAGCCAGCAAGCTTATCCCTTGGTATTTAGGTAAAGACTTTGCGCCGACTATTACAGCGATTATAGTTATTTCACCAATTGTTTTAACAAATACACTTTCAGGTATATCTGGTAGTCAATATTTTACGGCAACTAATCAAATCGGTATATTGTTAAAAGCACAGGTATCTGCTGCAATCGGAAATATTGTATTAAATGCTATTTTGATACCACACTTGGGATTTGTTGGCGCTGCGGTAGCTACTGTTGTTAGTAGTTCAGTTTGTGCTGGTGTCCAATATTTTTATTTGATAAAGCAGATAAAGTTATATGGATTTTTAAGGGAGCTGGTGAAATATTTTATTTGTGCGCTCATTATGTATATATTGATTTACATTGTTACATCAGACATGGCGGCGGTTCCATTCACCAATCTGATACAGGTTATTGTAGGGGGATTTATATATTTCTTTTTATGCTTTTTGTTGAAAGATGAGCAGTTAAAGGAAATTTTGAAAATAGTACAAAAGACATTATCTAAGTAACTAATATCTTTTAAAACTTTGGAAGGGTATAATGAAAAATTTAATAGTTATTCACACGCAATATAATTTATTGCTTGCAGTAGGACTGTGTCAAACAAATTTTATTAATGATGAAAATGATTTGATTTTGTTTAGGGATTTTAATTATACTGCTCAATTAGCTCGGAAGATAGAGCCATTTTTTACTAAAAAATTGATACTTGAAGGTAATTATCCGAAATATGAACTTTCGGCCGTACAAAAGATGAGAAAAATTTTCAGGGATAATAGAATGATTAAAGAATTTGTTTTGGATATCTACGACAGAGTTTTGATTGTTGATGATGCATGTATTCAAGAAATGTATACCCTGAAATGCTGTAGAAAAAGAAATTCTCAAGTAGATATGGCCTGGCTGGAAGACGGTTCTATCGCATATTTTTCGAATGGTGTTATTTCGGGAGGAATGGGGGCAACGCCATTTCGTAGAGCAATCCGTAAGATGTTTTTTTCTACAATGTTTTCATTAGGCGGATGTTATGATCTTTCAGATGTTATGGGGGGACATCAACTTTTGAAAAAAATATATGTAACATTCCCTGAATATGTCAGAAAAGAGCTTGCTCAGAAAGAAAAAGTTTTGATTTCAGAAAAAGCTTTTGAATTAGGTATTACTACACTTTTCAAAGATAAACCAGTAGTTTTTGAAGAAGGGAGTTTTTTAATTGCGCTAGATAAACTGGATGTTTATGGAGATAAAAAGGAAAAGGTGAACGCTTTAATTCAAAAAGAGATAGAAGACATTAGCAAACAACATAAAAAGATTTATTATAAATATCATCCACGCGAGACAGAACGACTGTCGGCACTTGAATCTTGCATTGAATTGGATAGGAGAGTGGCGTTAGAATCATATCTTGTTAATTCTATAACGCGTAATATGACGGTTGTAGGGATTAAGAGTACATCACTTCAGACTGCAAAGAAGATGAGTTATAAGGCGGTTTCTTTAATTAAAGCAGTAGACGATAATGGAGAAGAAATCATAAAGTTTTATACTAAAATTGGAATAGAATGCAGAATAATAGATGGATAATTTTATAGGGGGAGGTAAAATAAATGAAGGTTGCGATAGTGACAAATATACTAACTCCATACAGAGCATATTTTTATAAGGAATTAGAGCATCAACTGAGAATAGATAGTGGAGAACTAAAAGTTTTTGCGCTAACGGACTCATTGCCACTTAGAGGATGGAATTATGGAGAATTGAAGCAAAGTTTTACTGAACTGATTCCAGGAAAGAAGTTCTATTTAAGGGGAGAAGAATATCTAATAAATTTGAGTATAAATAAAGTATTAAAGAAATTTAATCCAGATATCATTATTGTGGCTGGTTCATGGACATACCCTACTTCATGGATGATTGTAAGGCATAAACTCAAGGATGTTCAATACTTTTTCTGGACTGAGTCACATAATAACAGAGCTACAAAAGTTGGAACAAGTAATCTTATCATTTTGAAACTAAAACAAAATTTTTATAAAAAGTTTGATGGTTTTTGCATTCCAGGAAAATATGCAAATGAAACTATTGATGATTTGATTGGAAAACAAGGTTGGCGTGTTTTTTTACCGAATCTTGTGGATGATAAATATTATTCTAAAGCAATTCAACTTAGAAGCCATAAAAATGAATTACGTAATACTTACAAATTGCCGCAGGATAAGTATATATTTATATGCCCAGCAAGGTTGATTGAGATTAAGGGAATTAGAGTTTTTCTACAGAATGTAGTAGATTGCCCTAATATAAAAAAAGCTACCTTTGTAATTATTGGAGAGGGGCCAGATCAGAAAAAAATCTCAGATCTTTCAGTTAAGTACCATTTAGATGTTCGGATGCTGGGATATTGTAAACAGGATATGGTAAGAGATTTGTACGCTTTGGCGGATGTTTTTCTATTACCGTCTTTACAAGATCCAAATCCTTTAGCTGCTATTGAAGCGGCATTTACAGGGCTTCCATTATTAGTATCGAAATATATAGGAAATGCGCCAGAGTTAGTAAAAAACAAAATTAATGGAATTATATTTGATACTGTCTCGAAGGAAAGCGTATCAGAAGCTATGAACTTTATTTTAAATGTGGATTCCGCATGGCTTGTTAAGGCAGGCAATTCATCACATGAAATTGCTATGGAGGGATTTCAATGCGAAATAGAGACATCTAAATTAATACAGCAACTTAAGAGATATATTACTAAATAATGCGAAGGAGATAAGTATGAAAGTAATAGGAGTAATACCATCACGTTATGCATCGACAAGATTTCCGGGAAAAGGAATCTCGGATATTTGTGGAAAACCAATGATTTGGTGGGTATATCAGAGTTTGAAAGCTGCAAAAGGAATAGAGGAAGCATATGTTGCGACAGATAATCAGATTATAGGTGAGGTTTGTGATAAATATGACATCCCATGGGTAATGACATCAGAAGATTGTCCAACGCATTTAGAAAGATTATATGAGGTATCTACAAAAATAAGTGCAGATTTTTATATAAATGTAAATGGGGATGAACCTCTGATTGAATCCAGATGTATTGAAGATATGATACCCAATAGTGATGTTGACCCTAATGAAAGTTATGTTGCTAATGCGATGATGATTTTGAAAGATCCAATTGATGCATATGATTCGTCAAAAATTAAGATTGCAGTCGACATGCAGGGGTATGGTATGTACATGGCGAGAAGTCCAATTCCATTTCCAAAAGGCAGGAGCGATTTCTATTTAAAAAAATTTGTAGGAGTTCAATGTTTTACAAAAAAAGCATTAGAATTTGTTAGTAAGACAAAACGTGGTTATTTAGAAAGTATTGAAGATATAGATGAATTTCGCTTTTTGGAAAACGGTCATAAGATCAAATTTATTCTGACAGAAGCGACAACACTATCAGTCGATACACAGAAGGATTTAGAGAAGGTCCGTAAAATTATTAAATCGAAATTGGAAAAAAAGGAATTGGTGATATAAAAAATGAATAGGATATGTATATTAGACTGTACATTGCGCGACGGTGGATATATAAATGATTTTAGCTTTGGCTCTTATGCGATTCGCTCAATTATACAAAAGTTGACACAGGCTGGAATAGATATAATCGAATGTGGTTTTTTACAATCGGGTTGTACAGATTCTGATAAAAGCCTATTTGCTAGTGTCGAACAAATTAAAAAGTATTTACCATTGAAAAAAACAGCTTCAATGTACGTTGCGATGATTCAATATGGCAAGATTTCAAACGAAGAGATTTCAGTATGTGATGGAAAATCTATAACTGGTATTCGCCTTACGTTTCATGAACATGAAATGGATGATGCTTTCACTTTGGGTCAACAATTGATGGATAAAGGATATAAGGTGTTTATGCAGCCGGTCGGAACAACGACATATACAGATGATGCTTTATTAAAGCTGATTGGCCGTATCAATGAATTAAGACCATTTGCTTTTTATATGGTTGATACGCTAGGAACTTTATATAAGAGTGATCTTTTGAGAATGTTCTATCTTATAGACCATAATCTAAAAAAGAATATTGTGCTTGGCTTTCACTCACATAATAATTTACAACTATCATTTGCTAATGCGCAGGAGCTGCTGCAGATTAATTGTAATCGTTCTATTGTAATTGACACATCAGTTTATGGGATGGGACGAGGGGCGGGGAATCTATGTACGGAACTTGTTACGCAGTATATAAATGAAAATTTTGTTATTCGCTATAATAATATTTCCGTACTTGAAGTTATAGACCAATTTATTAAGCCTCTTACATTAAAGTTTTCATGGGGATATGATATTGCCTACTATATCTCATCAACAATAAGATGCCACCCTAACTATGCAACGTTTCTCTTAGGATTGCAGTCTTTACATGTTCAAGATATATTTGCAATTCTTAGCATGATAAATTCTTCAAAACGTGCTCTATTTGATAAAGAATACATAAGGGAACTTTATTTGAGTTATATGTCTAAGACTGTAGAGGATACAGATACTCTATCTGAGATTCAGAAAAAAATAGCAGGTAGAGAGGTTGTTTTAATTGCTCCGGGAAAAACAATCGAAACGGAGTATGATAAAATTGTGGCATATATAGAAAAAAACAATTGTTGTGTTATCAGTATTAACTTTATCCCACAAATTTTTACGGTAGATATGATGTTTATCAGTAATATGAAAAGATTTACTGATTCGGAAGAAATAAAAAAAGAAAAGATATATACTATTGCTACTTCTAATATTGATGTGAATTCAGAAGAAAATATAGGCATTGTAAATTATGGGAGTTTTTTAAATCCTGATCCCCGAATTGTTGATAATGCGGGGTTAATGTGTATTAATTTGTTGCGAAAACTTGAATGTACAAAAATTAGACTAGCCGGGTTCGATGGCTTTAATCGAAATCTTACAGAAAACTATATTCAAGATAATATGATGGCACATTTAGAACTTGACCGCATTGTAGAACTTAATGAAACTATATCTGAGCGTTTGCATGAGATTAAGACGCAGATTGATTTGGATTTTATAACACACACATGGTATGACATTTAAAAACGTAGGGGGAGAATCTTGGTGAAGCATGATTTAGTTTTATTTGATTTGGATGGTACTTTGCTGGATACGTCACTTGGTATATTTCATAGTGTTCGGTATGCAGAGAAGAAAATGGGATTTGAAGCGATTGGTGATAAGCAGTTAGCGCAATTTATTGGGCCTCCTCCCAAAATGGTATATAAAAAGTTATATAATATTTCAGATGAAGATGCTCTTAAAGCAACAAAATATCATAGAGAGTATGGTATGGGGCAGGCGATTTATGAAGCCAAGGTGTATGATAATATAGTTGAGATATTAAAATATATAAAAAGTGGTAAAGCGAAAATAGGAGTGACAACGCTTAAAACACAAAATATTGCAGAAAAAATTCTTGATAATGTAGGAATTGGACGGCTATTTGATGTGATTATTGGGATGGATGAATCAGAATCTCTTACCAAATGCGATATAATTAAACTGGCGATCAATAGAACTTCAACTACGGGAAGTGTTCTTATGGTGGGAGATAGTCAGTATGACTATGACGGTGCTATGAATGCGGGAATTGAGTTTATAGGAGTTCTATATGGATTTGGGTTTGAGCGCGGAAAGCAATATCCATTTAAGACCGTAGAAAGTGTAAAAGAATTGTTAAATCATGTTTAACTTCCAATTAGCTATTAATGAGTAAATTTAGAAAAATGTATATAATTATCCCGCAAGAGCCAAAACGGTTTTCCTGGGTAAACGTTTTAAACTACATTGATACACGAACAACATGTGTTCTTCCTGTATTTTGTGCCGGAAATAAGCATAACCATCCTCAAAGCGGCTATCTCCCGCTTGGCAACATAGATAATGGGCCAGCGACATGACCAGCCAATATCTCAGGATTTCTTGGAAATTGCGGATCTGTTACTTGTCCAGGGCCAAACGATTCTTAATGTTGCGGAAAAACAGCTCAACCGACCACTTTTCCACATAGGTATAATACCCGATTCGTTTTCAAAGCCCAAACGTATAAAATCCCTTTCCCAGGAAGGCATCCGTCTTGCCCTAGTTGAGAAAATGGGCGAGGTAGTCATGTGGTGTGGGATGTGTGATTATTCCGGGACTCTTTGGGCCACCTGTCCGGACTTTGAGGTTCTTCCGCAATTTTACGTTTTTTTATCAAGCTAATTTGAAAAATAGTAAACGGTAGATAACGCATACCTCGACTTCCACAACCGTGTATGAGAAAATAGGCTTAATTCTAAAGAATGAGTATCAAAAGTATAGGACTCAACTTTTAATACCACTATGAGGAGGTTAGCCTATGAGTTCAGAAACAACTGTAGTCGCAGCCCGGTATCGACTTCAGGAGTGGGCCGCACAGATCAGGGACTGTCAGAACCGTCCGGAAGGGATGAGCGTTTCCGACTGGTGCTCCTCACATGGGATTACAAAACCCAACTACTATTACCGGCTCAGGCAGGTAAGGAAAGCCTGTCTTGATGCCCTCCCGGAGAAAGCCGTTCCACAGCCAGTCGTTCCTGTGAAGGCAGAACTTTTAAAACCAGTTGGACCAGAGGCGGTACCGGAAGTAACAATCACCCTCAATGGATGCTTGATCCATGTGACAGAAACCACTCCTATGGCCCTCCTTTCAAACGTGATCGGGG
>OLVT01000473.1_pt1 | contig 43789 bp, 70 predicted proteins | sample 1673241 | NCBI WGS metagenome assembly OLVT01 (sample SAMEA3178936, study PRJEB25190) | human gut metagenome | biome: human gut; feature: human-associated habitat; material: faeces | place: Austria | collected 2013 | reverse complement strand
GCTGAAAGTATATCTTTCAATATTGTTTTTATCTTGACATATCACCGCTGGACTTTTCATTGTATTTATTCAAGCACAATGAAGATGAATTGTCAAGCAATGGGGAAGATCAGAGGGCTGGTATTTTGAAAAAAGCAGTGCTAAAATAGGAAATAGAAAATGGGAAAGGAAGGTGTTTATGATGACAGAAGAAGAAAAAATTTTTGCCGGAAAGATGTTTGACCCAAGAAAACAGGAATTAAAGGACATTAAGCATAAAGCCCATATTGCCTGTCAGAAATATAATACCATGGATGAATATGATCCTGAAAGAAGTCCCATCATTCAGGAGTTCATTGGAAAAATTGGGAAGGTGTACTATTTTCAGGGACCTATCCAGTTCAATTATGGCTCTCATACGTTTATTGGAGAGAACTTTTTTGCCAATTTTAATCTGACAGTCATGGACGATGCACGGATTTATATTGGGGATAATGTATGCTTTGGTCCCAATGTTTCCCTGATGGCAACGTCCCATCCACTGATTGCCCAGGAAAGAATGGGACTGGATGATGAGGGAAAAACCACTATGGCGGAATATGCCGATGAGATTCACATTGGGGATAATGTGTGGATCGCCTGCAATACCGTTGTCATTGGCGGTGTGCATATTGGGAATAATGTTGTCATTGGTGCAGGAAGCGTAGTTACAAAGGATATCCCTGATAATTATCTGGCTTACGGAAATCCCTGCAGACCTATCCGACCCATTACAGAGGCTGACAGCAAAAAATCTTTGATTTTGCCAGAGGATATGGAACATTTTTCCTATAATCTGAAAAAATTCGAGAAATAAATATCATGAAAAAGACATGGAGAAAATGTCTTCTTTTCCCAATACTTGTCCGTTTTTATCATAGAAAAATTGTTTTTTGCATAGGATAGAACAAAAACGGAGGGAAGATTATGCAATTTTTCCGTGCGATTCATTTGAAGAAGAAGTATGTCATTTTAGGTGTATCAGTATTGGCTGCCATTGGCTTAGGTGCGCATTTTCTGCCGCCTGTGGCAGAATACACTTCAGCGGTGCTGACGGCACAGACAAAACGGGAATTACCCATTTACTGTGTGCAGACAGATGAAAAAAAGGTGGCAATCAGTTTTGATGCTGCATGGGGTGCGGACGATACAGATGAGTTGCTACAGATTTTAGACGACAATGATGTGACGGCAACTTTTTTCCTTTGTGGGTATTGGGTGGATAAATATCCAGAAGAGGTGGAAAAAATTGCTGCCGCAGGTCATGATTTAGGCAATCACTCAGCAACGCATCCCCACATGAGCACTTTATCGTCAGAACAAATTACACAGGAATTGCAGGGATGCCATGAGGCAGTAAAAGAGTTAACGGGGATTGACATGAATTTATTCCGCCCACCATTTGGAGAATACAATGATAACGTTATCCGAACAGCAAAGGAAAATGGGTATTATTCTATCCAGTGGGATGTGGATACATAGGAAACAAAAAGAAAAGAATATTACATAGACCATATATACTTAGGGTATATATGGTTTTTTATATGTCTGGAAGATATATTTATTAATTTAAAAGTTATTGCTATAATCTAAATAAAGTTCTTTTGATTTTATGGAAGGGGTAATTAAAATGCTATTTATAAAACGGCATAAAATATTAACGATTATTTTTGTTTTAGGTATTATTTTAATGTTAAAGAATTCAACAATTCCTTATTTTTATGATTTTTATGAACCACCTACGATTGTGGCTATAATTTTTAATAGACCAACAAGTGATTTTTTTGTAGGTTTAATTGAAATGGTAAATATCTTTGCATCAGCATATGTGACTAGCCTTGTATTTTTTTATATGGTGAATTTTTTGCCGGCAATAAAGCAAGAAGAAAAAACTAGGAAGCTTATTGCACCTAAATTGTCATCTGTATATTCTTATATGAGTCACCTTATTGCAATGATCGAGCATGCTGCAGAAACACAAACTTTAGAGATTAATAAGAGTATTGATGCATTAGATAATCTGATTTTTTATAATGACTTGACCTATTGCAAGCAAAAAAATTTAATTAATGGAAAAGAAAATAGTATGATTGATTATAGTTACAATTTGTTAAAAGACTCTGATAAATATAGAAATTTAATCTTAAAAACATGTGATGAACTTGTAGCATTGCCATGTATTACATATTGCAATGAAAACATAGTGCAGATTATTTCAAAAATTCAATTATCAGAAATGTTAAAGCTCTTTTATAATTCAAATGATAAAATAATAAAGCATGATTTGGTCCGACCGACATGTTATCAACTAGGAATATACTTTCAAGAATTCAAATCAATGCATTATGAATTAGGTAATTTTCTTGATGAAAAACGTGATTATAAATTTATTATTATTACGGAAGAAGAAAGAGAAAAACAAATAAAGCGCCAGCAAGAATTGTTAGAAAAACATCCAGAGCTTTTAAAAATTATTTTGTTGCAAAGAGAAGATCAATAAATGAATGAGCTATTTCATATCTCAGATTTGGAATAGCTCATTTCTAAATTTTACATCTCCTGCGTGTTATTTGAACCGAACATCCACGCCATCTTCACTCAAAACCACTCGGTCGATCATACTTTTTGCAATATCCCGACGGTCTTCAAAAGACATGTTTTCCCAATCTTCCGCAGTAAAAGGAATGATTTCAACGGCATTGAATTCCGTCAGTGCTTCGGAATATTGATGGATCAGGAGCTGCTTTTTCCGGTGGAGGGTTTCGATTCTGCGGTTGATATATTCCGCAGAAATTTGGCTGACGTTTTCCAGTGTGGAAATCAGATTTTCGATTTTGCTGTCAATGTCTGCGATTTTCTGCTGATGTTGTTTGATGACATTGTTTTCCCGTTTTTCTCTTGCCAGATGGTAGGCTTCCGCTTCCTGGATGAGTCGTGCCTGGACTTGCGCTTCAATCTCCCGAACTCGATGGGTCTGCTTTACGTCACAGCACTTATGGAGATATTTTCCAGAGCATACAAAGTAGGGGATAGGACCTTCTTTTGTTTGACCGAACCGAACGGAAAAAGCATAACCGCAATGACCGCATTTCACAAGCCCTGTGAGCCAGGAATGTTTTCCTTTTCCGGTGTTTTTTATTTGCCGATTTTTGGACAGCTTTTCCTGACAATATAGAAATGTGCTGCTGTCCACGATGCCGTTATGATGCCCGATAGCAAGCAGGTGATTGGATACGTCTTTGTATTTCCGTTCGCTGGCATCTCGTTTGCCCACAAGGATGCAGCCATGGGTGCCGTCAAAATCCTCTGGTTCGTTTGCCATAATGGCGCCTTTGGATTTGTAGTAATTGTAAATGGCAATATCCGCTTGGACGTAAGCGGGATTTTTCAAAATACCGGAAAGTTTCACGCTGTCAAAATTGACGCCGCCGGCAGAAAGGGCACCACTGCGGATCAGGACTTTTTGCACATCAGCCAAACTGGTATAAGGCTGGGCGTATGTGTCAAAAATCTGGGATACGATTTCCAGATCAGCATTGGATTCATAAATGGTGGCTTTCTTACCATCTAATGTGGTACGTACCAGATCGAAGCCGTAAGCGGCAGGACCGCCGCCCCAGGCGCCTTTTTTGACACGGGCATAATAGTTATCCCGGACACGTTCAGCGATGGTTTCACGCTCAAGCTGGGCGAAAACAACGATGATATACAGCATGGCACGTCCCATGGGTGTAGAAGTATCAAACTTTTCTGTGGCGGAAACAAAGGAGATGCCGTTGTTTTCCAGCACATCAATGAAGTCGGCAAAGTCCACGATGGAACGGCTGATTCTGTCCAGACGATAGACCACCACTTTTTCAATCTGTCCTGTTTGGATGTCGTGCATCATTTCTGTAAAAGCGGGGCGGTTGGTGTTTTTGCCGGAATAACCGCTGTCCGCGTAGATTTTGCACTCTTCCGAAAAAATTTCCCGTTTGGCAAAGGCAATCTGGCTTTCGATGCTGATGCTGTCTTTTTTGTCGATGGATTGTCTTGCGTAAATAGCTACCATACAAAAGACCTCCTTTTCCTATATTTAGGGTATAGCAAAAAGAGCGGTCTTATGATACAATACAGTTGCTAAGTGTGGTTGTATCTTACGACCGCTTTATGAAATTCCCTTTCCTGTTGGCGCAGGAAGGGGGATTTTTTTATTTTAGCAATAGTAATCGATCTGTCCAAAATAGCCTATCCATTTTTCTGTGATTTCCTGATGTCTGGCTTCAATGACACTCATGATGATTTTCAGTTTCCGGCTGGGGATTTGTGACTGATTATGACAAAGCAGGCATCGTCCCGTTTGGGTGATCCAGATTTTTGTGGCTTTTTCTGAGGGAATCCCTTCTGAAACATGGACATGGATGGGTTCCAAGGGTTTGGATTCATTGGACCAGAAATAAATCAGGTAGGAGCCGACCTTAAAGATTTGCGGCATGATCGAACCCTCCTTCTCTTGCCAGTTCAATGATGATATGTGCCACGGATTTCAGATAGGCTTCATATTTTTCCAATTCTTCCGCAGAAAACCCTTCTACCTGTTTCCATTCGTAAGAGGGTAGGTAACATTCCGCAGAATGGAAGCCACCGTATACAGGCTGTTCAAAATAAACCTTTACCGTTTCTGTGCCGTTCACATCATAAGCGTCAGAATGGACTACTTCGGTTTTATCGTCTAATGTCATGAAAGGATACATCATAGTCATCTCTCCTTGTCCTGTTTTTATTGAAATTCCATATCACGCAGCATTACTGTTTAAGAAAAAGCTTCATTCATACTGTTGGCAAAAGAGACCAGCCCGCCTGTGATGGCATCGGCTAAATCATCATCTGGTACGATGAGCCAGTTATTTTCACCTCTGACCAGAGAAATATCCACTTCTTTGGTATAAGTCGTGTCTTTGTTATTGGCAATGGCAGAAATCATAGCTTCAGTGGATTTCTGTTCCAATTCTTCTTCAGACAATCCTGCGAAAGCCAGTGGAATCATTTCAGAGATTGCCTTACTCATGGCATTTGCCATATCCACGTTTGTGATGGATACTTTGACTGTTGCAGTGTCATCTTCTTCTGTGGAAGAAAGAATTTCAAAAGTCAGGTTTTCCACGAAAGCTTTGCCAGTTTCGTCATTTTCCAAATCAGAAATGGCATCATCTGCGGTATCTGTTGTTTCGCTGGTATCATTCGTATACTTATCAATGGTTTCCAGATCAAGGCTCTGGAACGCTGTCAGGTAGTTCGTGACAGCCGTTTCCGGAGATTCCCCGCCAGAGCAGCCAACAAAGGCAAATACCATTGCCAAAGTTGTCAAGAAAGCAAGGATTTTTTTCAGCATATACATTCCTCCCTGAATGGTTGCCACGTGATATGAAATTACATACAGTGTTGTTTGCAAAAGAAAAATTCAGTTTGCACGGAAATATTCTGCCAGATCTTCTAGCACTGGCAGGAAGCGGGTAGAAATATCTCTAGCGATTTTTGCCGCAATACGATCATCATATATATGAGAGGTGCGGTTTCTGGATTCCAGCATGTCCAGCCAGACGCTTTCGTCGTTGATCATTTGATTCCCGTAAGCGGTTTTCAGCACTTGCTTAGGAAAATTCAACTCATTTGCAACGCCCTGATCCAACAGATATTCCTTTGCGGCTTTCCAGGAAAGCTCAAAGGTAAATTCAAAACGCTGGATCATACCATCCCGAATGACATCATTGTCAGGGTGTTTCAAATGTTCTTCTACAGCTTCCCGCAGCCGTTGTACTGCCTGCAGGAAATTAGCAACTTTTTTCATATAAAATGACACCATCCTTTTCAATGTTTTGGATCAGTTCCGGATTTGTATCTGGTGTGACATGAACCAGATCGAATTCCAGAAGGGTAGGCAGGTCGTCTATATCAGACCAGAAAGATGACTGGTCTTTTTCTGAAATCCCGTATATGGCAAGATCAATATCACTGCGTTCTTTGTGGTCGCCTCTGGCACGGGAGCCAAAGAGAACGATTTTATCCGCATGGTATTTTTCGCCAAGAAGGGCGATGAGATGAAATATCTGTTCCATACAATACCCCCATATGTTTTTGTTCTATCAAAAGAAAATATATTTTAGTATTATTTCTTACGGAATAATCTTGAAAAGAACCCACCTTTTGCTTTTTGGCTTTCGGCTTCTTTCTTTGTAGAAGTCACTGGATGTTCTTTTGATTTTCTTTCTTTATCTTTTTTTGCAAGATATACTAAACGTATAATTGTTTTTCTTGCTTTTTCCATCTTTTGCAAATACTCTTTTTGATTTACATGCTCCAGAATGGTAGTAAACTCTTCTTCGGTCGGTACGATCTCCGTTCCTTCAAAATCATACATCCGTGTGGTCTTTTTATCTTCATAGAGAAGCAGGAACCCGCGGGACAAACAAAGAAGGGTTGCGTCATCAGCAAGATAGGAGTCTTCTTCTTCCTCACCATCCTCAAGATAGGTGTAGGGAATATCAGGAATCGCTTTTGACCATAATTTTTTGTTTGCATAAGAAAAATAGGAGAGTTTTATATCATCATCTTGATAACCGTAAAAATAAGCATACTCTTTTGTTAATTTACATGTTTCTTTTTCAAAATCAATCCCGATGTCTTTTTTGAAAATCTGTTTTCCGCTAGGATCCAGAGAAATAAGTTGGTTTTCATCTGTATAGAAAACAACAGAGCCATCATCAAAAAACAATACGTCTGAAATATCGTCAAAGTTGATTTTTTTTCGGTATAGGATGGTGTTATCAGAAAAAAGCAGGATTACTTCTGTGCCATCGTCATTTGCACTTGCATAATAGGTTCCTTGAGAAAATACATATACATTGTTAGGTGATTTCCATATATACATACTATCAAATTGATAATCGCCATTTTTCCAAATTATCAAACTATCATCAGTTAAATCAATTTCAATTTTAGCATTAGAACTCATGATAAAATCCCCCTTTTGTATTTATAACTTATCTAAATAGAATCAACAGTTTGTAAAGACGATCTTTTTACCATAAAGGATTAATTTTTCTTTTTAATATGAGTTAAGCCAAAGTATGAAGATCATTTCACTGCACTCAAAAAAGCAATGGCTTTTCCGATGATGCGCACTTTGTTCATATCTTCTTCAAAGAATATCATGTCCTGGTAGTTAGGATTTTCAGCGCAAAGACGAATCTTATCATCAGAAATATAAACTCGCTTCAAAGTAGCTTGACTTTCTGAGCAATCATCCATAAGGACAGCGGCAATTTCGCCATTCTCTACTTTGTCCTGTTTTCGTATGAATACAATATCACCGTCCATAATACGAGCATTGACCATGCTGTCACCTTGACAACGAAGGGCGAAGTCCGCATGGACATCTGAATCCATATCTATATAAGCTTCAATATTTTCTGTTGCTAGGATCGGTTCCCCACAGGCGATCGTGCCAAGTAGGGGAACCTTTTTTGTTTTGGGAATGGGTATGATATTAGATGCAATTAGTATTTGAGATGTATCTTGCCTTTCCATTGGAACGTCATAACCCATAAGCCATGCTTCATTAACATTTAAAGCTTCAGCAATTGCTTTTATAGTAGGTCTTTTTGGTTTTCTGCTACCGGAAGCATACATTGAAATTGCTTGTTTTGATAATCCAATTTTATCAGCTAAGGATGTTGCAGTTATAGAAGTTTTATCATTTAAACATTTTCTCAATCTTTCGTGAAAGGTGCTTACTATTTTATCTGACATACAATCAATCCTTTCTTTGTTGGTTCAATTATCACACATAATGTTCACAATGTCAACGAAAATGTAGAAGTGAAATAGAAAAATGTTCACAAAGTGGTTGACATATAAAAAAACATGTGGTAAATTCAAAGTACACAATGTGAACATTGAAAGAAGGTGATAAAATGAACAGAGATAAATTTAGGGGGTTGGTTTATTCTAAATATAAATCGATGCAAGAATTTTCAACAGCTATTGGATGGCAAAGAAATAAAACAGCCCGTATTATGAATGGGGTACAGGAGCCTAATAGCGAAGAAATGAGAACAATTGCGGAATTGTTCCATTTATCATCAGATGAATTCATTGATATTTTTTTTGAAAACCAGTTCACAAAGTGAACTTATGATTGCGGAAATTATAAAGCATTTATGAAGGGAGAGCATAGAAAAGGCTTATGAGTATTCTGATGTCAATGATGTCTCTGATTTGTATCTACAATGGATTAAAAATAAAAAACCACGAATGCCGATTTGAATTTTACTATTTAGGAAGAACATTCGCGGTTATAGCATTAATATTTGCGATTACATAGGGGTTTCAAATTCATCAATATCAAAATGCAAGTTTCTTGAAAGGGACTGAACACAATGCATATAAAGAACTTCTATTTTTTCTTTAGATTCACAATTTTCTAAGCCATCAATGCATTCTAATGCGGTTTTATAAAAGTTCTTATCAGCATTTAAGATGAAACACTTATGTGTTGCAGAGCGAAATTTAGAAATATTTTCCGGATTTGGATTTATTAAAGCAGAGGCATATGAATCAGCAAATTCAAAGTAGGTTTTTTGCTTTTCGATAAAAAATGTATCTAGTTTTTTCGTTCTAATATTGTGTTCATTGTTTTGATGGTTTGTGATGGCTGGAACAATGGCAGATATAACAATGGCGGATAATGCAACCAGCAGCTCAATATTCATGAAATCAGATCCTTTTTCTTTTTAGAATATGGGAAAGTTCGAGAAAAGTCAATGAATCAAGTATACAAAAGTACAAAAACAACATTATAGCAGAAATATATGAAGGAGGAAGAAATTTATCATGTTGCGCGAAAGGTAGAAAGAATCGCAGAGAAATATGCGGATCTCGTTGAGAAAAAACTTGATGAGTCTTTACAAAAAGGACCTATATCTGCAACGGAGTTTGAAGAAATCAAAGACGGAATCCGGATGTTAAATCATGTTATGAGTGCTTTAAGACAAGTTGAAGGATTGAGTTTGGCAGATATGTATGGTGTAGAGGTGAAATCATGAGCACTGTTACGGTTAAAGAAATGATGGCTATGCCAAAAGAAAAAATAGTTTCTATTTACAAGGAGCTTAATCAGTGGAAATGGTCAGATTTATTGGGCGATGCGCCTGAGGGGTGGGATGAAATGCCAAAGTATAAGAAGCCGCATATGAGCGAAGATGTTATAACGAAAGCAGATATCATTCGCCCATATGCATCAGCTATTAAGATGAAATATCATGAGATAAGTTTTTGGATAGATTAAGACCCTAGATTTATTTTTGCTTTTAGAACCTCAAGGGTAAGAGAGGATGCCAATTCAGAAACAACTTTAAGAGAAGCAAAACATCCCTTGCCAAAAAGACTTAAAATCCGTTTCCAAACATCAGGCTCTTGTATAGATGCTAGGAATTCGTGACCTTGGAATGTCAAATCTCCAATATAGCTAATTCGAGGCACTTCATAAGGGAAAGAATCAGGAAGCTCAACGAAATAGACATTCAAAAAATTTCCTTCGTGCAGCCTGCGACAACAATATAAAATTTCTGAGCGATTGTATTCAGGAAGCAGCTTGCAAAATTCATCAGGGGGAAGATACATAGGCTCAGCATAATCGTTGATGGTAGAGAGTATATCCCTTACACAATTTAGATCAAGTTTCAAATAATAGCCCACCTTTCTGAAGTACTCGGCTGCGGCAACAGCCTGTAATTTCAGGATAAGATAGGAAAAGCAAATTGTCAATGTGTACAAATCAGCGAAAGCCCCAAAGCATAGGACAAACCGTCAACCACATACACTGCAACAGGAGGTGTTACATATGTCGAAACCAAAAAAGGAATACCGTGTGACCGTATCTTATTGTGAGAAAACCCCGGAGGAAGCAGAACGCCTCCGGCGGCATATCACCAATGTACTGTATGACAAAAAAATGCTGAGCCTCCAACGGCAGAAAGAAAAAGAAGCCGTGACGGCGCAAAAGGCATGACGGGACTTCGGTCCTGCCAGTGGACAAGCATAGAAAGGAACCAAAAATGTTAAAACCGGGATATCGGTATGTGGTTTGCGGCGACTGCGGTGAAATCTGGAACATTGCCAAAGAGCAGGACACCAGACACGGCTATCTTTGCCCGCAATGTGCATACAAGCGTCGCATGGAGAGGAGGAAAAAAGATGGACAAGCTCATCATTACACTGTTGGTGGTAATCGGGGTGTTAGTTCTTTTTCTGGGAATTGCTCTGGAGGAAATCAAAGCCCTGCAACAGGACAAGCGTGACTGGAAAAACCGCTATTACGCAGCGGCACAAATCAAAGCCAAAGACAGAATTTGACAAGATGAACAGTAGGAAGTGAATCTATGAAATTTTCAGACATTACGAAAGTAGCGAAACGATTCCGCTATGCCGTCATTGTAACAGATGCTGGAAACAATCAGTGGTGTCATACAGGAGTGGCTGCCTACAAATTGGAAGGGCTGCCAAACCTGACAGCAGACGATTTTCTGAACATCATTGGCATAGCGGAAGCAAAGAAATGTAAGTGGTATCTGGGCGATCGGCAGGATGAAGCGGGACTTTTCAAAACAGATCGTCTGGGAGAGCAGGAATTGACCGGAGATATGGCTGGCGTAGCCATTTTGTATAACGGACATAAGCTGATGCCTTTTTATCTGGCAGAAGGCGTCGTTTGGCTGGATGTGGATTTGCTGGTGCCGGTATTGAACGGAAAAACGGAATACCTACGTTTTTTCCTGCGGAATCAGAACGGCAGGCGTACCATTGCCGTCAAAGACGGTCTGGTATTGATTGCGGTGCTTGGGGAGTTCCCCTTAGACCAAGGTTTATACGAACATGTGAAATTGATGTGGCAGCAATGCCAGATACAGGGAGTGGAGGTGGAATCCCATGAAGACAGTGACGATGATGCTGATTGAGGAAACAGGAGCAAAGATTATCAAACAAAATCCTGCCATGGAGGAAATGGCGGCTAGAATCGGAGCGGTGGGCAGAATGGATATCATTCCCATGCGCCCAAACTTTGACCAGATCTATCTGGCGTTTGATATGGCGAAAAATCCAGACGGTCCCATGTACGACGGCTGGGAAGGAGAACGGAAGCTTATTGTGGGAAAAGGGATTTTGTTTCGCATGGCAGGTATGCGGATTTGGGACTTGCCCATGGAAGATGGAGAAAAAGCGGCGGAGCTGGTGGAAGTCAGAGGAGAGCAGCTGGCATGGGACAAGCTGTGATGGACATAAAAAAATCCCTGTGGCGGGAACCACAGGGAAAGGGCATCGGGAAATGCCCAAGATACATCTGGAAAAGCATAGCCCAAGATACATCTATAAGAAGCATAGCATAAATATGGAAATTTTGCAAGCGTTCTGACGGTTTCGGCTGTGAGAACGCTTTTGTAAAGAGAGGTGCGGGAGCCTCTTGGAACCTTGATAAAGAGATTATATTTACGACCACGGAGGGGAGTATATGCCAAGATACATCAAAAAGATATGGAGCGGGGATGTCTACGAAGCGGAGGAATACTATTCCAGACGGAAAATCAACAAAAGCTGTCTGCGGGGACCCAATGAAAACGGAAGTAGTGCGGAGCAGCAGGAACGGAATCTGAAATATGCCAGAAAAAAACTGGCACGAAAAATCAATGCCAATTTTGGAAAGGGAGATTTGTTTTTGACACTGACCCATAAACAGTATGTGGGATATGGAGAAGCCAAACGACAACTACAAAATTTTCTGAAGCGTCTGAAGCGGAAACGGAAGAAAATGGGGCTGCCAGAACTGAAATATGTTGCAGTGACGGAAGCAGAGGATAAACGTGCCCATCATCATTTGGTGGTAAGCGGTACCGATCTGACCGTTGACCAGTGGACGGAACTGTGGGGACAAGGGCGGATCATGATTTCCCGTTTGGAACCAGATGGAGATTATACGGGACTGACCAGATACATCACCAAAGAATGTCCTCTGGATCATTCCAAACGATGGAGCTGTTCCAGAAATCTGGTGGAACCAAAAGTGGAAGTGGTTCCTATGAAAGACGAAAAACCAAAACAACGGCTTCGTGTGCCAAAGGGATATCGAGAAGTGGAACGCTATGAATACGCATCTGAAGAAAACGGGATGTTTCGTTACATAAAAGCCATCCGCAATGGTGGGGCTGACTATGGGGAAGGAAAGGAGCAGGAATCATGAAACAGAGAGAAGGAAGTCACTCATGGAGCATTTTGACGGGAAAGGAAAAAAGATGCTTTGTGACGGGCAGGACAAGCTGTTTGCAGAAACACCATATTTTCCATGGAAATAGAAAACGGAAGATTTCCGATAGACACGGCTTTTGGTGTTATCTGGTACCAGAGGTACATCTTGCGGGGCTTGGCGGTCTGCATGCGTACCCGGGGAATGGTCTGGATCGGGCTTTGAAGTGTATCTGCCAGCGGGAATTTGAGAAAACACATACCAGAGAAGACTTCATTGCCCTGATTGGGAAAAATTACATATTGCTTGATTTGGAAGAAGCAGTGCAGCGGAAAGCGGAAATGGAAAGCATGGTGGAGCGGAAAGGAAAGGAGAACTACAAAGCCTACGCCATGGAGAAATATGGGAAAATGCCGGTAAACGACTGCTGGATGTGTGAGTATGAAAGTCAGTTTGTGGAAGAAATGGATTTGTGCATTCATGAGGAGGTGGCTAGGTTTTGGCTGATGTGATGAAAGAATACGCTGTGGAAATTACTGTGAAATTTGTGATCAAAGCAGAGGATGAAAAGGAAGCTGCTGTTTTTGCGGCGGCAGAAATCGAGGAATGTGATGGTGTGGAAAGCGGAACCATTACAGCGATATATGAACTGGGAAAATAGACCATTTTCTTGAGGTCACGAAAAAGAAAAGGAGGAAAACCATGATCAAGCCATTATATACGGATGCCATTGCTTATTTTGAAAAGTTAGAAAAGAAACACGCCTGCCAAGCGGATCGGGCAAAATGGCAGGGGCGCAGTGAACAGGAAATTGAAAACATTCAGCGGAAAAAGGAATACGCCAAGCTGGCAGTGGAGGCACTGCGGCAAATGGAGGGATGAAGAATATGGTGATACGACCCCATTTGAAAACATTGGTCTGCCCATGTAAGGACTGCCGAAAGCGGCATGAAAAATGCCATGGCAGCTGTGACCAGTACAAAAACTGGGATGCCGAACAGAAAAAGCTGAAAGCGGAAATGTGGAAGGAAAGGAAATCAGAACATGAAGCGGATGAGCGGAAAAAAGCGGCAGTGAGAAATTACATAAGGAGGAAACATAAATGAACAAAGTGGAATTGATGGGCAGGCTGACCAAAAATCCAGAGATACGGTATGCTGAAGGAGAAAACCAAGTGGCTGTTGGCAGATACACATTGGCGGTCAACCGAAGATGGAAGAAGGAAGGCGAAGCGGAAGCGGATTTTATCCCGTGCGTCACATTCGGAAAGGTCGCCACCTTTGCGGAGAAATATTTTTCCAAAGGACAGATGATTGGAATCGTTGGGAGGCTGCAGGTGCGGAACTGGACAGATAAAGACGGCAACAAAAGAAGAAATACGGAAGTGGTTGTGGAGGAACAGCACTTTGCAGGCAGTAAAAACGAGAATCAGGAGCCTAGGAGAGAGCCAGCACAGGATGGGTTTTATCCCATAGACGATATCGAGGATGATGATCTGCCGTTTTGAGGAGTGAAGATATGAAACAAATGAATTTACTGGAAGAATTGATCGTTGATAATTTTGCAGGAGGAGGCGGGTACTGGGAGACGAACTGTAAAAAAACGTGCCTCAACCATCTGAGCCGCTGTGGACAGGTACTTACTGCCGCCAAAATATTGTCCCAAAAGAAGGTGAAGGTCGGTGCGTGAAATGGTAGGGCAAATCAGCTTGGATGAGCTCTTAGCCAGAACTACAACGAGACATGAACCGCCGAAAGGGGTATGGGACTTGCCTGGATTTGAGGAGGCGCGTGAGCGCCTGCGAAATAAAGGGTTTCCGTATGGTTGGATAGATAAGGTGGTAACACCGGATGAGCCTGGTGCAGTGTTCGTGAAGAAGGGGGTTCCGTTTGCGCGCAGTGATTGCCCAGACTATGAAGGAATCTGGTTAAGCGGAGGATTTAGTTCTGTGCAGTGTAAAGCACACGACGGTCTACTGCCAGGAATGATGTGGGACAAAACTTGTGGGAAAAACAAGGAACAATGTCCGTTCCGAAAACAACAGGAAAAATAACAGGAGAAAATCAATATGGAAATCAAACTGAACGCACTGCGTCGTTCCACCGCTGTTTGCGGAAGCTCTTGTCCGGGCTAATCTGCCGGAAATGTGCGGGGAGAAAATTGGAAGTATGGAAATGTTGAAAAAAATTATGGTTGGATAAGGAGAACAGTATGAATTATCTGACATTTTTTGAAGCTGTATTTTATGTGTTGGATAAACTGACCCTGATGTTTCTGGCTTTTGTGCTGATATACTTTGCACTTAAATCAGGAACAGAGTCACGTTTGCAAACCGTAGCAGGCACTTTACTGGTTGTCGCTTTATCAATCTTCTTAGTTTTTACGCCGTTTATCCAGCTTGTGTATTATTTTGTAACGGGTGAACCACTGTGAGGTATAGAGAATATTTGTGAGGTGAGGAAAAATGAAGAAAAGAATTTATGCTTGCGATGGGGGTTGCCTTTTAATTGGTAATGCGTCTTTTAGATTTAATTTGCCGAATGGATTTGGAGATGGGCACCACAGAGTATATGTTTCCAGCGATAAAAACGATATACCAAAAGAATCAAGATGGGTTGGGAAAATAAGAGGTGATGCGATCAATGTATACAATTATGATTGCTATGATACTTTAGATGAATTATATGAAAATGTTTTGTTTACCTTGCGTGGTGAATATGCTGTTTATGTTGATTGCGGGAACGTATATTTTTTAGGTGGACTGAAGAATCAGAGAGATTTTTTGTTATAAATATTCACGATAAGGAGGAGTGACTATGATGGTAAATAAAAATACGACTTTTTGTGTGTATATGACACCTTGTAATTATTGTTCGAAGTTTGATAAGCCTTGCAATGAGGCATGTGATGACAAGGGGAAACTTAAAAAAGCAGAAGTCCCTGCAGGTAGTGAAGCACCTGATAAAATGCTTAACCCAGCCGGAGAGTAGCTGTTACGTTTGCCCGTAACCATGGTATGAGTATTGCTGCAGCTATGGAACATCCTATGGTAAAAGCGAGAATTGGAGTATTTAATGAAACTGGCAGGTGATAAAATGAAATTAAGTGAAGCAGTTGCAATTTTTTGCAATATCTATAACAGTCAAGAAAGTAACGCCGAAAAAATGGAGGCTATAAGTATTGTTGTTAAAAACGGTATGCCGTTTAACAGCATAACGAAACAGGAATATGTGAACGCTTTGCAGTGGATTTTTGAAAACTACGAAGTGGATGACAAGGAGGACTGAATATGGACGAACTCAGCCGCAATGGCAACGGATACCATGACCCGACTGCGTCGCCGGTTTTACATGCCATACATAAACGAGAAATGGAAGCCGATGAAGATGCCAACCGCATCATCAGACTAATCAAAGATTTATTGCGTATCTGTGATTTTGATCTTATTGAGCGTATCCAGATCCGGCATAAACCAACAGGGAGGGAATACCGATGAACAATGAGGAAAAGAAGCAGTACCTGCGCAGATATCAGGCAGCAAAGCGCAGGGCGAAAATGATTCAGGAAGAAATCGAAGAACTGCGTTCCAGCAAGACAAGCCCTGTTGGGTTAGGGGACGGGATGCCCCGCGGAAGAGGTACATCTGATTTGTCTGGGTATGCAGCAAGATGGGACGAGCTGGTAAGGGAACTGGAGGCAGAAAAAGAAATGCAGATGGTGACGTACCGGGAAATCCGTCAGCAGATTGGCATGGTTCCAGATACAATAGAACAGGAAATCCTGTCCAGACGCTATTTGCTGTGGCAGAGCTGGGAGAAAATTGCAGTAGAAATGGGGTACAGTTACCGAAATATTACTAGAATTCATGGGCATGCGTTGCAGCATTTTGAAATTCAATAAAGATGTCCTATTATGTCCTACAAATATATGGTAAAATGTCATCGTGGAAAAAGATATAAATGTAACTCCATTCTTTTGGGGGCGCCTTATAGGGCGTCCTTTTTCTTTTTCCTCGGGAGGTGATTTCAATGGGAAATACGTTTACCATTGGGATAAAAAACTACAAAAAAGTGAAAAAAGAAATCCGCAAATTGCAGAAGGCGCCAGAAATAGTCTCAAAGAGGATTGTCAGTGATTTTAAGAGCCGTGCACCCGGATGGATTGCAAAAGAAGTGGCGGCAGTATACAACATCAAGCAAAACGAAGTGAAGCCGTCCGGCGGCGGTGGAGGTGGGAAATCAATCGGTAATATTGGTGTTAAGGGCAATACAATAACAACTGCAAAGCTGGTATATCATGGGCGGCTATTGACATTGACACATTTCGGAATGAAACCGACAGAACCGCCGAACACAAGGAAGGCGTATACGATAAAGGTAAAAATCAAAAGGGGCAAAGGAAAAACAGTCGGAAAAAACAAAAGGCTGACGAAAAAGCAAAAAAAGAACATCGGGAAGAACTTCCGAAAACAGGGCAAACAAAACAGCGCCGCTTCACCGATCATGCTTTTGCACACAGGAAATCGTCAGGAAGGCGGCACCAGTTACATTCCTTTCCAGCGCATGAGTCAGCGTCGAAGTGATTTGGAAGTACGCAAGACAATATCCATGCCCCAGATGGTAAGCAGTAAGAGGGTAGAAAAAAAGATCGATGATGTTTTGAGCAAGAATATCGGTAAACGTCTTGACCAACATATGAGTAGATACATGAAATAATTTTACTGTAAAATAAAGAAAAATGAAGCACAGGCATGGCGCAGGCATTCCACAGGTACTGTGAAACCACCTTTATCTACTGTGGTGCTGGCGAGCCCAAAATCTCTCTATTTTTGCAGAAATTTTTTTGACCCATTTCGTTTCCAAGGAGGTGGAGAAATGGCAGAAACCAAAAAGAATTTACAGTCTACACGGACCATTGCTTCCCTTTTTGGCGTCACAACCAGAAGGGTGGAACAGCTCAAAACAGAAGGCATCATCCAAGGGGAAGGGCGTCCCATCAAGTATGATCTGTTTCCAACGGTCAAAAGCTACATCCAGTATCTTTCCGATAAAGCCAACGGCAGAGAAAAGAAAGCAACAGATCAGGAAAACGAAAGTCTGAAGATCGAAGCGGAAGCGCGGTTCAAACAGGCAAAAGCGGAAATGGAAGAATTGAAGTTACAGGAGTTCAAAGGGGAGCTTCATCGGTCAGAAGATGTGGAGCAGATTACAACGGAACATGTGATGCAGGTGCGTGCCATGCTTATGGCGCTGCCCAATAAGCTGGCGGTGGATTTGGCGCATATTTCCACTGCGGCAGAAGCGGCAGAACGCATCCGCAAGGAAGTACAAGCTATGCTGGAGGATTTATCCAATTTTCGATACGACAAAGAAGCCTACCATAAGCGCATGCGGGAACGCGCCAACATGCAGAACAAAGTCTATGACGAAGAAACCCCATAATGTGCCGTCGGTAATCCGCACATTTTCCCGCGCTTTTGCCAATTACAAACCGCCGGAAGCCCTCACCGTTTCCCAATGGGCAGAAAAATACAGAGTGCTGTCACGGGAAAGCAGTGCAGAAGCTGGACGCTGGCGCAACGAAAGAACGCCTTGCATGGTAGAAATCATGGACACCTTCACAGACCCAAAGGTGGAGAAAATTTCTGTGGTGGCAAGCTCTCAGGTGGGAAAAACGGAAATCCAGCTCAACATTGCGGCATTCATCATCGATCAGGACCCCAGCAGCATTTTATACATACAGCCCAGCATTGAAGAAGCCAAAAAGTTCAGCCGCCTGCGTATTGCGCCCATGATTCGGGACTGCAAAAAAATCAGCGGAAAAGTGACAGAATCCAAGGCAAGGGAAAACGGCAATACGGTATTGCAGAAAAGTTTCCCCGGCGGCATGCTCACCATCATTGGTTCCAACAGCGCCTCTGCATTGGCGTCTACACCTGTAAAATATGTTCTGGGGGACGAACGGGATAGGTGGGCATTGTCCGCAGGCAATGAAGGTGACCCATGGAAATTGGCAGAAGCCCGCACCACCACTTTTTTCAATCATAAAATGGTTGACGTATCCACGCCGACCATCAAAGGCGCCTCTGCCATTGAAACTTCTTTTCTGGAAGGGACACAGGAAACTTGGCAGCAGGCTTGTCCATGTTGTGATGTATTTCATGAAATTGATTTTGACGACATCCATTTTCAGTTTGACACCATACAGCAGGGGCGGGAAAAGGATTATCTGGTCAAAGATATTTACTGGGTCTGCCCGGACTGCGGCTACATGGCAACGGAACAGGAAATGCGGAAACAGCCTTCCAAATGGGTAGCGGCATACCCGGAAGCCATTGCTCATGGACACCGTTCTTTTTGGCTGAAGGGCTTTTCCTCTCCATGGCAGCCATGGGAGAAAATCATTTATGCCTTTCTTCGTGCCAGAAAAGACCCCCAGCGGCTGAAGGTTGTCTATAACACCATGCTGGGGAAACTATGGGAAGATCGTGGCGATCTGGAGGACGAAGATACCATGTTGTCCCGCCGGGAACTCTACGGCACACGAGCAGATGGTAGCCCTATTGAGTTGCCGGACGGTGTGCTGGTACTGACCTGTGGCGTGGATACCCAGGACGATCGTCTGGAATACGAAGTAGTGGGACACGGATACTATGGTGAAACATGGGGCATCAAAAAAGGCATGATTGTGGGCGATCCTCACGATAGGGAAGTGTGGGAACGTCTGGACGGCGTCATTGACAAAACATATTCTTTTGCTGATCCCAAAAGAGGGCTGAAGATTTCTATGACCTTTGTGGACAGCGGCGGTCATAAAACCCAAGATGTTTATCGGGAATGTGCCAAACGCATTTATAAGCGGGTATTTGCCATCAAAGGTTATGGCGGTGACGGCATTCCTTACACCAAGCCGCCTTCCAAAGTGAAAATGGTGGTAAACGGCAAGGCTGTGGGCTTTGCATGGCTTTATGCCATTGGTGTTGATGCGGGGAAAACGGACATCATGAGCAATTTGAAGGTGCAGGAACCCGGCGCGAAATTTTGTCATTTCCCAAAGGAATCGGAGCGGGGATATGACAGCCTGTATTTCAGCGGACTGCTGTCAGAAAAATTAGTCATGAAAACAGAAAAAGGGCGTACCCGTTGGGCATGGGTGAAATTGTTGGGGCATGAGCGAAACGAAGCCTTGGACTGCCGCAACTATGCCCTTGCGGCTTTTCGGGTGCTGGACCCGGATCTGGATGCCGTAGCGGAACGCCTGCGGGGAACACCGAAAGAACAACAGCCCACCAAGCCCAAACGAAACCGTGTGCGGAAAAACCGTGCCATGGAAGAAGGCTGGTAGAAAGGAGGCGCATGATGGAAAACAAAACATTGCTGAAGATGCGGCTGGAAAGAAAACAGGCGCAGTTGGAAGCGGCATACAATGCTTATACCGCTTTGCTCAAGGGCGGCGTGCAGTCATACACCATTGGCAGCCGCAGTTTGACCCGTCTGGATTTGCCATCTTTGGAAGAAACCATTGCAAAACTGGAACAGGAAATTGATATGCTGGAAGGGCAGATGGCAGGAAGAAAGCAAAGGAAAGCCTTTGGCGTTGTGCCCAGAGATATTTGAGAAAAACACTATGAAAATAATTTTCATGGTGTTTTTTTATTACCCGCAAAAAGGAGAAAACCATGAAAAAACAAAGAAACCCAACCAAAAGAAAGATTCAGAACAAGGGATATTCGGAAGCAGGGGCTAGCTATGTCAAAAAATCCATGAAAGCCATGATTCCCAACAGCGGCGCACCCAGTGAGGACATTGACAACAACAACTACACCCTGCGGCAGCGTGCCAGAATGCTGTATATGGGTTCTGCCATTGCCGCAAGCGCCATCAAAACCAACCGCACCAATGTGGTTGGCAATGGGCTGAAGCTGAAAAGCACCATCAACCGCCATATCCTTGGTTTGTCACAGGAGGAAGCGGAAGCATGGCAGAAACGGACAGAAGCGGAGTTTGAGCTTTGGGCAACCAATAAGCGTGCCTGCGATGCCACAGGTGTCAATGATTTTTATGGCATACAGCAGCTTGCCCTTATATCATGGCTGCTGTCTGGTGATGTATTCGCTGTCATCAAGCATTATGACGCTACGCCGTTGATGCCATATAGCCTGCGTCTGCACCTCATCGAAGCAGACAGGGTACGGACACCTTATGCATTGACAGGCAGTGCCGTAGGGTACACAACGGGCATGACGAAAAACGGCAACAAAATCTATGATGGTGTAGAAATTGACCAAAATGGCAGTATTCTGGCGTACCATATCGCCAATACCCATCCTTTCCAGTCTTCCATGACACCGACGGAATTTGTCCGGGTAGAAGCATACGGAGAGGAAAGCGGGCTGCCAAACATTCTGCACATCATGGAAAGTGAGCGTCCAGAACAATTTCGTGGGGTTCCCTATCTGGCACAGGTCATTGAACCTTTGCTGCAGATGCGGCGGTATACGGAAGCGGAAATCATGAGCGCATTGGTGCAGAGCTTTTTTACGGCGTTTATCACCACCGAAGCCATCCAGAATGACATTCCCATGAATGAGCCATTGAGCGGTGATGTTGGAGAAGTGTCAGACGATGAAAACGAGTACGAAATGGGTGCGGGGACCATCAATGTTTTGAAAGCCGGAGAAGATGTGAAGTTCGGTGCACCGACTCATCCCAACAGCGGTTTTGATGTGTTCATGCGTTCCCTTTCGGAGCAGGTGGGAGCGGCTTTGGAAGTTCCGGCAGATTTGCTTCTGAAATCTTTCAACAGCAGTTATTCCGCCAGCAGAGCTGCCTTATTGGAAGCGTGGAAAGCCTTCAAAATGCGGCGGGAATGGCTGACCAATGATTTATGTCGTCCCGTTTATGAAATCTGGCTGACGGAAGCCGTGGCAAGAGGGCGCATTTCCGCGCCGGCGTTTTTCACAGATCCTCTGATTCGTCAGGCATATCTGGGAAGTGAGTGGATCGGCGCACCAGCGGGGCAGTTAGACCCTACCAAAGAAATTACGGCGGCGGTCATGGCAATTGAAAATGGGCTGTCCACCAGAGAAGCGGAAACCATCAAGCTCAACGGTGGACAATATACAGCTAATATTGACAGGCTGCTGACGGAAAACGAACGCTTGCGGCAGGCAAATGGAGAACAGGCGCAAGGGGCACAGGCGTTCCAGAATTATATTCAGACCCTTGTGCAAAAAGCAGTGGCAAAGGAGGTTGAAATGCGTGGCATTGGAACAGACCATTGACAAGCCCGTAAAGGCATACAACATTGCGGTCATTGACGATGATACCGCCGAAATCAACATGTATGGAGAAGTGGTGTCAAAATATCCCGTGGACTGGTGGACAGGGGAGAAGATTCCCGGCAATTTCATTGCTTTGGATGAATTTTTGCAGGACTTGAAAGAAATCGAGGACAAGGCAAACATCATTGTCCACATCAACTCCGTGGGCGGTGATTTTTATGCCGGGCTTTCCATTTATAACCGGCTGAAAGGACTGCCGGGGAACATCACCACCATCAATGATGGGCTGGCGGCATCGGCTGCGTCCATTATTTTTCAGGCAGGGGATACAAGAAAAATGAACGCAGGCAGCAACTTGATGATGCACGGCGTGTCCGGCTTGCTGTTCGACTATTACAACATCGAGCAGTTAAAAGCCATTATCAAGCAGTTTACTGCCCATAATAACGCGGCAATCGGCGTTTATGCCGAAAGAAGCGGCAAGACAAAGGAGGAATGCAAAAATCTCATGACAGGGGAAACATGGCTGACGGGGCAGGAAGCTGTTGACGCAGGATTTGCCGATGAGGTCATTGACAGCGCACCTGTCCAAATGCGCCTGACAGAAGACCAGCATTTCCTCATGGCAAACGGCGTTCTGTTTTCCACACACAGGATGTCCTGTATCCCACAGGGGATTCCTGTTGGAAATATCGTCGTTCCGGCAGGAAAAACGCTGGCGCAACCAGAGAAAAATAAGCAAACAGGAGGGAAAGAGAGCATGGAAATCAAAACATTGGAAGAAATGAAACTGGCTTTTCCGGAGTTCGTGGCGCAGATGGAAACTGCTGCCAAAGAAGCTGGCAGAGCGGAAGGGGCAAAGGCAGAAAGAGAACGGCTGCAAGCCATTGAGGACATTGAGAACGCCATCGCTGACAAAGATATTGTGAGAAATGCGAAATACGGCGAAAAGCCTCTGACGGCAGAACAGCTTGCCCTTGTTGCCATGCAGCAGGAGGCGCGCATCAAAGCGGCTGTACTGGACGGCATGCAGAATGACGGCAAAGCCACAGAAGGTGTGAAAGCGACACCTAACAAAGGCAATGAAGAAAACACACAGAAGGAAGACGAAGCAGAACTTGTGCATGGGGCTGTGAAAGTCTTTCAGTCTATGATGGGAGGGAAGCGTAATGGCTAAGAAATTGTATGAAAGAGTTGGCGAAACGGCATATGATGGTCTGCTGGTTGACCATTTTCCCCCGGCGGACGTGATGAGCGTCACAGTCAAAAGCGGGGAAGGTGCGCTGAAGCGTGGCTCTGTGCTGGCAATGGACAGTACAGACGGTAAGATGTCTTTTCTGGCAGCAGAAAGCAGCGGCACATTGGATGCTAACTGTATTCTGGCAGAAGATGTGGACGCAAGCAGCGGCGACGCTGTGGCGCTTGCCTATCGCACAGGTCATTTTGCGGCAAACCGCCTGCTGACCAAAGGCGAATATACACTGACATTCAAGGATAAAGAAGCACTGCGCAAAGGCGGCATCCTGCTGTCTGATGCGTTGTAAGAAAAAGGAGGTATTTGCTATGGCATTGGATATTTACAGTACACATACCCTTTTGCTGGCGGTGGAACAGCTGACACCGCCCACCACATTCCTGCGGGACAGATATTTCCCAACCAATGAGGCAACAGACATTTTTTCTTCGGATGATGTGCTCATGGAATATCGTGACGGCGACAGAAAGATTGCCCCTTTTGTGGCACCAAGAAAAGGCGGCGTGACCATGCTGCGTCATGGGCATTACATGGAGCGTTATACGCCGCCCCGCATTGCGCCCGAGCGTGTATTGACCATTGACGAACTGAAAAAACGTGGTTTCGGGGAAGCCTTGTTCACACAGCTGACACCGGCACAGCGCCAGCTCACCATGATTCTCAAAGATATTTCCGAACTGGATGCCATGATTACCCGCAGAGAAGAACTCATGGCAGCGGAAACCATGCTGACAAATGGCTGTATCATGAAACATATTGCAGACGACCACACGAAAACAGACGACATGGAAATTCGTTTTTATGATGGGGAATCCAACCCTGCAACCTATACGCCTTCTGTGAAGTGGGGACAGGAAGGGGCAAAAATCGTAGATGATATTCATGTCATGATTCGTATGCTGACCAGCCGTGGTTTGCCTGCAACAGATTTGGTGGTCGCCCCTGACGTTGCATCTATCATGCTGAATGATGCAGAGATTTTGAAACTGCTGGATATCCGCAACTACAACATCGGTGCTGTAGACCCCATTGCACTGCCCAACGGCGTTGCAAGAATCATGCGCCTGAATGTGTATGGCAGAACCATTGATGTATTCTGCTACGACGAACAGTATGAAAACGAAAACGGCGAAATGACACCTTATATCGGCGATGGACAGGTGATTCTGACAGCACCCAATGCTGGTCGTACCCTCCGTGGCGCCGTCAGTCAGGTGGAACAGTCCGACGGTCAGGTTTACACACATGCAGGCGCGAGGGTGCCCAAGTACGTTTCTGACGCAAAGGGCAACACCAGAACCATTACGTTGACGGCATGCCCCCTGATGGTTCCAAACCAGAAGAACCCTTGGGTATCTGCCAAAGTGACAGAATGATAAAAAAGAAAGGAGGAACGTACATGGAACAGATTCTTGTGAAAATTGTGAAGGGTGTATATGGATTTGATACCGGCAAAACCGTTGTGGGAAAATCAGCGAAAGATGCACCGTTTTTTCTGGATGAGGATAAAGCCCGCCGCCTCTTTGATCTGGGTGTTGCGGAGCCTGTTTGTGATGACGCATACCCGGACAGCTTTGTGTATGCAGTTGAGGCGGATGCGGAAATGGATGAAGGAATGGACGAAATCCCCACGGAGGACATGGAGGAACTGAATCTTGCGGAAATGACGCTGGAAGAACTGAAAGAATTTGCGGAGCCTTATGGACTGAAATACAAAGTGGGAACAAAAAAGGCTGACTTCATCGAACAGATCAGGGAGGCTTTGGAGGAAGGAGCTTCAGAGGAGCCCCCTTCTTTTGACGCATCTGAGGCGGTGCAGTGAGTATGGAAGGATTTCTGGAACAAGTGGCACAGGACATGGCAGACGTCTTTCTGGATCTGGATTTTTTCGGCGTAGAAGCGGTGGTGGAGGGAAAGAAAATCCTCATTGTTTTAGATAATGACAAATTGAAAGAAAAACAGGGTGGACAGGATTTGGCAGTAGCCGAAAGCGCCACCCTTTTTTATGCCCGCACACAGGACCTGCCGCCAAGACGGGCAGCCGGAGAAAATCTGAATATCAATGGCAGAGAATGTATCATTGATGATTGGCAGGAGGATATGGGGTTGTCTGCGCTGACGCTGCGGGAAAACATTGTGGTGTGACAGAAAGGAGGATGTTTATGACAGTTGTGGAGATTGTGGATCAGGTGACCGCATGGGCACAGAAGGAAATCTGCGATAAAGTACGGCTGAAAATGCCGCCGGAAAACGACAAGGACAGCGATTCTGCCGGATACGAATATACCATGGTGACGCCCACTGCTTTTTCTCTTTTCATTCCATCCAAAGAAAAACTGCCGCCGGCTGTTTTGTCGCCCATACCGTCCCTTTGTGTGCGGATTCTGGAAGGGGAGGACAGCCTGACAGACAAAAGCGGCAGAATCACATTGGAATTTTGCCTTTGCACATGGAATCCTGGCATCCATGGGCAGGATATCCTGTTTCCCGATGAAAAGGACCATTCCATCGTTCACCAGTGGAAAGGGGCGGAAGCGGAGGCTTATTACCAGCGGCATTATGAAGGCTGGCGGGATGCGTGGAATTGGGTGGATGTGACCCTGCGGGCGTTGGAAAGCCATCTGGACATCAACGGCATTGAAATAGACCAGAGTGCCGGCATCAAGTTTTATCCGATGAAAGAACAGGAAGCAATCCCGGATTTTTATCCTTTCTGGTTTGCCTGCGTGCAGTTTGGCGTCAGACGCCCTTTGGTACGGAATATCCCTTCCTACCAGCATTTGCTTTGAATTTTAAGAAAAGGAGTTGAGAAAAAATGGCATATTTACACGGAACCTACGGCGCCTTTGACAAGTCCATTGGGCTGGTGCCTGTTGCCACAGATACCATTCCCGTATATGTGGGCGTTGCACCCGTGAACCTTGTGCGTGGATACGAAGAAATGGGCAACGTCAATGGACCGTTACAGGTCAAAAACATGGAAGGCGCCCAGCGTTTGTTTGGCTATTCCGGGGACTGGGAATCTTTTTCGCTGTGTGAGGTCTTTGCCGCACATTTTCAGAATGAGATTTCCAATGTATCGCCCATTGTGGTCATCAATGTACTGGACCCGGCAACACATAAAAAAGCAGGAGAACCCACCACGCAGGAATTGACCTTCGTCAATGGAACGGCTGCCATTGAAAGTGATACCATCATTCTGGATACGCTGGTTTTGGCAGATAAAGTGGAGGGGACGGATTTTACGGTGGATTATGATTTCACCAAAGGACAGGTCATCCTCAAAAGCATTGCGGAAGAACCGCTGACAACGGTCAACGCCACCTTCAGTGAGGTGGATGTTTCCATGGTGCAGGAAGCGGATATTGTAGGCGGTGTGACGGCGGAAGGCGTTTATACGGGTCTTGGCAGCGTTGCACTGGTTTACCCGGAACTGGGCTTGATTCCCAATCTGTTGGCGGCACCGGGTTACAGTGAAAAACTGACGGTTTACAGAGCCATGGTTCAGGCGGCAGCCAAAATCAATGGACACTGGGATGCCATGGTGCTGGCGGATATTCCGCTGGAAAGCAACGATACCATCCAGAAAGCCGTGAAATGGAAAAAAGAGAATGGGTATACATCGGAACGGGCGAAAGTTTGCTATCCACAATGGCAGACAAAAGACGGCGCCGTCTATCACCTGTCTACATGGACTGCATGGCTTATGTGTCTGGTAGACGCCACCCATCAGGGCGTTCCTATGGAAACCCCATCCAATAAACAGATTCCCGCAGGGAAGCAGTTTTTCGGCAAAAGCAGCAAACATAAAGGCTTTGACCAGCAGACGGCAAACGAACTCAATGAAAACGGCATTACCACGGCAGTTTATTGGGGCGGTGTCCATGTTCTTTGGGGCGGGCATACAGCAGCGTATCAATATGGTCTGGTCACAGATGCCAGAGCCATTTTTGACGTTTCCATTCGGATGATGATGCATGTCACAAATGATTTCCAGCGGGAACATGCCCTGACCATCGACTGTCCTATGACAAAAGCCATGGCAGATACCATCAAAAACAGAGAGCAGGAAAAACTGGACGCTCTTGTTGCCATTGGTGCTCTCATCGGGGAACCAGTGTGTGAATTTAAGGAAAGTGAAAACAGCACAGAGCAGCTCATGGAAGGTGATTTTGTATGGTCAAACAAAATGACACCTACGCCGCCCTTTAAGTCCGGCACCATGAAGGTGGCTTATACGGACGAGGGCTTTTCCACATATTTCAGTGAATGAGAAAGGAAGGTGAGAAAAAATGCCTTTTGTAGATATTTGCGGTGCCATCGTTGCCGATACGACCTACGTGAATAACGTCCTTGCGGCAAAAGATGTGGAGGCTACGTTGCCGGAAGTGGCGCCTGTGGCGGCAGAGGTACAAGCCATGGGAACGATGTCCCTGCCCATCTGGCAGCTCATTGAAAATATGGAACTGGCAATTACCAAAATCGGCGTGGATAAAGGGCTGCGTTCTATGATCACGCCGGAAACGCAATCTCTGGAAATGCGGTTCGTCCAGAATGTGACCGACGCCAACGGCATTACGAAGCAGAAAGGCTGCAAAGCCTTTTTCAAATGTGTGCCAACAAAGATTCCCGGCATTGCGGTAACGGTGGGGGAAGCCAGCTCCAATGAGCTTACGTTTACAGTCATGCGTTACCAGCTTTTTGTGGACGGAGAGGAATTGTTCCTTGTGGATCGTCTGGCTGGCATTGTGCGGGTGGCTGGAACGGACTACACCAAAACCATGAACAGCCTGTTGTAAAGAAAATAATAGCCCTGTGGGATTTCCCATAGGGCTTTTTTCAAAGAAAGGAGAACAGCATGAAAGATACATTGACATTGGAAAACCCTATTCTGATCAATGGGAAGGAAATTTCCGAACTGACTTATGACGCCAAAGAAATCACAGCATTGCAATTTTCGGAAGCCTGTGCCCGCAGTGCTGCATTGGACAAGACAAAGACCTTCGCTTTCAAAATGCGTGAAAATGACTACGCCCTCCATTTGTATTTGGGGTTTATGGCAATCATTGCGGTCAATCCCGATATCGACGTTTCTGATCTGGAACGCATGAAAGGGCAGGACATCAACCGTGCTGCCAATATCGGTCTGCTTTTTACGTTAGGGAGGTTGGGGGGAGCCTTACAGGAAAAAAACTCAGACGCGCCATCCGAGAATACAGCCGACACTTCCACACCAGCATAAAAGAGGTGGAACGGGAGCGGCTCATTGATTTCCTGCGGGATTACGGCGAAGCTGCAGAGGAAGTGATGGAGCGGCAGAAGAAAGCGCAAAAGGCATTCCACCTGCCAAAGCATCAAAGAAGGTGAATGAATGGCAAAGAATAAAATCATGACCACCATTGTCAATATGGCAGGCAATGTAGATCCTTCGGTGCAGAAAGCCTTTCGGGAAGTGGAGAGCCGGCTGGAAGGTATGAACGGCAAAGCCATTGCCGTGGGGGCTTCTGTTGCAGCGGCTGGTGCTGCCATTACCGTGGGCGCTGTTCACGCCGGAAAAGCGCTGATCAACATGGGGGATGCTTATAATTCCACCATGGGGGATTTGCAGGCAAAAACAGGGGCAACAGCCGCAGAAATGGAAGGTCTGTCCGATGCGGTGGAAGGGGTATATGCTGACCGAAACCTTGGCGAAGACATGATACAAGTGGCGGATGCCATAGCAATCGCAAGGCAGCAAACGGGATTGATGGGACAAGATTTGGAATCCATCACTGCCGATGCAATCATGTTACAGGACACGTTTGATTATGACGTGAATGAAAGCGTAAAAGCGGCTAGAGCATTGATGCAGAATTTTGGCATTGATGGGCATACTGCAATGAATTACATTGCGGAAAGCACACAGAAAGGTCTGGATTATTCTGGAGAGTTGCTTGATACAATCAGTGAATATTCCGTGCAGTTTGCAAAGGTTGGCATGGATGCGGACGATATGTTCAATATCATGCAGACCGGCGCAGACAATGGAGCATGGAAACTGGATACCTTGGCAAACGCCGTTAAAGAATTTTCTGTTGCGTCCATAGATGGTTCTGAAACAACAAAAGAAGCATTTGAAGCATTAGGATATGATGCAGACGAAGTGATGAGCATTTTTGCCAAAGGCGGCGAGGATGCAAATATTGCTTTTAACACGATTCTAAATGACCTGATTTCAATGGATGATGAAGTCGCCCGTGATGCAATCGGTGTTTCGTTGTTTAAAACAACTTGGGAAGATTTGGGCGTGGAAGCACTGGCATCATTAACTGATGTAACGGATGCAACATATTTGGCTGGCGATGCCTTAGGAGAAATCAATACTGTAAAATACGACACCATTGGTCAAGCAATACAAGGTGTCCAGCGTCAGTTGGAAGTACAGCTTGCTCCTGCTGGATCCGCAGCGGCACAGAGATTGGCGGAAATGTCGCCGCAGATCACGGAGAGCCTAAAGACCGTTTCTCCCTACATTGAAGACCTTGCAGTCAAATTTTCAGATGTTCTGGTAGATGGCATCGATTTAGCCATTGCCGCCCTTATTTGGTGTTCACAGAATACGGATACATTAAAAGCGGCTGCTGTTGGTTTAGGCATCGTATTTGCCACATTCTCCGCCGCAAAAATGATCACGAGCATACACAATGCCGTTGCCGCCTTTTCATTGCTGCGGGCGGCACATCTGAAAGAAAAAGCCGAAACCATCTATCTGCAGGCGCTATACGCAAAAGACGCAGTGGTAAAAGGCGCAAGTACAGCGGCAACGGTGGCGCAGACGGCAGCAACGGGCGCATGGAATGTGGTCGCTGGCATAGGTACGGCAGTCACGTCGGCATTCGGCGCGGCGATGGCTTTTCTGACATCGCCCATCGGTCTTGTGATTCTTGCCATTGGTGCCCTCATCGGCATCGGCGTTTTGCTGTATAAAAACTGGGATACGGTCAAAATGTATGCGGTGCAGTTGGGAACGTTCTTGTCCGGCGTATGGAACAGCATCAGCACAGCAGTTGGCAATTTCATCAATGGCATCAAAGAAAAATTCCTATCGGGCTTCAGTGCCCTTGTGGGTATTGTCAAGGCACCTATCAATGGTGTGATTAGCCTGATCAATGGAGCCATCAATGGAATCAACGGCATCAGTGTGGATATTCCTGACTGGGTACCGGGTTTTGGCGGCAAACATTTTGGTTTGATGTTGCCCACAATGCCATTATTGGCAAAAGGCGGCTTCACCAACGGCGCATCCATTGCCGGTGAAGCAGGCACAGAGGCAGTCATCAGTTTTGACCCGTCCGTAAGGAGCCAGAACCTTTCTTATTGGGCAAAAGCAGGTCAAATGCTGGGGGCGTTGCCGGAAGGCGTTTCTGTTCTGGAAAGCGGCGGCGACAGCAATAGTGTTTCCATTGGACAGATTGTATTTTCACCGAAAATCGAAATCACTGGCAATGCAGATAAAGAAAGCATCATTGCTGCCATTCGTGCAGAATATCCGGAGTTTATTGATTTACTGGAACGGTGGTTTATGGAAAGGGGGTATTTTGCTTATGAAAGTTGAGATTCTGGGCTATGAGGATTATATCACCGCAGAAGGGGACACCTTTGACATTTTGGCGTTCAAGTATTACACCAACGAGAAATTGTCAAGCTATATCATCCAAGCCAATCTGGACTATGTGGACACGCTGATTTTTGAGCAGGGTATTTCCCTTTCCATCCCCATTTTGAACATGACAGAAGTGCCGGAGAGCCTGCCGCCTTGGAGAAAGGGGGAAACATCTTGATTCAGATACATTTCAGAGGGGTGGATATTACGGATTCCATATCCATCAACGACTGCTATCACGATATGTATTGCGAAGGCAGAAGCGATACCATGCAGATTCGTTTCAATGACCCACAGAACCAATGGGATGTCTGGCAGCCAAAAGTGGGGGACGAAATCTCTGTTTCATACGGCAGCATCGGCACAGGGAAAATGTTTGTGGACAGCACAGCAGCGAAAAATGGGCTTTATACCATTGTTGCGGCATCTATCCCGCCCAGTGCAAAAGAAGGCAAGAGCAAAGCATGGCAGAAAATTTTCCTGACCCAGATCGGAAAAGAAATTGCTGGAAACCATAGCTTGTCATTCCAAAGTTATGGCGTTTCGGATGTGCAGTACGCCTATCTCCTGCAAACCAACGAAACGGATTTTTCTTTTTTTCAGCGGATTTGCACACTGGAAGGATGCGCCTTTTTGGTTTATGACGGCACTTTGGTTCTATATGCCCAATCTTATCTGGAAGGGATTCCTCCTGTAAAGACAATCACCATCACATCCGATGGTGATTATTCTTTTGTAGACCATTCCGCCAGATTATACGGCTCCTGTTGCATAGAAAGAGGGCTGTATCAGGGGAACTTTCATGTGGATAACGGCGGGACACGGCAATACGTTCCAGACATGGACATTCCCATTACCATATCCAGTCAGGAAGAAGCGGACAGGTATGCCAAAAACATGCTGAGAAGCGTGAATAAAGGCATGCTGTATGGCTATTTTTATGGACGGGTCATGCCGGAATTTGCGGCGGCAAGTACAGCAAATATCGAGAATGACCGAGCAACCTCATGGAATGGGCATGTCTTTTTCACGCACATACGAAACGACTATGGAAAGGGACGAAGCAAAGTCTTTTTCCGAAAACCTTTGGATGGATATTGAGGAGGGCAACTATGATCAACAAAGGATTCATTTCCTCTTTGACGGAGGACGGCACAAAAGCCATTGTGATTCCCCAGGAAGCAAGTCAAAATGTGACTTTTCCCCTGGTCATTCCCTATTTTCTGTTGGAATGTCTGGAAGTGAATATGCCTGTGGTCTATGCCACATTTCCAGATCAGACAGGCATCATTCTTGCTCGTATGGATGGTGAATGGAATCACAAAATATACAGAACACTGACGGTGGAGGGAACGGCGCACATGACAGAACGACTGACGGCTGATAGAGGTATCACTGCTACAGGGGGCATTTCAGTGGCAGGCGGCGGAAATGTGACGGTGCAGGGAGATATTTCCCTGACAGGAAGCATCACCGCCACCGGTGATATCAAATCTGGCAGTGTCAGCTTGCAAAATCATGTTCACAGCGGCGTCATGAAAGGCAATGATGACACAGATGCGCCAAAGTAAAAAGGAGTGTGAAGCGGTATGGGCGTGATCGCGTCGTGGGGCACCAAAAAGTTTGAGGTCAACCCCAAAAAAATATATCCTTTCCGTGATTTTTCCACGGGATTCAAATTAAAGACGAACGCCAATGCCGATACCAGCGGTACAAGCCCCACCAACACCAGAGGACGGGAATTGGAGCAGATCACATGCAGCACTTATCTTCTGGCTTCTGCCGGTGTGGATGTGCGGGGAGAGTTTGACAGCTGGCGGAAATTGGTAGGGGAAGCCCATCCCTTTTTCATCGGCGGTGTCAGTTTTGGTGCAGGGAATTTTCAGCTGGAAAGCGTGGATATATCGGAAGCGCAGTTGGATACCAATGGCAATTTTCTTGCCGCCGCATTATCCTTTACCTTTACGGAATATATCCCTGCCAGTGCGTCAGCTACGGCAAAGGCAACCACCAAAAGCAGCAAGAGCAGTGGGAAAAGCGCCACAAAAAGCATGACGGAAACCATCGCAGAAAAGAAAAAGGAAGCCATGAACGCTACGGCTTCCACAGATGATAAGAAAAAGAAAAGCCCGTATTGATGAAAAAGGAGGGATGCCCATGAAAGCGGCAGGAAACGGCACACCGAAACAGTGCGTGGAAAATCTGTTGTCTATGGTCAGAGGGGAAAATCCCATGGAGCGGGTGAAGGGCATAGACGCCAGATGGTTTGACAGACCGGAAGGACAGGCTGTGGAGGGATTGGTGGAGGACGCAAACTGGCTGATACGCACGTATGAACCACGGGTCAATGTGGAAGATGTGAAAATCAGCATCGCAGAACAACAAGATGGCAGTTATGGTTTGACTGCCTTTTTATCGGACGTTTAGGGGGTGAGCAGAAAACATGGCACAGGAATTTGATTTTGTCAATACAGACGCAGCGGAGATTTACAATACCGTCATGGAATGGCTCATGGACAGTGTCAACGAGCCTTTATATCCCGGTGATGAGCGGCGGATTTATGGGGAAGCCTTGGTTTTTGTGCTGGTGAATGTCTATCACGAAATGAATGACACAGCCAAACAGCGTACTTTGCAATATGCCCGGGGTGTGGTTTTGGATGCTTTGGGGGAACGGGTAGGCACCAAGCGTCTGGAGCCTGCTACGGCATACGATACCTTTCGGTTTACCCTCAGCGCACCACAGTCCCAAAACATTATCATTCCCGCCGGTACCAGAATCACACCTGACGGCAGTATATATTTTGCCACAAAAGAAACGGCTGTCATTCCGGCAGGAGAAACTTTTCGGGATGTGCTGGCAGTCTGTACCACAGCCGGCAGCGATTATAACAACATAGCGGCAGGGACCATCAAAACATTGGTGGACTTGATTCCTTATGTGGCAAGCGTCAGCAATCTGAAAGGCACCGCTGGCGGCGATGACGGGGAACCATATACCACAGAAGGGGACGACCGTTTTCGGGAACGGATACGCCTTGCGCCGTCCTCTTTTTCCGTTGCGGGACCATTGGCAGCATATCGCTATTATGCGTTGTCAGCCGATGCGGAAATTATTGACGTGTATGTCCATTCTCCTAAGGCAAATGAAATTGTGATCGTGCCGCTGATGACAGGGGGAACACTGCCGGATGAAGATGCCCTGCAAAAGATACAGGATGTGTTTGCCGACGATATCCGCCCCATGACCGATGTGGTGACGGTGAAGGCGCCGGAACAGGTGAGCTATGACATCCATATCAAGTATTACTGCACGCTGGAACAAGAAGCGGACGCCATTGCCGTTGTCGAAGGAGAAAATGGCGCTATTCGGCAGTATAATGACTACCAGTGTGGCGCTTTGGGGCGGGACATCAATCCAGATCAGTTGAAAAAATATATCCTTGCGCCCAAAAGCGGTTTGGAAGCAGTGGAGCGAGTGGACATCCTTTCTCCAGCATTCACGGAACTGTCCAGCTTGCAGGTGGCAAAATTTTCGGGAGAACTGACGGTTTCCCATGAGGTAATAGGCGGTGATGGCGTATGAAATTGGGAGATATGACTTTTCGGGATTTGCTGCCGTCATTTATGAGGGAAGATGGTGCCATTTTGGGGCTGTCCTTTGCCACAGATGCCATTGTCCAAAAACTCCATTCCTCTGCCCAGCTTTTGACCACATGGGATAAGATTGATGAACTGCCGGAAAAAGAACTGGACAGGCTGGCGGAAGAACTGCATATCACTTGGTATTTGAAATCAGAGCCCATTGACGTGAAACGAAACCTCGTCAAAAATAGCGATCAGGTGTATCAGAAGCTGGGGACAAAATGGGCAGTGGAAAATGTCATCCATACATATTTTGGTGACGGATACATACAGGAATGGTTTCAGTATGAAGGAGAACCGGGGCATTTTCGCATTTTCAGCGCCAATCCTTCCATTACCGATGAAAGGCTCATGCAGTTTTTGGAGATTCTCCAAAAGGTCAAACGGGGTTCTTCCCATTTGGACGGCATTTTCATCACATTGACAGGGCGGATGCAGCTCCATACCGGCGTGCGATACCATGAAGTGTCTTTTGAAACTATACGGATTGGCGGCAATTTCAAAGAAAAGAAAGGAGAACAACAGCCATGAGTGCATTTTATGACAATAACGTGACGGATGTGGGGCGGCTCCTGCTGGGAGATGTGCAGATGGGCGCCAGCTTTGTGCCTACAAAAATCGTCATTGGCAAAGGCTATCTGCCCCAAGGCAAGACCACTAGAACCATGACGGATGTGGCAGACGTGGTAAAGGAACTGGCACTGAATAAAGCTACGAAAAATCCTGATGGTGACGCCATTTTCGGTGCCATCTTCAGCAATGCGGATATACAGGAAGCCTTTTATTACAGGGAATTGGGGCTGTATGCTAAGGGGGTGTATTATAACCAGTCAGGAGGTGTGGAACGGGAAACGGCAGAAGTCCTGTATTCTTATGGGAACGCCGGAGAAAATGCGGAATTGATTCCTGCATACAGCACCGGCAGCGTGGTGGAGCGGCAGCTTGATCTGCTGGTTTATATCGGCAATGATACGGAAGTAAAGCTGGAGATCGAAACGGGGTTGTATGTGACTATTCCTGTTTTCAATGACACCGTGGAACGGCTGGAAAAGGATATTGAGGAAGTGCGGTACATCGTAGACAGCACCACCGCGAAAAAATATGAATGGGCAATGGAAAACGGCACCCTTTCACTGGATGAGGTGGGCGGCGATATCAAAATCAATATTGCCGATAAAGAAACGCTGGATGCGGTGAAGGGCAAAATAGATCTTATCCATACCAACACAGAAGGGCTTTCTGGAAAAATTGGTCAGACCAATGACAGCGGCGGCGGTGAGGCAGCTGGCTCTGTGTTTGCAAAGCTGAATAAAATCATTGGGGATATTGCAGCCCATGTGAAGCAGTGGACGGCAGAAAGGGCGGCAAAACTGGATCAGCTGGATACCATCAACGAAAATGCCCAGACGGCAAGCACAAAGGCAACGGAGCTGGTGGAAGATGTGACGGAGCTAAAAGCGGCTGTGGCACAGGAAACTACTGTGGAAGGCATTAGCAATAAAATTGGTGCAGAAGGGGACGCCGACAAACAGCCAACATTGTTTGGACGGCTGGCACAACTGAAAAATGTGGTGGTGGAAAAGCTGGCGGAAGTGCTGACGAAGGTCACGGGGATTGATGGGAAGATTGGGACAAGTGGGGATGCTGTTGGAAGTGCAACGCTGTTTGGGCAGATTAAAACAATAGTTGACACCATTGCAGGTAAAAAATACAGGTATTCTGATACAGTCCAGCATACAGAGTCAGCTACATATAGCACAACAAATGCAGAGTCTTGGGGAAAAGCCATTGTGCTGTATAATTTTGAAGCGGAGTACGATGGTGTAATACACGTTTCAGCACAATTTAATATACCGAGTGGGAATAGTGGTTCTTTTGGTGCTTTACACTGTTTATGTGAAAGTTCATGGCAACCAAGAAGTGCAGCTTCGGGGACTATGAAAAGTATAGAAAAATGCTTAAATACGCCCACAGGAACAACTTTTAGTAAGTATTTTTCCGGTAAATTTAGTGATAACGGTGAAGCAAATGTTTTGTATGGTGGCAATTTCTCAAAATTTGTTTATTATGGTACGAATGACGAAATTCATTCACTTATTAAGTGTAAAAAAGGTGATAAAGTTTCTATAGTAGCTGATATATACTCTGCAAGTACAACCCCTGGGACAGTTGGTAATCTAAAGGTTATGTATGATGTAAAATGAGGTGATGATATGGTTTTGTTTGTTAATAGTAATGATAGTAGCATTTATGCTACTAACTATTTAGTTTCAAAGGAAGAAATCAAAAAATATCCAGATGCTATTTGGTATGATGGCGATTTTTCTTTTGAGCAAGGTGAAGAAAAAGAGGGTTACACAAAACTATATAAATGGGATGGTGAAAAACCTATTATTGAATATATACCTACTCCAGAACCTGAGCTGTCACAACTTGATAGAATTGAGGAACAGCTTGGAAAATCACAGGACGAAATCCGGCAGGAAGGGGCGGACATGGTCATGGAGGAACTTGTGAAACGGGGGCTGATCGTATGAAATCAGGTGCAGAATATTTTCTGGACTACTATAAAGGGCGATTTGCAAAAGGCGAAATCACAGAGGAACAGATTTCACAGATGGTCACCGATGGAACCATCAGTGAGGATGAAAAGCAGTATATCACGGCAGTGGAGGAACCGGGCGGCAATGACCCTGATCTGGTGACCTACTACGAAATGACACAGGGCATTTTGCCAAAGAAATGAGGTGATTTTATGGGATACATTGAAGATGCCAAAAGACTGATCAACCATGTGAAGCAAATCAAGAAGACAGGAGCAGGCGTGACGCAGGGACAGGCAAACCCACCTGCAGATATCGGTATTTTTGCGGATGGCTATCCGGAATGGGTGCAGGATGACGGTCTGGAAAAACTGTACCATATTTCCTACTATCCCAAAACAGGGATAGCGTATCAGTGTATCAATCCAATTCAGAGATTCGCACACTATACGCCGGATGTGGCTACAAACAACTACAATCCATATCCGGAGCCGGATGCAGACGGTGTTTTCCCTTATGTTTACGGGATGGGTGTAAAAATCGGCATGAGAGAGCGTAACCCCAATGGAAAGGTGTATGTGGCTATTCAGGCGATGACAAAACAGCTCAATCCGCCAAGCGAACTGGCAGCCATTTTCCAGATTGAGGGGTGAGGGATATGACTTGGGATATTGTGGCAGGAATCGTGCTTCTTGCCGGATTTATCATCACCATTGTGAAAACCATCATTCCGCTGACAAATGCACTCACACGTTTGACAGAGCGGATTGATTCTTTGGCGGAACAGGTAGACACATTGGATGAGAAAAAGACAGAAGCACATAAACGGCTGTGGAGCCATAACGAGAATCAGGATGCTATGCTGCAGAACCATGAACAGCGACTTCATGATCTGGATGGGAAGTGGTACAGCCAATGAGACGAAAACGAAATACATATACCAAGAAGCTAGTAAAGTGGATTCTTGCAATCTCAGTTTTTGATTTGCAGTTATCCTATTTGCTGGCTTTTTTAGGTAGAACAGAAATCGCAGAAAATCTGTCTATGACCGTGGTGACTGCTATCATCGGTACGGTCATTACTTATTGTATCAAGTCCTTTAAAGAAACAAAAGAGGAGGAAAAAGTGGCGTATCTGCGGGAAAAGAATGGTGTGGAACAGGAAGAAGTTTGGACGAATAAGGAGGTCTGAAGTATGAATGATGTTGTGAAATTTTTGGTGGAAAACTGGTATTTGCTCATTGCTGGTGTAGGTGTAGCAGCGGCAGCAGGCTTTATGCTGTATCACTTTTTCAAGCTGCCTACCAAAGAACAGATCGCCAAAATCAAGGAATGGCTGCTGTATGCGGTGACCGAAGCGGAAAAAGAACTGGGCGGCGGTACCGGAAAGCTGAAACTGCGTCAGGTTTATGATTTGTTTGTACAGCGGTTTCCGGCAGTGGCAGCGGTGATTTCTTTTGATACGTTTTCTGGTTGGGTGGATGAAGCGCTGGAACAGATGCGGGAAATGCTGGAACAGAACCAGAATGTCCAGAAATATGTTGGGACGCATTGAGAGTTATTTTCTGAAAGAATGAGGCAGGGGCAAAATCCCCTGCTTTTTCATATATTGGGACAAAGGAGGAAAGTTTATGACAGGACAAGAACTGGTGGCGTTTGCCAAAAGTAAATTGGGCGTGCCGTATGTGTATGGCATGAAGGGGGAAGTGATGACTCTTGCCAAGTATAACCAGCTAAAATCTATGTATGGGGATTTGGTCTGGGATAGCGATAAAAACAAGGTCGGAAAGGTTTGCTGTGACTGTTCTGGTCTGATCAGTTGGGCAACGGGTATCATCCGTAATTCGCAGGGATATCATGACACGGCTTTGGAGGTGCAGCCTATTTCCACCATCAGCAAGGCACCGATCGGGGCGGCTGTGTGGCAGAAGGGACATATCGGCATTTATATTGGCAATGGGGAATATATTGCCGAAGATGGCAGTGCTTATGGCTGCCGGAAGAATAAGCTGAGCAAGGCTGGATTTACCCATTGGCTGCGGCTGAAGGATATTGACTATACAGTGAAACAGGAGGTTAATGAAGTGGTGGAACAGGCGAAGTTGATTGTGAACGGTAAGGAGTATACCGTGGAACGAATTTTGAAGGACGGTACAAACTATATCAAGATCAGGGATATTGCGGATGTGCTGGGGTATGAAGTGAGCAGCAAAGGCAGTATTGCGGTGCTGACGAAGAGGTAAGAGGACGGGGTGAAAGCCCCGTCTTTTTTTGCGTATACTGGATAAAAAATAAGAAACTATAAAACTTACTTGACTTTTTCTTATATAAAATATAAAATAATTTATAAATAAATGGTAAAGGGGTGGTCGCATGGACTTAAAAGAAAAAGTTAAGTGTGATTTCGACGCGCAGTTAATTAGGGCTTTAGCCAATAATTTATATATTTCTATTGAGGCATACCAAAAATTTGTTAATGACAAAAGGGATTATTTTAATCTTCCGAATAAAAAAACTGTTCTGGGACATCTGAGAACTTATGCTGTGCAGAAACAGTTTTATGATGGAGCGTTTGATCCTAATGCTGGGTATACAGCACAGTTTTGTCAAACAAATAATTTTGGAAGTCAGGCATTACAGTTAGAAACGGAACATTTTATTTTGCATGTGGGCAGAACTAAAAAAAGAGGACTTCTTCCAAATGTGGCTGGATACAAGAAGGAAATGGCAAAACTAAATGGTGGAGATGATTCACAAATTCAGTTGAAACTATGGGATTATGATAAATCTACCTTGAAAGCATCAAAAAATTATGCTATTCTTGCCTATGGGTATCATAAAGATAAAGGAATTACACATTTTGACTTATTGGTTCCAAACGGTGATTTTACAAAAATCATTATGCCAATAAAGAGCTTGCATATTCCGAAATTTGAAATTGTACCGAATTTTGATGAAGTAAATGAACCTGCCATTGCAAGTATACGAAAAGAGTTATTGATTAAATTTAATGAGAGCAAAGGTTGATTTTTATGGAGAAAAAGTTAATTCCATACAGAATTAGGCAAGCGAGAACCTCACGCAGAATGAGCATTTCCGATTTATCGGAAGAGCTCGAAGTAAGCAAACAGCTTGTTTCTCAATATGAAACAGGAAAAACTTCTCCAAGCATGGGAAAATTAAATGAAATTTCAAAAATTTTGGAATATCCTGTAAGTTTTTTCTATAAGCCAATTCCTAAAAATGAAAGCGCAAGCAGCATTGTATTTTTTAGAAGTAATAAAACGGCAAAGGTAAAAAGTAAAAATGCTGCAAAAGAAAAAATGGAAATTTTTTGCGAGATTGTAAGTTATTTGGAAAATTATGTGAATCTTCCGGAAACTAATTTACCGAAAATGGAATATGAAAACGAGGATTTAATGCCTCTAAGTGTTGAGGAAATTGAGAATTATGCGATGGGTTTACGAAAGGCGTGGGGACTTGGAGTTGGACCAATTGATAATTTGATGGTTGAAGTTCAAAAAAATGGTATTCATGTTTCGAAAATTAGTTTAAAATTGGAGAAAATTGATGCTTTTTCAGTTTGGATGAATAATAAGCCGTACATTTTCTTGAATGATGACAAAAATACGAATGCTAGAATTCGATTTGATATTGCACATGAGTTGGGACATCTGTTAATGCATGCGGATTACTATACAAACGAAGATTTTGAAAAATCACCAATTAAAGAAAAATTGGAATTGGAAGCCAATATGTTTGCGGGAGCATTTTTGATGCCTAGACAAACATTTGAAAAAGATGTGTTTTCATCGTCAATAGACCATTTTATTCAGCTAAAATATAAATGGAAAGCATCAATAGCAAGTATGATTTATAGATGCGAGGCATTAGGGATTCTTTCGAACAATCAAATCAAATATTTGAAAGATCAAATGACAAAACTATCTTATTGGAGAAGAGAACCTTTGGATAATGAGATGCCAGTTGAGAAACCATTTATGTGTAAACAAGCTATTCAGTTGCTTTTAGAGAACAATATTTTGACACCAGGACAAATATCTGAAGACATAGGATGTTATCCAGAAGAAATAGAAGAGTATTGTTACTTGCCTAAAGGTACACTTAGAGTAAAAGCTAACACATCAAACGTTATTTCGTTAAAAGCAAGAGTTTGAAAAATTGGTAAATGCAAAGATTTTAAAGTTATTATAAAAGAAGCGAGGACTAGTTCCTCGCTTTTTGTGGTAATATTGATACTTTTTGGGACTTCCCCTCTGTCATAATGAACTTCTAAAAACAGAGAGGAGGAATACCATGAACAGTTTTATTACATGGATCGGTGGCAAAAAGCAACTACGTGAAGCCATCGTTTCACGTTTTCCGCAAGAAGGCATCCGGAAATATGTAGAGGTATTCGGCGGAGCTGGCTGGGTTCTGTTTCACCGGGACAAGCACGCACCGAAAGAAGTATATAATGACATCAATTTAAATATGGTAAACTTATTCCGTATAATGAAATATTACTCGGAAGCAGTGATGTATTAAGATCAGAGATATAGTAGATGTATTAGATATGAATTTGATAATCAAGGGAATTCAATAGTATAGGGAATTTGTGAAAGGACGGAGCGAAAGCACCATCTTTTTTATACTTAAATCTCGAAACATGGGACTCTTTTAGACTTTTTTTGCGTTATTATTGAAAAAATAGAAAAGAAAATAAATAGAAACAAATCAAAGATAGTTACTCAAAACGCGATTTTACGTTACAATAAGTTATAAATAAATATATAATGATATATAGTTTTATAAATGATAAAAATAAATATTATATTATTAGAATTTGGTTGTTTTGATGATTATTTGGTTATTTTGATGATTAAATGACACAAAAATCACAAAAATGAATCAAATTGATTGATTTATTAGACATTTCAACATATAATAAAAGAAAGTGTACGTAACTTAGTTATTTTAACTATGTTTATATTGAGGCTAAAGGCAGGGGGTGAATGAGCATGGCAACAAAGAGTTTTTTGAAGGAAGTTGTTATTAAAGATTCAAGGCTTGCCAATCAGTTTGTCGATGCTCTTAGCAAATCTGCTGAAAATGCAGCAAAAGGAATGCATAAACAAGAGCCGATGGAGTTAAGTAGAATGAATACTGAACTGAAAGGCGAAGATATTAAGAATTTTTTTGGTGTGAAGTAAAATTATGGAACCATTGGTACATTCGGAATTCAAAACAATTAATTTAGATGGAATGTTGTCTCAATTAGGAGAGGAAACGACAAAAAGTATCCTCTCCTCTTTTTCGTGTCCGAAAAATAAGGATGTGGAAAATTTTTTGAAAGAAAAAGCTATACTATTTTCACAACAGAATTATGCAAAGACCTACTTGATTTTTTGGGAAGTTGAGGCAAGTGAATTTGGTGAAAGCAAGAAGGAATTGGTTGGATATTATTCAATTGCAATAAAACCAATTTCTATTCCTCGTGAAACAAATTTAAAAAGGTTTTCAGCCAAAAAGTGGAGAGAGTTGTGTAGAAGTGCAAACACTAGAAGTAGTGAGAAGGAATGTGCTTTATCTGCACACTTGATTGGTCAGCTTGGGAAAAATTTTACCGATGGAAACAATAATTTGATTAGTGGGCAAGATCTACTTGAAATGGCAATGCGAAAGGTTGATGAAGCTAGAAGGCTAGCTGGTGGCAAAGTAGTATATATAGAATGCGAAAAAAAAGAAAAACTATTGGGATTTTATAAAAATAATGGTTTCGAAGTTTTTGGAGAACGTAGTTTAGATCGTGATGAAACGGATATAGAAGGGTCATCATTGATGCAATTATTTAAATACATAGATTAGAATTTATTTTTGAATGGGGGAAAGTATTTCCCCATTTTTTATGTGAAAAACTTGATACTTTTTGGGACTCTTCCTCTGACATAATAAACTCCAAAACAGAGAGGAGGACTACCATGAATAGTTTTATCACATGGATCGGCGGCAAAAAGCAGTTACGAGAAACCATTGTTTCCCGGTTTTCGAAAGAAGGCATACAGAAATATGTAGAGGTATTTGGTGGAGCCGGCTGGGTTTTGTTTCATCGGGACAAGCACGCACCGAAAGAAGTATATAACGACATCAATTCAAATCTGGTCAATTTATTCCGCATGATGAAGCATCACCCAGAAGCGGTGGAGAAGGAATTGGAATATGCACTCAATTCCAGAGAAATGTACCAGATGTGCCGCAAGACTATTGACCGAGAAGATTTGACCGAAATTCAACGTGCGGCACGTTTTCTTTTCCTGATCAAGACATCCTATGGTGGCAAGGTGTCATCCTTTGGCTGCCAGACACGAGATGTATTGCAGCTCAGAAACTTGGAAGAAGTAAAGAAACGCCTGTCCACGGTTTTGATTGAAAACCGCAGCTTTGCGGATCTGATCCAGAAGCACGACGGAAGCAGCACTTTATTTTATTGTGATCCGCCATACTATGAAACAGAAAGATACTATGATACAGGAGATTTTGTTTTTGATGAAAGTCAGCACATTTTTCTGCGGGACAAGCTGGCGAATATCAAAGGGAAATTTGTACTTTCCTATAATGATCATCCGTTTATTAGGGAACTGTATCAGGGATTTACCATAGAAGAAGTGGAGAGAAGCAATAGCATGGGTATTGCTGCTGGCGGCGAAAGAAGATATAAAGAATTGATTATCAGAAATTATACGTAAAAGGGGGAGGTATATCCGCCCCTTATTTTTATTGAAAAATCTTTTTGGTATCTCTTGTGATGAATTGAATATCACAGTCCAATATATTTGCGATTTTCAGAACTTCATCGAATGAAAAACTGTCACGGTATAACTTATTGCTCATGGATTGTGGAGCAATTTCCAGTTTTTCCGCAAGCTCTTTTACACTCATACTTCTTTCGATCATCAGTTGTTTTATGATTTTTGATGCTGCCATAACAATCCCTCCTTTTTGATATTATAACATATATGAGTATCATGTAATTATAGAAACAATAACATTTGAAAAAAGAAAAGCGGTAAGAAAGTGAACAGGTCCAGTAAAAACGGACAATGACAAAAAGCCCCCTTATGTAGGATAAT
>OLVT01000472.1_pt1 | contig 43826 bp, 45 predicted proteins | sample 1673241 | NCBI WGS metagenome assembly OLVT01 (sample SAMEA3178936, study PRJEB25190) | human gut metagenome | biome: human gut; feature: human-associated habitat; material: faeces | place: Austria | collected 2013 | reverse complement strand
TATGGTTTCAGACATCCGAAACGCTTGCATATCGGTAAAGACCTGAATGATTGTGTTTAACCTTTTCCCACTTTTCGATCAAGTAGTTTACAAATGCAGAGCAGGAGATCAGCATATATTTTGCATCCTCACTGCTTGCACCGGCGAAATCAATACTCCCATGACGGATACCTCCCTCATCGGATGTGTACCCGTATAGGCTACTCATAGCGCTCTGAAGTGCCTTATGTAGCTTGATTCCTTTGCTTTCCAACTTCTTTAGGGCATCGCCCAAAGTAGCTTTCTTATCATTTGTAATAATACAACACAGGGCTTCAACTGCGCTGATTGACTCTTTGATTGTATTCTCATAGTCGTGCTTTGTTCTATCAGAAAACAGAGCCAACACCTTGCTGATATGCGTATTGACTGCGGAATATTTTGTGTTCGTTGCCTTTTCAATAGTTTTGATTTCCTCTTTGTTAGTAAGAGGTGTGATCAACCCCTTTACAAAGCGGTATCCAGAACACTCATCTTCCAAAATCTCATTGAACTCCTTACAAAGTTCACGTTGAGTTGTTTTGTCAAAAAGACCGACATAACGCTCGATCAGGTCATAGATCAGATACCATTTTGTCTCATCGAACACATACTCTTTCAGCTTTTTGGCGTTAGTTGCTCGTGCTGTAGGAGACCTTGGGATATTAAAGGTCAACCCCAATCCATCCATCAGGTGTTCAATCTTTGTAAGGCTATCATCGTGCCTATTAAATGGATCGGCATCGTATTCAGCGGAGAAAAAGTGATTCCAAAGGCGATTTCTGAGCCGTTTCCCAACACGCTCATATTGAATTCCTTGATCTTCGCTATATCCGTAGCGCTGAGAAAACACGCTCATACTTACACCTCCAGTTTGCCGCTCATCAGACGAGGCAATAACATATCACGCTGTTTTTCAAGATTTTGATTCTGTTGTTGCAAATTCATAATACTGTTATGTAATTCTTCAACATAACCAGCAAACTTAAAAAGAGTTGTATCGTCAGGAATGAGTATGTTGCTTTTTCTGACAATTTCAGTATTTATGTTTTGTATAGCGGCTCCATAGGAGACATTGTTAAAGACTTTCCTTAAATCCATAAGTACATAATATATGTACTTAGAATATTTCTTTTCGAAATTACTGAAATATAGCCAACCGTCATGAATACACCCTTCAACAGCTAAAAACATTGGGAAACCAAGAGTACCACTTGCAGCCAAAATCAGTGATCCGGCAGGCAACTTTCTACTGAACGAAGCGCCATAATCGTTAACATGCTCCTTTGTTGTATGAATATATATTTTAGATGATGTTGCATCAGCAATTTTAATCCACGGTATACTACCGTTCTCAAAGTATCGTTGATCAGAGATTGGTCTTGGGGATGAACCACGCCCTATTTCTGCGATATCGCTAAAATGCAACCTCTTCCACCCTAACGGTATACCATTTTCAAACTTGGTGTTTTTATATTCGGGAAATCTAAAACGCACAAACCACTCTTTATATAGTTCTTGTGCTATGTCTTCCATTATCGCAATTCTATGATTGTTGTTCTCAATCAATCTATCGTACGCTGAAAGCATCTCTGCAATTTGTTTTTGCTCTCTTATTGTTGGAAGATATATTTTAGTTTTTTTAATGATAGGCGTATTGATATTCTGTATAGCAGCTCCGTAGGAAAGATTATTATAATACCCTCGTAACGTAATCAAATAATAATACAAATAATCGGGCAGAATTAAATTTTCTTTAATATCACTAAAATAGATCCATCCATCATGAATACATCCTTCACATCCCAAAAATTTAGGGAAGCCAAGAGTACCACTTGCGGCAATTATTAATGTGTTAGGTTTCAATTTTTTGCTAAAAGATGCCCCATAATCATTCACATGTTCCTTGGTCTCATATATATATTTTCCTGATGCAGTCGCATCATCAATTTTTATCCACGGAATATTTCCGTCAACAAAGTAACGTGGGTCTGTAATCGGTCGAGGAGATGACCCTCTTCCTATATCAGCCAAATCACCCAATTTGTATATTTCGTCCATAATATTCCCTCAAAAATCTCATTTGATAATTCTAAGCAAAAATGAATACTTCCATTGTAATTTGCATTCCTCAGCACAATGTTCTGCCCAGACAATTATATATTCAATGTTTTTTAATGCGTTCTCGTCTATGCATTGTTTCAACACACTATAGTTTTTACGAACGAGCATATCATTGAAAACACCACTATCTAATTGCTTATCAATTTGGTCTTTGGCAATACCTTTCCAGGCTTCATCGTTATATTCGCAGGCTTTCAATGCAATAGATGCTGTATTTTTGAACGCAAGAAATTCGTCAGCATTTATGTCATTCAGGTTTGACAGAATAATAAAAGTAAGAATCTGATAAAAGCCATAGAACAAACCAACTCGTTCTAAAACATCCAATCCAGATCCAAATTTCCACAAAACGCCGCTGCTCCAAGTCAAACCGCCAACTATAACGGCAATCTCAAAGAACAACAAAAAAATCTGCCAAATTGTTTTAGATCGAATATGCTTCTTCTTTATTTGGCTCATTGGAGCAACTCCTGTAAGTTGGTTGCTATTTTGCTTTCCAAGCCATGCGCTTCTTCATTCAGCTTGGAGAGTGCTGTGTAATATGCCATCATTCGCTGTTTGAACTCGTCCTGTGTTAAGCCGTCATCTTCGATCACAATACCAACATAACGGCCCGGATTCAAGGAAAAGTCCTGATCACCGATACTGTCATCCTCATAGCCAACAAACTTTCCCTTGTCATCGTAAACCTTGCCAATTGTAGCTACCTTGCACAGACCGACAACATCTCTGTATTCTCCTTCTGGGAAACGCTCTGTCAGCCAGTCAATATTGGACTGCCAGTAGCTCTTAGGCATAATATCTTCATCGTCAGAGAGTTCTGGTGCATCTGCCAGTTTTGCACGATATTCAGCCAGCAGGGCTTCGAATTCCTCAGTCTTGCCCTCATACAGTCTGGTGATGATACCGAGGTTTCTGATCTGCTCATCAGAAAATTTACGGTGCGCACGGTCGATCTGAGTAAATATATTTCTGGCATCAATAAACAGGATTTCATCCTTCTTTACCTTTGCCTTATCGAAGAACCACAAGGTAGCAGGCAGTGTAACAGAGGTAAACATATTGGACGGTAGCGTTACCATTTGGCTGATAATACCGCTTTCAATCAGTTTTACACGAATATCCTTTTCGCTGTTACTTGCATCGGATGCGGAGTTTGCCATAACCAGAGCTGCACGACCAGTATCATTCAGAGCAGTTGCGAACTGATTGATCCAAAGGTAGTTGCCGTTAGGAACGGTTTCCTTAGCATCTTTTTTCTTGTTCTTGGTCTTGTTCTGAGGAACACCGTATGTGTTAAAGCGGGGCTGATCTTTTACCTGATCCAGTTCTACGCCGTCTACATTGAAAGGCGGATTTGCCATAACATAGTCAAAATTACCGAAGCTGTCGTATGGGTCACGGTAATAGGAGTTTGCGTGGGTAATGGTGCCACGGACATTGTTCAGGACAAGGTTCATTTTCGCCAGTCGAACAGTTGCACCGGTCTTTTCGACACCGTAAGCACGCAGGTTCATCTGCTTGCCCTGCGCTTTGTGCTTTTCGATATAGTGGGCGGTCTGAACGAACATACCGCCGCTACCACAGGCAGGGTCGAGAAGCTTACCTTCAGTAGGCGCAAGGACTTCAACCATATAACGGACAACAGATGCGGGGGTAAAGAATTCACCGCCGCCCTGACCTTCAGCCAGAGCAAATTCGCCCAGGAAGTATTCGTAAATCTCACCGAAGATGTCCAGTTCCACATCCGCAGGAATATCCTTAAAGTTCTTCAGGAGCTTCGCCAATACGAGCGGATCATCTTCGCTGTTAACGCTGTAATAAATATCCTTCGGAAGAGTATCTTCCAATTCTGCGGTGTATTTCTCAATCGCTTCCATAGCTTCCTTCACCTTCTTGGCAAGATCTTCGCTTTCAGGCAAATTCAGCAGCCAATCATATCGAGCTTCTTCAGGCAGATAGAAACCGCATTTTTCGATAGCGATTTCGTGGATAGGGCGTTCCATACGAGTACCCTTGATAGAATCAAACTCTGCCTTGATCTCAGGTTCGAACTTGCTATATTTTACATCTGCAAATCGCAGGAAAATCAAGCCGAGAATAGGCTCGGCATATTCAGTAGACTTCAACCCAGAATTAGCACGCAGCTGATCGGCAGTCATCCACAATGTATCTTTTAAGTTTTTCAACTGTTTGTTAGTCATTTGTATTCTCCTCTGGCACATATTGCATTAAATCGCCATAATCACAGTTCAACACATCACAAATCCTGCCGAGGATTGCGAGATTGACCGGCTCATCTCTGCGAAGTTTTGTCATCGTATTTGGCGCAATATCTGCCGCTTTTCGTAAATCTGCTTTACTCATTTTCTTATCGACAAGCAGTTTCCACATTCGGTTATATGAAATAGCCATGCTTCTACCTCCTGTTTCGTCTTTCACGCTTACTGTGTATAATAATAGCAAAATTTGTCGTAGTTTTCAAGATATATTCGCAACTATATGCGATACCTGATTTGTTTTTAGGATTTTAGACTTAAATGGCCATTTCACTTCAATTCCATTCCGGAACGGATAAGAAAGGATCAGTATCACTATAATCAGTATTATTACATTGTGATTTTCACTGTTCTTGAATTGTCAAAAACACAATTCAGGAACTGTGAATCCACAGAGAAAAGGCTGACCATGCAGGCAAGCCTTCGTTGAAGAAACTGTGCTTAGTTATAGATTCGTTCTGGTATTACCACTTCTACCTGCTGTGTATTGGTTGGGATGGAGGAAAGAAGAATCTGCATTTTGCTCTCAAATTCCTCAGAGAACTGATGCTGACATTGTTCCGGTTCCGGTAAACTCTCAATCAGAGCAAATGCCAGTTCTTCCGCTGCCTGTTTAAGTAATTCTTCGGCTAACATATCAAAACCTCCCTCATGTTCGTTTAACTATAATAACGATCAAGGGCACCGATTTTGGACAGTCAGAAATTATTTTTTATATTTTGACAGATGCAAAATACCACCCGAAAGATTACTCCCACGGGTGGCAAATTTATCATTTTTATTCTTCCATGACTTCTAACATCATTCTGGCACCCAGCTTAAAGCTGTTCTGGAATATCAGGCAGTCTGTAATAGTCTGATACTCCCGCACACAATCCGAGTATTTCTCAAACAGATCCTTCTGCTCGTCAGTCATGGTAGCTCGGAGTTTTTCTTCATTCCTACAGATCAGTTCCTGCAATTTCTTATACTCCTTGCTGGGAGAAATATCATAGTCGGTAGGCTCAATATTGCCATACCAAAATTCTTCAAGCAATCTCATGCAACATCCTCCTCATAAATCAGTTCACGGAGGATGATTTCCTCGGCCTGTGCTTTCAGGCTATTCATGTGCGACACCCACGCAAGCTGCTGTGTTGTCTTGTCTGGCGCCGGGTTCTTCAACAACAAATCCGCCATCAACAACTCCTTTCGCTTATCGCAAGTCTGCTGTACTTCCCACAGGTGCGGAAACAGGGTTTCCGTCAAAACCATATCATTGAAAAGTATGGGATTGTTCTGCTCCAAGAAGGTTCTACGCATCCTGCCATATTTGCCAAGCGTATGTGCGTCTATGTGCGCTAATCTGATGTCAGGGATATAGTAATCACCGCATTTGGTGTACGTTAAGTTCTGAGTCATAATGATACCTCCAATAAATCTTTGATTTTGTATTGGAAGTAATGTAAGCGTGGATTTGTAGGTAATTTCTTTAACTTTGGGAAACTCCCCTTTCCTTACCAGGTATAGGGAGCGGTAAAGTTGATATTGGCTGCGGCCTGGATGACGAAATCCCGGACCGGCATTTAAAATCGTATCAATGTTGGAGCCGGCCGTGATGCCCATCTTGGCGATAAAGGGCGCGATGCCCACTACCACCAGCTTGCAGGCCGCCTTTACATGGCGGTTGTCCACCAGCTTTAAAACCTGGGATCTGCCGCACACCCCCAGGATAATGGCGTAGATTCTCCACTCCTGGATCAGCCCCCTCCCTAGACAATCGTCATTTTCACCCAATCAGCTGATACAATTCTCTTTGTGTTAGATATTTTGCTCAAAAAATCCGTAAAAAAGGACAAATGAGCACTTTTCCCTCATATCCGGTTTAAAATTTCTTCGTCTCCCCCACCTTTTTCAGATGCTCCATAATTTCCTCAAAGCCTACATTTCCCACGGAGTCGATGGCCGCCACCACCGCCCCCTCTACCAGGGGCGCATCCGCCATGGCTACCTTTTCCCCCTCAAACAGCTCCACCACCATCTCCGTCGTCATGACGGCGCTTCCCAAATCCATTAGGATGACGACACCGTCCTGGGAATAGACGGAGCGGATGGCCGTCTCAATCTTTTCAAAGCTGGTCCCAAATCCGCCGTCCTCCAGGCCGCCTGCCGCAGCCATAGGGGCGTTTGGAGCCATGAGGGCCGCCAGCTCCACCACGCTTTCCGCCAGCTTCTGGCTGTGGGATACAATCACGATTCCAACCATATCTTCATCCTCCTACGAATACGCCTTGGCGATGGTTTCCAGCAGATAGCAGTAGGAAGTCGCCCCCGGGTCCTGGTGCCCCAGCCCCCGCTCTCCCACATAGCTGGCCCGTCCCTTGGTGGCCACCAAGTCCTTGGTATGCTCCGCCCCCGTCCAGGCGGCCTTTGCGCCTGCCTGAAGGACCCCGGCGGTTTCCGTTCCGGCCGCCTTCGCCTCCTTCATGGCATTGATGGAGGGAATCATGGCGTCCAGCATGGTGGCCTCACCTTCCACCGCCTTTCCCCGCTGGGAAACCCCCGCCGCGGCGGCGTCCATCAGCTTCAGGAAGCCGTCCAAATCCAGCTGCGTCTTCCCGGCTGCCTCCATCCCGGCTTTCATAAAGGCCGTTCCGTACAATGGCCCGGATGCTCCTCCTACCGTAGACACCAGGGTCATTCCCACGGTCTTTAAAATGGTCCCGATGTCCTTTCCTTCCAGGCCGGGAAGCTTCTGCTCCACCGCCTGAAAGCCTCTGGCCATGTTGATGCCATGGTCGCTGTCCCCAATGGGCTGGTCCAGCTGAGTCAGCTCATCCTTATGCTCCTCGATGACCTGGGCCATCTGCCTGATTATCTCCAGAATCTTTTCACTGTCCGCCATGTTTCCTTCCTCCTGTCCTTTCATTTCCGATTCATGTTTGTCCTTCTGCCAGTCCTATTTCCATGCCGGGGTATCGGCGGGGGCGTCCAGAAGTTCCTTCAGCTCCTCATCCAGGCGCAGCAGGGAAATAGAAAATCCCTCCATTTCCAGAGAGGTCATATACTCCCCTACAAAGGTCCGGTAAACCCGGATGCCCTTCTGAGCCAGCACATCGGCAATGTGGTTGTTCAGGATAAACAGCTCCATCAGGGGAGTGGCTCCCGAACCGTTGACCATCACCGCCGCTTCTTTGCCCTCATAATCCAGGTCCCCCAGAATCTGTTCCAGCAGCTCATCCACAATGGCGTTGGCCGATTTCAGGGTTTCTCTGTGGGTCCCTGGCTCTCCGTGAATCCCGATTCCGATTTCCATCTCGTCCTCGCCCAGCTCAAATCCAGGCTTTCCCGCTGCGGGCACCGTGCAGGGACGGATTGCCGCGCCCATGGTCCGGACATTGTCGATTACTTTCTGGGCCGCCGCCTGGACTTCCTCCAGGGAAGCGCCCCGCTCCGCCAGAGCGCCGGCGATTTTGTGGACAAATACCGTCCCCGCTACGCCCCGCCGGCCAATGGTGTAAAGGCTGTCCTTAACGGCCACATCGTCGCACACCACCACCTGCTTGACCTCGATGCCTTCCATCTGGGCCATCTCTGCCGCCATCTCAAAATTCATCACGTCGCCGGTGTAGTTTTTCACAATCATCAGGACCCCGGCGCCGCTGTCTACGGCCTTGATGCCCTCATAGATGGCGTCCGGAGTGGGTGAGGTGAAAACAGCTCCCGCCACGGCGCAGTCCAGCATCCCCTCGCCCACATATCCGCCGTGGGCCGGCTCATGTCCGCTGCCGCCTCCGCTGATTAAGGCCACTTTCCCCTCCTTCTTCTTTGCCCGGACCACCACGTTGTGGCCCTCCAACTGTTTTAAATACTGCGGGTAGGCTTTCACCATCCCCTGAATCATCTCATTCTCCACCTGTTCCACATCATTGATAAATTTTTTCATGGTTTTCCCCTTTCATTTTATCGGATTTCTTCCTGTTGTTCTTCCTTCTCCCATCCAAAGGAGCGCCTGACCGCCCGCTTCCACCCGGCCCGCATTTCTTCCCGCTGCTCTTTACTGATGGACGGTTCAAAGGTTCTATCGATGGCCCAGTTGGCCTTCACCTGTTCCGGGCTGTTCCAGTACCCTGTGGCCAGCCCTGCCAGGTAAGCGGCCCCCATCGCCGTGGTCTCCACACATCTGGGCCGGTTGACCGGGACTCCGATTAAATCCGCCTGGGTCTGCAGGATATAGTTGTTGGCACTGGCTCCGCCGTCGGCCTTCAAGGAAGTGAGCCCAATGCCGGAATCCTGCTCCATGGCAGCCAGCACGTCCTGAACCTGGTAGCACAGGGAATCCAGAGTGGCCCGCACCAGATGATACCGGTTCACCCCTCTGGTAAGACCCACAATCGCCCCTCTGGCGTACTGGTCCCAGTAGGGCGCTCCCAGTCCGGTAAAGGCCGGGACCACGTAGCAGCCGTTGGTATCCTTTACCTTCATGGCCATCTGCTCCGTCTCCGGCGCCGACGAAATCAGCCCCAGCTCATCCCGAAGCCACTGGATGGCGGCCCCCGCCACAAAGATAGAGCCTTCCAGTGCATAGTAAACCTTTCCCCCGATTCCCCAGGCGATGGTGGTCACCAGCCCGTTTCCGGAAAATACGGGCTTCTCCCCCGTATTCATCAGCAGGAAACAGCCGGTGCCGTAGGTATTTTTCGCCTCACCGGGCGCAAAGCAGGTCTGGCCGAAGAGAGCCGCCTGCTGGTCCCCCGCCGCCCCTCCGATGGGAATCGCTCCCCCGAAAAATCTAGGGTCCGTCATTCCCAGCTGGCAGCTGGAAGGTCTGGCCTCCGGAAGCATGCTCACCGGGATATCCAGGATTTTCAAAATCTCCTCATCCCACCGGAGGGTATTGATGTTAAACAGCATGGTGCGGGAGGCGTTGGAATAGTCAGTGACATGGACCTTTCCCCCGGTCAGCTTCCAAATCAGCCAGGTGTCCACCGTGCCGAACAGAAGCTCCCCCCGTTCGGCACGCTCCCTGGCCCCCTCCACATGGTCCAGAATCCATTTCAGCTTGGTGCCGGAAAAATAGGCGTCAATCACAAGCCCCGTCCTCTGGCGGATGGCCTCCACCAGCCCCTGCTCCTTCAGCTGGTCGCAGTACCGGGCGGTCCTCCTGCACTGCCACACAATGGCCGGGCAAACAGGCTCCCCCGTATTCTTGTCCCAGACAATGGTGGTTTCCCTCTGGTTTGCGATTCCAATGGCCTTGATATCCTCCGCCTTCGCCCCGATTTTCGACATGGCCTCCACCGCCACTCCAAGCTGGGTAGACCAAATCTCATTGGCGTCATGCTCCACCCATCCCGGCTTGGGAAAATACTGGGTAAATTCCTTCTGAGCGCTGCTGACAATCCTCCCCTTTTCATCAAACAAAATACAGCGGTTGCTGGTAGTCCCTGCATCCAGCGCCATCACATATCCTGGCATATGTCCCCTCTCCTCTCCTGGTTTCTCTGTCTACTACTATACCCCTTCCCCGGAATTCGGGAAAGGCTTATTTTAAAATTATATCAACTTTTTAAAAAAAGTGCTGGACAAACCCGCAAACCTATGCTATTATAAACGAGCTGTCAGCGAGATGTACAGCTCCATATGGCCTGATGGTCAAGCGGCTAAGACGACGCCCTCTCACGGCGTAAACCCGGGTTCGATTCCCGGTCAGGTCACGAAGGCTTCCGCATATGCGGCAGCCTTATTTAAACGAAAAGCAGCATGCTTTGGCTGCCATTGTAGCTCAGCCGGTAGAGCACTTCACTCGTAATGAAGGGGTCGCGTGTTCGAATCACGTCAATGGCTTTTATAAAGAAACTCTATGCAAGCGGAACCACCGTTTACATAGAGTTTTTTGTTACGAGCACTTGGCGAGGTCTTTTCGAGCCTAGTACCCGGGATTGCTTACGAGTACTTAGCGTCTGGGTCATTCAATGATATGATACTGCTTCAGCGTTTCTATGAACTGCTCCTGTGTCATGGATTTAGCTTCGGCTGCGTTCTGCAATGTCAGAAATTTCTTCTGGACCAAATCGTAAAGCTGCCGGAATTCGCCTATGGGTATTCCGATGCGCTGGCCTTTTTCAATACCTTCTTTTTCGCCGTCGGCCTTCCCCTGCTCATAGGTGTTTTTCAAGTGACGTTCTTCATTATACTCATTCAGCAGCATCCCAATCACCTCCAATTGATAGGATGTTAACAAATCGGTCAAAATTCATACAGTTTTGGACATTTCTCAAGGGTGGAAGAATATAAATCCGGCTGTTTACGTTCCACTTACTATGTGCAGGTTTGGATGGTAAAGTGTTAAGAAAAAAGAATCAAAGAAAGAATTAGATAGAGATGCAGCAGAAAATTTGCAAAGATTCAAAAGTTTGATTTTTTCTAGTGTATCACGCGGGGGAGATTATGCAAGGAGAAAAACAAGCCGGCCTGTGTTAATCTGACCACAAAAACAACAAGCAATGGAAATTTCCCGAAATATCATGTATAATAGGCGGAAAACGGCACAGATGAACAGGTGGATATATTGTGGGTAAGATATACGCGAATGTAATTATCGACATTTCTCATGAAAGCGTGGACCGTGTTTTCCAATACCGGATTCCGGAACAGCTTCAGGGAACGCTGACTGTGGGACAGCAGGTCTACATCCCCTTTGGAAAGGGGAATAAGAGGCGAAAAGGATATGTGGTGGAGCTGACGGATGAGGTGGAATATGACCCGGACAAGCTGAAGGAGATTGAGGGGATTGTGCCGGGAAGCGTATCCGCTCAGTCCCAGTTAATCTGGCTGGCCTGGTGGATGAAGGAACAGTACGGCTCCACCATGAATCAGGCCCTGAAAACGGTGCTTCCCGTCAAGCAGCAGGTGAAGGAGATTCCCAAGAGGACCATCCGCCTCCTGCTGGATGAGCGTGGGCTTAAAGAGGCCATCAACCTGGCCCAAAAACGCCATTATACCCTGCGCCTGCGGATTTTAGAGGCACTGGCGGAGAATCCGGTGATTCCCTGGGAGGCGGCTTCCTCTCAGCTGGGAGCGAATATGGCGGCGCTGAAGCCGATGGAGGAGCAGGGAATCATCGCTCTGGATGAGCGGCGCAGCTACCGGAATCCCCTGGCATCCATGGAACGGTCCCTGGAGCGGCGGGCTTCCAATCAGGGAGAGGAGGAAAACGGGGCCGGAGAGAGAAACGGCTGGGAGACAAAGGTTCCGTTGAATTCCCGGCAGCAGGAAGCGGCGGACCGGATTTGGGAAGACTATATCCGGGGCAGCCGGAAAACCTGGCTGATTCACGGCATCACCGGAAGCGGAAAGACGGAAGTTTATATGGAGCTGATTGAGCGGGTGCTGGGGCAGGGGCTTCAGGTGATTGTGCTGATCCCGGAAATCTCCTTAACCTGGCAGACGGTGATGCGCTTTTACCGCCGTTTCGGGGACCGGGTTTCCGTGCTGAATTCCCGCATGTCCCAGGGTGAGCGCTACGACCAGTATGAGAGAGCCAGAACGGGAGAGATTGATATTATAATCGGTCCCAGGTCCGCCCTCTTTGCTCCTTTTGAACATTTGGGAATGATTATTATGGACGAGGAGCACGAGAACGCCTACAAAAGCGAACTTTCTCCCAGATATCACGCCAGGGAGGTGGCGGCCTGCCGGGCAAAAATCAGCGGGGCGGCGCTGATTTTAGGCTCCGCCACCCCGTCTCTGGAGTCGTACACCCGGGCCCTGAAGGGAGAATACGGACTTTGTACCCTGGACTGCCGGGCAAAAGCGGACAGTGTGCCGCCTGCGGTGGAGGTGGTGGATTTGCGCCGGGAGCTGAAGGAGGGCAATAAATCCATTTTCAGCCGCCGTCTTACGGAGCTGATGGAGGACCGGCTTGAACGGGGAGAGCAGATGATGCTGTTTATCAACCGGCGTGGATATGCCAATTTTGTCTCCTGCCGTTCCTGCGGAGAGGCGCTGCGCTGTCCCCACTGCGATGTGACCCTGACCCTGCACAAAAACGGACGGCTGATTTGCCATTACTGCGGATACAGCATCCCGATGCCGAAGCTGTGCCCGGTGTGCGGCTCCCCATACATTGCCCCTTTCGGCACCGGCACCCAGAAGATTGAGGAATTGGCCAGAAAGCAGTTCCCATCCGCCAGGATTCTCAGAATGGATTTGGATACCACTTCCAAAAAAGAAGGCCATCAGGAGATACTCTCCGCCTTCGCCAGAGGGGAAGCGGATATCCTCATCGGAACCCAGATGATTGTCAAGGGGCATGATTTCCCCAGGGTTACCCTGGTGGGAGCCCTGGCGGCGGATTTGTCGCTCTACGCGCCGGATTACCGCTGCGGGGAGCAGACCTTTGACCTGCTGGTCCAGGCGGCAGGGAGGGCAGGACGGGGCGGACGGCCGGGAACGGCGGTGATTCAGACCTATCAGCCGGACCATTACGCGGTCCGGGCGGCGGCCAGCCAGGATTACCGGGCATTTTATGAACAGGAGATGGGATACCGCCGCCTGATGGGCTATCCGCCGGCGGTAGGGCTTTTGACCGTGCAGCTGTCCTCCCGGGACGAGCAGGTGCTTTCCCAGGAAGCGGAGCTTCTGGCAAGGCATCTGAATGAAACGGCGGCCGCCGGTGAGCCCCTGCAGCTCATCGGCCCGGTCAACGCCCCGGTTTACAAAGTTAATGATATTTATAGAAAATTTTTATATATTAAGCAGGAAAATTATGATATACTGATACAGATAAGGAAAAATACAGAAGAATATCTGAAAGAACGGGAGACGGCCCGGCTACTGTCCGTTCAGTACGATTTAACGTAACAGTCCGGGACGGCGGGGAACAAGCAGACGTTAATTAAGCCGTCCCGAACAGCTGCGATTTTACAAAAAAGGAGACTGATCAATATGGCCATTCGGCAAATCCGTACCATCGGAGATGAGATACTGACAAAGAAGTGCAAACCGGTTAAGGAGATGACCCCCAGGACCAGAGAGTTAATTGAGGACATGTATGATACCATGTACCAGGCAAACGGCGTGGGACTGGCTGCTTCCCAGGTGGGAATCTTAAAAAAGATTGTGGTGATTGATGTGGAGGACGGAAACCGCTACACGCTGATTAACCCCGAGATTCTGGAGACAAAGGGAAGCCAGACCGGATATGAAGGCTGCCTGAGCGTCCCTGGGAAAACCGGCATTGTGACCCGCCCCATGTACGCCAAGGTGCGGGCCTACAACGAGGATATGGAGCCCTACGAGCTGGAGGGTGAGGGGCTTCTGGCCAGAGCCATCTGCCATGAGTGCGCCCACCTGGACGGACAGCTGTATGTGGAGCTGGTTGAAGGGGAACTGATGGACACGGTCTCCGATGAGGAAGAAGAGGAGTAGGAGGAAATACATGCGTATCGTATTTATGGGAACCCCGGATTTTTCCGTGGCCCCCTTAAAGGCTCTGATTGAAGGGGGCCATGAAATCCTGGCGGTGGTGACCCAGCCGGATAAGCCAAAGGGCCGGGGCAAGGCGGTACAGATGACCCCGGTGAAAGAGGAGGCTCTGTCCAGAGGAATCGCGGTCTACCAGCCGGTAAAGGTAAGAGAGCCGGAATTTATCCAGGTGATGAAGGATTTAGCTCCGGATGTAATCGTTGTGGTGGCCTTTGGTCAGATTATCCCACAGGCAATCCTGGACCTGCCCCCTTATGGCTGCATCAATATCCACGCCTCCCTGCTGCCAAAGTACCGGGGAGCCGCGCCCATTCAGTGGGCGGTGATTGACGGAGAGAAGGAGACGGGCATCACCACCATGCAGATGGATGCGGGACTGGATACGGGAGCCATTCTGGAGCAGGAGCGGGTCACGCTGGCGGAAGATGAGACGGGGGGCAGCCTGTTTGATAAGCTGAGCGCTGTGGGAAGCAGCTTGATTCTTTCTACTTTAGAGAAGCTGGAAGCAGGAACCATTACCCTTAAGCCCCAGCCGTCGGAGGGCAGCACCTATGCGGGCCGTTTGACCAAGGAACTGGGGGATATCGACTGGAGCAAGGATGCGGTTTCCATTGAACGGCTGATTCGTGGACTGAATCCCTGGCCCAGCGCCTATACCAGATGGAAGGGAAAAACGGTGAAGCTGTGGGCGGCCAAGGCTCTGCCCCAGGACACCGTAAAGGAAATGGGGGAGCATGAAAAAGGAGCGTTTGGCCAGATTGTCCGCTGCGACCGGCACTGCCTGACCGTGCAGACGGGAGAGGGACTTCTGGATATCCGCGAGCTGCAGTTGGAAGGAAAAAAGCGCATGGACGTGGAGGCGTTTTTAAGAGGCTGCCCCATGGCCGTGGGCGACGTGTTTGAGAGGAGAATGATAAATTCATGATGTATCCCATGTTTTACTTTGACCCCACCTACATTCTGGTGCTGATTGGCGTGATGCTGTCCTTGGCGGCGTCCTCCAAGGTAAATTCCACCTACAGCAGATACGCCAGAGTGGGAGCCCGCTGCGGCATGACCGGGGCGGAGGCGGCCAGGCAGCTGCTAAACTCCCAGGGGATTTACGATGTAACCATCCGCCGAGTGCCCGGTCATTTGTCAGACCACTATGACCCCAGGACCAGGACGGTGAACCTTTCCGCTTCCGTATATGGAGCCACCTCCATCGCAGCCATCGGGGTAGCGGCCCATGAGTGCGGCCACGCTATCCAGGATGCGGATTCCTATGCTCCCTTAAAGATTCGGGGAGCTTTGGTGCCGGTGGCGAATTTTGGAGCCACCCTGTCCTGGCCTTTAATTATCCTGGGCCTGTTTATGGGAAGCGGCTCTGTCCTGATTCAAATCGGAATCCTGATGTTCTCCTTGTCGGTACTCTTTCAGCTGGTAACGCTGCCGGTGGAGTTCAACGCTTCCAGCCGGGCGGTGCGCCTCCTGGACGAGAACGGCATTCTGGTGGGTCAGGAGGTAGGGCAGACCAGACAGGTTTTAAGCGCGGCGGCCCTTACCTATGTGGCGGCAGCGGCGGCCTCAATTCTGCAGTTGCTGCGTCTGCTGATTTTGTTTGGAAATCGTCGGGACGAGTGATGAGATTGAATGAACAGGAAGGATGCCCAAGGCAAAAAATTGTATGGCGAAGAAAATTGACAGAGGATTGGAAAACCGGGAGATTGTTCTGGATGTGCTGATGGAAGTGCTGGAGAGGGGGAACTTTGTCCATTTGGTGCTGAATCAGGCTTTGAAAAAGTACCAGTATCTGGAGAAGGCCGACCGGGCTTTTATTACCAGAGCTGCAGAGGGAACCCTGGATTATCTGATCCAAATAGATGATGTAATTAACCGATATTCCAAGACAAGTACGCAGAAGATGAAGCCGGTAATCCGCAATCTTCTGCGGCTTAGTGTTTATCAGATTCTTTATATGGACCGGGTTCCGGACAGCGCTGTCTGCAATGAGGCGGTCAAGCTGGCAATCAAGCGTCATTTTGCGGGCCTGAAGGGTTTTGTAAACGGAGTTCTCCGGGCCATTGCCCGAAATAAAGGAGAGATTGTCTTTCAGGAGCCTTGGGTGGAGCTTTCCCTGCCCAGGTGGCTTTATGAAATGTGGTCTCGCGAATATGGGGAGGAGCGGACCGCTGCTATGGCCCGGTCCTTTTTGAAAGAGGGAGTTACTACAATCCGGGTAAAACCGGAGAAAAAGCAGGAAGCGATTGAGAGTCTGAAGAAACAGGGGGCGGCGGTGGAGGAAGATTGCCTGGTTCCAGGCATTTTTTATCTGAAGGATTACGATTATCTGGAAGGCCTGGAGGCCTTTCAGAAGGGATGGCTTCAGGTTCAGGATCTCTCTTCAGCTCTGGTTGGAGCGTTGGTTCCTCCAATGGAAGACAGCCTGGTGCTGGATGTGTGTGCGGCGCCGGGAGGCAAGAGTTTACATATGGCGGAGCTTCTGAAGGGAAGCGGTCGGGTGGAAGCCCGGGACATCAGTGACCGGAAGACGGGCCTGATTGAGGAAAATGCCCGCCGGGGCGGCTTTGAAAATGTGGTCTGCCGTACCTGGGATGCCAGGGTTTTGGATGAATCTATGGTGGAGAAGGCAGATCTGGTCTTGGCAGATCTACCCTGTTCCGGATTGGGAATTTTGCGTAGGAAACCAGATATTAAGTGGAAAATGAGTCCGGAACAGATGAAGGAACTTGAGATCCTTCAGCGGGAGATTCTCTCTATCGTCTGGCGCTATGTGAAGCCCGGAGGAAGGCTTGTTTACAGCACCTGTACGGTGAATCCGGGGGAAAATCAGGAAAACGCGAAATGGTTTGCGGACAGTTTTCCTTTTGAACCGATGGATTTAAGAGGAAAACTGGGACCGGAGTTTGAAGAGGAGAGTTTGAAAAAGGGCTGGATTCAGCTTATGCCGGGAATCCATCCCGGAGACGGCTTTTTTATTTCCGCATTCAGAAGAAGGCCTGAACCGCTGAGAAAAGCATAGTAACGAGGAAAAGAGGAAAAACAGTTGGAGAAACTGGGAATCAGAGACAACGGAGAGGCCGCCAGGACGGGGCCGGATTTAAGGGACAGCTTCGGAAGGCCGGATTTGAAATCTATGACGGCGGAGGAGCTTTCGGTTATATTTTCAGAAATGGGAGAGAAGCCCTTTCGGGCAAAACAGGTTTATCAGTGGATTCACCAGAAACTGGCAGGAAGCTTTGAGGAGATGAGCAGCCTATCCAGAGCTTTACGCCAGAGTCTGGAGGAAAAAACGGTTCTTACCAGTCTGAAGGTGGTGGGAGAGCGGATTTCCAAGATAGACGGAACCAGGAAATATCTGTTTGCTTTAGAGGATGGAAACGTAATTGAAAGCGTCTGGATGCAGTACCATCACGGCAATTCCGTCTGCATCTCCTCACAGGTCGGATGCCGTATGGGGTGTCGTTTCTGTGCTTCCACTCTGGACGGCCTGGAAAGGAATCTGCGGGCGTCGGAGATGCTGGAACAGGTTTACGCTATCCGGAAACTGACCGGGGAGCGGGTGTCAAATATTGTGGTGATGGGTTCTGGTGAGCCTATGGATAATTATGAGAATGTGGTTCGTTTCCTGCGCCTGATTTCCGCGGAGCAGGGGTTAAATATCAGCCAGAGAAATCTCACGGTTTCCACTTGCGGTCTGGTTCCGCAGATTCGCAGGTTTGCAGAAGAAGGGCTTCAGGTTACTCTGGCCTTGTCCCTTCACGCACCGAACGACCAGGTGAGGAAAACCCTGATGCCAATTGCCAACCGCTATCCCCTGAAGGAGGTTTTGGAGGCCTGCCGCTATTATTATGAAACTACCGGCCGGCGGCTGACTTTTGAGTACAGCTTGGTGAGGGGAGTGAACGATAATCTCCAGGAGGCCAGGGCACTGGCGCGTTTGATCGGAGGCCTTCACGGTCATGTCAATCTGATCCCGGTGAACCCCATCAAGGAACGGGATTTCGTAGAATCCGGTCATCAGGCAATTCAGGATTTTAAAAATTTGCTTGAAAAAAGCGGGATAAATGTTACTATTAGAAGGGAAATGGGCCGCGATATCGGCGGCGCCTGCGGCCAGCTGAGAAAGAGCTTCCTGGAAAAGGGGGAGGCGGCCCTGACAGAGAGGGCGACGAAAGACTCTGTAAGAGCTGATAATTAAGAAAAGGGAAGGAGCGGGAGCAGCCATGAGAGCATATGCGTTAACCGATGTGGGAAGAGTCCGCGCCATGAACCAGGATTATATTTATTCTTCGCCGGAACCGGTGGGAAGTCTCCCCAATTTGTTTCTGGTAGCAGATGGTATGGGCGGACATAAGGCAGGAGACTTTGCCTCCCGTTATATGGTGGAAAATCTGGTAGTATATTTAAGCAGACATCCGGGAAACAGCGTCATAACCCAGCTGAAGGAGGGAATCGATGTGGTGAACCGGGGGCTGTATGAGGAATCCTTAAAACATGAGGATTTCTATGGGATGGGCTGTACCCTGGTAGCGGCGGTGGCAGAAGAGGATACCCTCTATGTGGCCAATGTGGGGGACAGCCGTCTTTATCTGATTCACGGAAATCTGATCCATCAGGTAACCAGAGATCATTCCTATGTAGAGGAGATGGTAGCGAAGGGGCAGATGGAGAGGGGAAGCGAAGCCTACAACAGTCAGAAGAACATTATAACCAGAGCAATGGGGATTGGCCGGACGGTTCAGACGGATTTTTTTGAGGTGAACCTGGAAGAAGGAGACTATATTCTTATGTGTTCCGACGGCCTCAGCAATATGGTAGATAAGCAGGAAATCTGCCGTATTGTTTCCGGAGAAGGCAGTTTAAAGGAGAAAGCCTCTGCGCTGATTGCCGCGGCCAATCAAGAAGGCGGCCGGGACAATATTGCGGTCGTGCTGGTGGAGCCTCTGGGAAACGGAGGTGAACCGTATTGCTGACCATTGGAACATATCTGCAGAATCGGTATGAGATTTTGGAGCAGATTGGCGTGGGCGGCATGTCCTACGTTTACCGCGCGATGTGCCACACCTTAAACCGGCAGGTGGCCATCAAGGTTTTAAAGGAAGAATTTGCCTCGGACGAGGCTTTTGTAGAAAAATTCAAGATGGAGGCCCAGGCGGCGGCCCGGCTGACTCACCCGAATATTGTAAACGTCTACGACGTAGTGGATGAAGGGGAGCTCCATTATATTGTCATGGAGCTGATTGACGGAATTACTCTCAAGAACTATATTCAGAAAAAGGGACAGCTGGAAACCAGGGAAGCCATCGGCATTTCCATTCAGGTGGCTCAGGGCATTGAAGCGGCCCATTCGCAGCATATTATTCATCGGGATATTAAGCCCCAAAATATGATTATTGCCATGGACGGAAAGGTAAAAGTGGCGGATTTCGGCATTGCCAGAGCAGTTTCCGCTCAGACGATGAATGCCCAGGCAGTGGGCTCCGTTCATTATATTTCTCCGGAACAGGCAAAGGGGGAGTTTTGCGATGAGCGCAGTGATATCTACTCCTTCGGAATTACCATGTATGAAATGGTGACAGGTAAGGTGCCGTTTGAAGGGGACAATACGGTTTCCGTCGCGCTGGCCCATTTAAGCGAACCGATCCCGGCGCCGAGTCAGTTAAATCCTCAGGTGGGACTGGCAATGGAGGAGATTATCCTGAAATGTACGCAGAAGAAGCCAGACCGCCGTTACCAGTCTATTACAGAAGTAATAGCCGATTTGAGGAAGGCTTTGGTGAACCCGGACAGTGATTTGATGGGATTGATTTCAGGAGATGACCTTTCCCAAACAAAAACACTGAGTCCTGAGGAGGTTTCCAGAATTCAGGAAGGGAGCCGCAGATTACGCCGACAGACGGAACATGAAGAAACTGATGTTCTCGATCGAGATTATCCGGAGGAAAAATCCAAACACAGAGGAACTAGAAGCCATATGCGGCGCCCTGGCCAGAAGCCAGAGCGGGACCGGGAAAATGTAAATCCACAGTTTCAGCGGATTTTTACCGGGATTTTGGTGGCAGTGGCCATCATTTTAGTGGCGGCGGTGTTGTTTGTGGGAGCTCAGGTCATCGGGCTGTTTGGAAGAGGAACCAGTACTACCAGAGAAGAGGCAGTAACCGAAGCCAGCAGCGAGCCCCAGGCCGTGACGATTACGGACAATCAGGTATTTATGCCCAATTTGCTGGGAATGACTCAGGAGGAGGCCCAGGCGGAGCTGGCAGAACTTTCCCTCACTTTGTCGGTATCGGGAGAGGACTATTCTGAGAATTATGCGGAGGGTCAGGTCATGGGCCAGGATATTCCGGAAGGTCAGGCAGTAGAGCGGGGCAGCAGCGTGGGCGTTACGATCAGCAAAGGGACAGACCGGGTCGTACTGTCAGAGATGAACCTGCCGGGAATGACGTTGACCCAGGCCCAGGAGCTTCTGGAAAAGAGAGGTCTGCTGGTAACTGTAAACCGGGAATACAACGATCAGACGCCGGCGGGCCAAGTGATTCGGTTTAGCCCGGATGAGGCAAAGGTGGGCGAGTCAGTGACTCTGGTGGTCAGCCAGGGCCCTCAGGTAGTGGAAGGCAAGGTTCCGAGACTGATTGACCATACCCAGGAGGAGGCCCAGGCCCTGTTGGCCCAGGTGAACCTGACGGTGGGTGAGATAAAAACCGAGGTCAGGGAGGATGTTCCGGCTGGCCAGGTCATCGCCCAGGATGTTCTGCCGGATACTATGCTGGCGCCTGGAACGGCAGTTGGCTTTACGGTGAGCCTGGGGCCGGCTGAGACTGTAGCGCAGGCGGAGAACGACGGAGGACGCTATTATCTGGGGTCCATCGATACCACCTGCTCTCTGTCCAATTATATCGGTCCGGCTTCCCAGATCAGCAGTGTCCGGGTGGCAATCCGGCTGAAACAGAGGGTAGATAATGTGGATCTCTACACAACTTTAATCCCTGCTCACACCGTAACCGGAGGACAGACCATACCGGTGTCCATTTCTCAGATTCGCGGTGCCTATGGCATAGATACAGGAGAGATTGAAGTATATAATGCGGAGACAAATGAAGTGATTGAGTCTTACACCATTAGCTTTTTCCCGGTAGAGTAAGGCAGGATACAGGATGACAGGAAAAATTATTAAAGGAATCGCAGGATTTTATTATGTGGGAAACGGAAAGGGCCAGGTTTATCAGTGCAAGGCTAAGGGTGTTTTCCGTAACCGCGGCGTGAAGCCTCTGGTGGGGGACGATGTGGAGTTCTCCATTCTGGACGAGAAGGACCAGGAGGGGAACATCGACGCCATTCTTCCCAGAAAAAATGAACTGATCCGTCCGGCGGCGGCCAATGTGGACCAGGCCATGGTGGTGTTTGCTTTAAGCCATCCGGCGCCTAATTTTAATCTGCTGGACCGCTTTCTGGTAATGATGGAGCGGCAGAATATGCCGGTGATTCTCTGTTTTAATAAGGCTGACCAGGAGCAGGGACAAGACGGCTGGGATTTTATGGGCAGCTACCGGAAGGCAGGATATCAGGTGCTTTCCATCAGCGCCCTGGAAAAGGACGGAGTGGAGGAAGTCCGCCGGCTTCTGGCGGGGAAGACCACGGTTCTGGCCGGGCCTTCCGGGGTAGGAAAATCTACTCTTACCAACGCCCTCTATCCCCAGGCGGAGATGGAAACCGGGGAAATCAGCAAAAAGATTCAGAGAGGCAGGCATACCACCCGCCATTCGGAGCTGTTTTGGATCGGGGAGGATACCTATATGATGGATACCCCGGGCTTCAGTTCTCTTTATGTGGAAGATTTGGAGCCGGAGGAGCTGAAAAATTATTTTCCGGAATTCGCTCCCTTTGAAGACCAGTGCCGTTTTCTGGGCTGCGTCCATGTGGGAGAGCGGGAGTGCGGGGTCAAAGAAGCGGTGGAGGCAGGAAAAATCGCCGGGAGCCGCTATGATAATTACCTTTTAATGTACCAAGAGCTGAAAAATAAGAGGAGGTATTAGAGAGATGTACATTTTAGCGCCGTCCGTACTGGCGGCAGATTTTGGAAAGCTGGGAGAGGCAGTGAAAAAGACGGAGGAGGCCGGTGCTGCATACATTCATCTGGATGTAATGGACGGGGCATTTGTCCCCAGCATCTCCTTTGGAATGCCGGTGCTCAGCTCCTTGAGAAGCTACACCGGTCAGGTATTTGACGTCCACATGATGGTGGAGGAGCCGGGACGCTACATTGAGGATATTAAAAAGGCCGGAGCGGATCTGATTACGGTTCATCAGGAGGCCTGCGTTCATCTGGACCGGGTGATCGGCCAGATCAAGGCCGCCGGCTGCAGGGCGGGAGTGGCGCTTAATCCGGCGACCCCGGTTTCCACCCTGGAATGTGTTCTGGACCAGGTGGACCTGATCCTGATTATGACGGTGAATCCGGGATTCGGGGGGCAGAAATTTATTCCCTATACGCTGGAAAAGGTACGGAAACTGCGGAGAATGCTGAATGAACGGGGACTTCAGACCGATATCGAAGTGGACGGCGGGGTGACCACGGAAAATGTCCGCTCTCTGATGGAGGCGGGAGCCAATGTGTTTGTAGCAGGTTCCGCGGTATTTAAAAATGATATCAGCGGAAACGTAAAGGCTTTTATGGATATTTTTAAGGAACAGGAATCATGAAACGATGTGTGATTATAACCGGCGGAACCCTGGATTTGGATTTCGCCGGGAATTTTTTGAAAAACCATTCTTTTGAAAAAGTGATTGCGGTGGATGCGGGGCTGAAGCAGGCGGAGGCCCTGGGCGTGACGCCGGACCTGATTGTTGGGGATTTCGATACGGTGGACCCGGAGGTGCTGGCCCGGTTTCGGGCCATGGAACATATGATGTGGGACGTCCACCAGCCGGAGAAGGACGAGACGGACACGGAGTTGGCCCTCAGAAAGGCCATGGCCCTGGGCTGTGAGGAAATTGCGGTTTTAGGGGCTACCGGCGGAAGGGCGGATCATATGATGGGAAATGTCCAGCTGCTTTTCCAGTGCCTGCAGAAGGGCGTTTTCGCCTATCTGGCGGACCCGCAGAATAAAATCTATCTCCTGGACGGGGAGCGGGAATACCAAAAAGGGCAGGTCTGGGGGAAATACATCTCCTTCCTTCCGCTGACGGAGCGGGTCTACGGAATTACCCTGGAGGGATTCAAATATCCCCTCAAGGACCGGGATATCGAAATCGGTACCAGCTTGTGCATCAGCAATGAGCTGTCGGAAGAGAGGGGAAGGATTACCTTTCGAGATGGAGTTTTAATCTGCGTTGAGGCCCATGACTGATTTGCGGTCCTTCACTGCCAGGTTGCCCATGACTGATTTTCACTTCATGACTGGACTGGTTAAAATGATTCGAACTGGATATTTATATCAGTCCACTGCGGTGATACTATGGTCACAGCAAAAGGCGAAGAAAGCCGAAAAAAGGAGTGACCTGTTATGAAGACGACAGAGATGAAACATACCGGAGCAAGACCTGTAAAAATGGAGAGCGCAGGGGATTCGCGGATTTATAAAATTGCCATGACCGGACTGTTTGCCGCATTGTCCTACGTGGTATTTACCTTCCTTCAGTTTAAGATTACCCTTCCGGGAGGAGACGCCACCTCCATCCACCTGGGGAACGCCGTATGCGTTCTGGGGGCGCTGCTCCTGGGCGGATTTTACGGAGGACTGGGAGGGGCCATCGGCATGACCATCGGCGACCTGCTGGACCCGGTCTATGTGATTTATGCGCCCAAGACCATGATTTTGAAGCTGTGCATCGGTCTCATTACCGGTTTGGTGGCCCACAAAATGGGAAAGATTAAATCCAGCAGGGACCCGAAGCATATCTTCCGCTGGAGTCTGGCCGCCGCTATCTGCGGACTAGGCTTTAATGTGATTGCGGACCCGCTGCTGGGATATTACTACAAGATTCTGATAATCGGCCAGCCGGCGGCTTCTCTGGCCCTGACCTGGAATATCGCCAGCACTTCCATCAACGCGGTGATTTCCACCATCGTTTCCGTGGGCCTGTATATGCCCCTGCGCAGAGGGCTGGCAAGGAGCGGACTTCTGGACAAAATAGAATCCGTCTGATGAAATCTGCAAAAAGGGCTTTTTTTTCAACTGGAAATAGTATATACTTTTTACAGTGCCAGCGAGGAATGAAAAAGCTGCAACAGGAGGAAAACATGTTAGACTTAAAGTTTGTAAGGGAGAATCCCGAAATTGTAAAACAGAACATCCGAAATAAATTCCAGGACGCGAAGCTTCCCCTGGTGGACGAGGTGATTGAGCTTGACGCCGAGAGCCGCGCCACCCAGAAGGAGGCTGACGATTTGAGAGCCAGCCGCAATAAGCTGTCCAAGGAGATTGGCAAGCTGATGGGGCAGGGAAAGAAGGAGGAGGCCGAGGCCGTAAAGGCTCAGGTAAACGCCAACTCCGCCCGCCTGGCAGAGCTGGAGGCAAAGGAGAGCGAGCTGTCCGAGCGCATCCTGAAGATTATGATGACCATTCCCAATATCATCGATCCCAGCGTACCCATCGGAAAGGACGACAGTGAGAATGTGGAGGTAGAGCGCTTTGGAGAGCCGGTTGTTCCTGATTTCGAGATTCCTTATCATACGGATATTATGGAGCGCTTTGAGGGAATCGATCTGGATGCGGCCAGAAGAGTGGCTGGAAACGGCTTCTATTACCTGATGGGAGACATCGCCCGCCTGCATTCTTCCGTTATCGCCTATGCCAGAGATTTTATGATTAACCGGGGCTTCACCTACTGCGTGCCGCCGTTCATGATTCGCAGCAATGTGGTGACCGGCGTTATGAGTTTTGCCGAGATGGACGCCATGATGTACAAAATCGAGGGAGAGGACCTCTACCTCATCGGCACCAGCGAGCACTCCATGATTGGAAAGTTTATCGACACCATCACCCCGGAGAGCAAGCTTCCCCTGACATTGACCAGCTACTCCCCCTGCTTCCGCAAGGAGAAGGGAGCCCACGGCATCGAGGAGAGAGGTGTATACCGCATCCATCAGTTTGAGAAGCAGGAGATGATTGTGGTCTGCAAGCCGGAGGAGAGCCCCATGTGGTTCGATAAGCTGTGGCAGAATACGGTGGATTTGTTCCGCAGCATGGATATTCCGGTGAGAACTCTGGAGTGCTGTTCCGGAGACCTGGCGGATTTGAAGGTGAAGTCCGTGGATGTGGAGGCATGGTCCCCGAGACAGAAGAAGTATTTTGAGGTGGGAAGCTGCTCCAACTTGGGAGACGCTCAGGCCCGCCGCTTAAAGATTCGCGTTCAGGGAGAGGATGGCAGCAAGTATCTGGCTCACACCTTAAACAATACGGTAGTTGCGCCCCCCAGAATGCTCATCGCCTTCCTGGAGAACAACCTTCAGGCCGACGGCAGCGTGAAGATTCCCAAGGTGCTGCAGCCTTACATGGGCGGAATGGAAGTTATGGTTCCTAAGAAATAATTATAAAGCAGCCTGAAAAAAGGAGAATGACTGTGATCAAATTCAATCATTTTAATTTTAACGTGCTGAATCTGGAGAAAAGTCTGGATTTTTACGAGAAGGCCCTGGATTTGAAGCCGGTCCGCGAAAAGGACGCTCAGGACGGATCCTTCAAGCTGGTTTATCTGGGGGACGGAGTTTCCGAGTTTACCCTGGAGCTGACCTGGCTGAGAGACCGGACGGAGCCCTACAACCTGGGTGAGTGCGAGTTCCACTTAGCCTTCCATGTGGACGATTACGATGCTATGCACAAGCGCCACGAGCAGATGGGATGCATTTGCTTTGAGAATCCGGCTATGGGCATCTATTTTATTACGGATCCCGACGGATACTGGATTGAGATTGTGCCGGCACATTAAGGAAAGTTTATAGCGTTGTGAAAAGCCAGTCCGTGGACTGGCTTTTTTAGAAGGTGGACGGGATGGAGCGGAGAAACGAAACTGCGGGTGGGGGAGTTATGATGAAAAACTGGTTTACAATCGATAGGGTTGATAAAGATACCTATATCGTCAGCGAGTACCGGCATTGGGAAGAAACTCATTGCTACCTTTTAAATGGCACAGAACGCAGCTTGCTAATCGACACAGGACTTGGCATCTGCAACATTTCTGAGGTCATAGAGAAATTAACGGACAAGCCTGTCATAGCCATTGCCACCCATATTCACTGGGATCATATCGGAGGCCACAAATATTACCCTGATTTTTATGCGCATGAAGCGGAACTTGAATGGCTGAACGGCGGATTTCCGCAGCCTTTGGAAAAGATAAAGGAGTATGTAACGGAGCGGTGCGATTTGCCGGATGGATATGATGTAAGTACCTATGAACTTTTCCAGGGAACTCCGGCTAAGGTGCTGCATGGGGGCGAGTCTATCGATATCGGGGGAAGAAGGATAGAGGTTTTGCACACGCCGGGACACTCTCCGGGGCATATGTGTTTTTGGGAGAAGGAAAAAGGTTATCTCTATACGGGTGATTTGGTGTATCAGGATATGCTTACGGCGTGGTTTCCATCCACTGACCCGTATGCTTATCTGCAGTCTCTTGAGAAGATTGCGGGTCTGCCTGCAAAACGGGTGTTCGCCGCTCATCATTCGCTTGATATTCAGCCGGAAATCATAATCCGTATGCGGGATGCGTTCAGACAGCTCCATGCAGATGGCCGGCTTCGCCATGGCAGCGGAATCGTTCGGTATGGCGATTGGGCGGTGTGGCTGTAAAGAAGGAAACACATATATGACAATGTAAAATTACCTGTTGTGCAAAGCTGACCATTTTTTAATTATACCATTGCTTCTGCTGAGGAGTTTGCAAAGTATATTACAGTAATAGTCGATGCAAATTACAAGTTGTATTTTTGAAATGCAACGGAACTCTCCAAATTTGAAAGCATCGCTCATTGATTCGATTAAGAAAATACTTTACTGTCATCCAAATTTCAGGAGGTACAAAACCATGAGAGATTTAATTGCATACTGCGGACTGGACTGCGAAAAGTGTGATGCGTATCTCGCGACGGTTCACAATGACCAGAAACTGCGGGAGAAGACGGCAAAACTCTGGGCGCAGTTAAACCAGGCGCCTATTCTTCCGGAACACATCAACTGCGAGGGCTGCCGCGTGGACGGGGTGAAAACGGTATTCTGCGACAGCCTTTGCGGGATTCGCCAGTGCGCTTTGAAAAAAGGCGTGCCCACCTGCGGCCAATGTCCGGAACTGGAAACCTGCGGGACGGTTGGGGCGATATTCGCGAATAATCCCGCCGCCCTGGAGAACCTGAAGGGGCAGCCTACATAGCTTTCCTGCATAAACTTCCCATTATCGGGCATACTTCCTGTGAACTGTTAAATGATTTTTTTGCCCCAAGAGAGCTTGGCGGTAACTGTTCTGGATGGCAAAAAGAGAAGCCGTCCAAACAGCTGCGCTCGGCAAAAGAAAAAATGGAAGGAGCAGGGATTATGCCGAAAACAAAGAAAAAGGACCATTTGGATTTTCAAAATATGACGCCCCAGGAGCAGCTGAAATTTGAAATTGCCCAGGAACTTGGGCTGGGCGACCAGGTGATTGAAAAAGGATGGAGAAGCCTGACCGCCAAGGAGAGCGGGAAAATCGGCGGCCTGATGACAAAACGCAAGCGGGAATTAAAACAGCAGGCTATGGGAGAAGAGACCGAAGAAATCCATTGAAAAGCGGGAACTACGAAAGAAGGGAGCACAGTTGGGATGAGTCTTGGCATCATCAGTTTTACCAGCAGGGGACGAAAACAGGCAGAGAGGATGAACCGGCTTTTAAGGGAAGCGGGATACGACTGCAGGGACGACAGCGGCAGGAAGGCGGCAGACTGGGCCGGGGAAATGTTTGGGGAAGGGCGCTCCATGATTTTTATCGGGGCGGCGGGAATCGCGGTCCGCTCCATTGCGCCCTGGCTGAAGGACAAATTCCGGGACCCGGCTGTGGTGGTGATGGACGAGGCGGGAAGGTTTGTGATTCCTATTTTATCCGGGCATGCGGGAGGGGCAAATGACCTGGCCCGCATGATTGGGGCTCTGACCGGAGCCGTTCCGGTGATTACAACGGCCACGGACGTAAACCAGGTATTCAGCGTGGACGTGTTCGCGGTCTTAAACGGTCTTCAGATTTCAGACCGGGTGCGGGCAAAAGAGATTGCCATGGCTCTGCTGGAGAAAGAGCCGGTGGGATTTTTCAGCGAGTTTCCCATTTTAGATGAAAATGAGAAAGAAACGGATTGGATTCCCGAGGGATGCCGAAGGGAAAAAGCGGAAAAGAATATCCGGATTACGGTAAAGGAGCGGGAGCCGGATTGGGCTGAGGAGGATTTGATTCTCAGGCCCAGGGCCCTGTGCCTTGGAGTGGGCTGCCGCCGGGGGATTGAGACAGAGCGGCTGAAAGTGGCGGTATTTCAGGCTCTGGAAGAAGCGAACCTTTCTCCGGATGCGGTGAAGACCCTGGCTACCATAGACTTGAAATCCGATGAGAAGGCCATCCGGCAGCTGGCAGAGGAGCGGGGATGGGAACTGCGCCTTTTCTCCGCAGAAGAGCTGAACGCAGTGCAGGGAAGCTTCTCCGGTTCGGATTTTGTGCAAAAAACCGTGGGTGTGGACAACGTGTGCGAGCGGGCCGCCCTGGCCGGGCTGCCGGGAGGGCGTCTGGTGATGGAAAAGCATGCGGGAAACGGAGTGACGGCGGCTGCGGCAGTGGGGAAGGTGCGGATTGTGGTGGGCGGACCTCGCCAAGTGCCCGGGATGTATCGTACATAAGGGCCTAAAAGACAGGCCCTAGGTGCTCGTAACAAAAAAACACGTCCGAAAATTTCGGACGTGTGAAGTGGAACCGAAGGGACTTGAACCCTCGACCTCCTACATGCGAAGCAGGCGCTCTCCCAACTGAGCTACGATCCCGTTTTTCTGACCTCGTCTATCATAGCACAAAGATTGCGGTTGGTAAATACTTTTTTTGAAAAAATATTGTGATTTTTTTGACGGAAATCTCTTGACAAATAAGAAACCGGGACTATAATAACAGTTAATTCACATCCAAATGCAGCGAGCAGGACACAGCGTTTTGGCATAAGCGTTTTCAGAGAGCCTTCGGTTGGTGTGAGAAGGCAGCGCCGCTGAAATCCGCTATCACCTGGGAGCAGCCCGAATGAAAGCTTCAGTAATTTGGGACGGATTCCCACCGTTATAGGGGAGCCCATTCATGGGATGGGGCAGAGAGGCCGCCTGGTGCGGCAAGAGAAGTGGTAACGCGCGGGATTAGAGGTCCTTCGTCTTCTGACAGATGCATCTGTCGGAGGATGGAGGACTTTTTGCATCCATGTCATTCCTACGGACTCTTTGATGGATTTGGATGGGAACGCCATATCAACACAGTAGTGAAAAAGGAGTGAACGAGTATGAACACACTGGTAATTGTTTTGATTGCGGCGGTCTGCCTGCTGGCAGGCTACACCTGCTATGGCCGATGGCTTGCGAACAAATGGGGGATTGACCCGAATGCGAAAACCCCGGCGGTGCTGCACAATGACGGGCAGGACTATGTGCCTACGGACGGCTGGACCGTATTTGCCCATCAGTTTTCATCCATTGCAGGGGCGGGGCCTGTGACCGGCGCCATCCAGGCGGCGGCCTTCGGATGGCTTCCGGTCCTGCTCTGGGTGATACTGGGAGGAATCTTCTTCGGAGCGGTCACGGATTTCGGCGCCCTCTACACCAGCGTGAAGAATGACGGAAAATCCATGGGCCTTCTGATTGAGCGGTACATAGGAAAGACAGGAAGAAAACTGTTTTTGGTATTCAGCTGGCTGTTTACCCTGATTGTGACGGCGGCATTTGCCGATATGGTGGCCGGAACCTTCAATGCCTATACGGTCGCCGACGGGGTGGAAACCCTCTCCTCAGCCGCTCAGGTCAACGGCGCGGCCGGTTCCATTTCCCTGCTGTTTATCGTTTTTGCCATGGCGTTCGGCCTGATGCAGAAGCATTTTCATCTGACCGGCTGGAAGGAAACGGTGGTAGGACTGTTCTGGACGGTCCTGGCCCTGGGACTGGGGATGTGCATTCCCCTGGTTGCGGGAAAGGATGTGTGGATTTACCTGACCTTTGCCTACATCTTTCTGGCGTCGGTCCTGCCCATGTGGCTTTTGATGCAGCCCAGGGATTTCATGACCACCTTTATGTTCGCGGGTATGATTATTGGGGCGGTCCTGGGACTGGTGGTGGCTCATCCTTCCATGAACCTTCCGGCCTTTACGGGCTTTCACAATGAGGGCCTGGGGGATTTGTTCCCCATCCTGTTTGTAACGGTGGCCTGCGGCGCGGTATCCGGCTTCCACAGCCTGGTATCCTCCGGAACCTCATCCAAGACCATCGCCAACGAGAAGGACATGCTGAAGGTAGGCTACGGGGCTATGGTGCTGGAAAGTTTGCTGGCGGTCATTGCCCTGTGCGTAGCGGGAGCTGCCGCGGCGGCGGACGGCACCGCGGCTTCCGGAACCCCCTTTCAGATTTTCTCCGCCGGTGTGGCCGGATTTCTGGAGATGTTCGGCATCCCCGTTTATGTGGCGCAGTGCTTTATCACCATGTGCGTGTCGGCCCTGGCCCTTACCAGCCTGGATTCCGTGGCCCGAATCGGCCGGATGTCCTTCCAGGAGCTGTTCAGCGTGGATGACATGGAGCAGGCGGAAGGCTGGAGAAAGGTACTGTGCAACAAGTATTTTGCGACTGTGGTGACCCTGGCCTGCGGCTATATTTTGACGAAAATCGGTTACTCCAACATCTGGCCGCTGTTCGGAAGCGCCAATCAGCTTTTGAGCGCCCTGGTACTGATTACCCTGTGCGTATTCTTAAAGGTAACGGGGCGGGAGAACCGCACCCTGTTCCCGCCGCTGATTATCATGCTCTGCGTTACCTTTACCGCTCTGGTCCAGCGCTCCATCGCCCTGGTCCGGGCATTTCAGGCAGGCAGCGCTGTGTTCATGGTGGAGGGACTGCAGCTTGTCATCGCGGTGCTCCTGATGATTCTGGGCGTCATCATCGTGGCAACCTCCGGAAAGAAACTGGTGGAGGCGAGAGAGGAAAAATGATTCGGCCATTGTGCAATTCAGTAAATTATGGTATAACTGTCCTATGGAAGAATCATACGTTTACAGGCAGCAGAAAAAATTAAGGTGCGGATACACCACCGGTACTTGCGCGGCAGCGGCTTCCCTGGCAGCTGCCGCTTTATTGCTGCAAAATGAGAGCACGGACCTGCCGGTTACGGTAGACACGCCAAAGGGAATCCGCCTGAATCTGGAGGCGGAGCTGGTAAAAGCGGGGGAGGATTTTCGCATCTGCCGGGTTAGGAAGGACGGAGGGGACGACCCCGATGTAACAAACGGCATGTGGATTTACGCCAGAGTAGGATTTTCAAACTCCGGGGAAGAAAAAAGTGGGTGGATAGAACATAAAAACGATAAAATCATCCTGTATTTATCGGGAGGAGTGGGGGTTGGCGTTGCCACAAAGCCAGGACTGAGCTGCAAAGTGGGGGAGTACGCCATAAATCCGGTTCCCAGGTCCATGATTTTTCAGCATGTGGAGAAGGTCTGCAGGCAGCAGAATTTTGAAGGAAGGCTGTGGGTGGAAATCTCCGCGCCGGAGGGGGAGGAACGGGGCAGGAAAACCTTCAACAGCCGCCTTGGGATATTGGGAGGGATTTCCATCCTGGGAACCAGCGGAATCGTGGAGCCTATGAGCCAGGAAGCCCTTTTAAAAACCATTGAGCTGGAGATCGGACAGCGGGTCCTGGAAGGAAAGACGGACTTGGTGATGGTCCCGGGAAATTACGGATTGGATTTTGCCGCAGGGCAGCTGGGGCTGAACCTGAACGAAGCGGTCAAATGCAGCAATTTTCTGGGAGCGGCCATCGACATGGCGGTTCAGGCCGGGGTAAAGAGGCTCCTGCTGATTGGCCACATGGGAAAGCTGGTGAAGCTGGCCGCCGGGATTATGAACACCCATTCCAGGGAGGCCGACGGCCGGATGGAGATTCTGGCGGCCTACAGCGGAGCCCTGGGAGCGCCGCCTGAATTGATCCGCAGGATATTGGAGGCGGTTACGGTGGATCAGGCCATGGATTTGATGGAGGAGAGGCCGGGACTTCTGCCCGGGGTGATGGAGGAAGTCACCAGGGCCGCCAGCCGTCATCTGAAAAGACGGGCTGGGGAGGAGATGGAGGCAGAGGCCATTCTCTTTACCAATGAAAGGGGAGTCTTAGGCAGGACGCCGGGAGCGGACCGCCTGCTTGCCCGGATTCAACAAAGGGAAATGTTACAAGCCGGAAAGGAAATATAACAGATGGTATATATTGTAGGAGCAGGCCCGGGAGCCGTGGACCTGATTACGGTCAGAGGGCAGAAACTGTTAAAAGAGGCGGATGTGATTATCTACGCCGGCTCGCTGGTGAACCCGGAGCTTTTGGACTTCGCGAAGGCGGACTGCCAGATTTTCGACAGCGCGAAAATGACCCTGGAGCAGGTAATCGCCAAGATAGAGAAGGCCCATCAGGAGGGAAAAACGGTGGTCCGCTTCCACACGGGGGACCCCTGCCTGTACGGCGCCATCCGGGAGCAGATGGACGAGATGGACCGCTTAAAGATTCCCTATGAGATATGTCCGGGGGTCAGCTCCTTCTGCGGGGCTGCTGCGGCCCTGGAGATGGAGTACACCCTTCCCGGCGTGTCCCAGAGCGTCGTCATCACCCGGATGGCCGGGCGCACGCCGGTACCGGAGCGGGAGAGCATCCAAAGTTTCGGAGTTCACCAGGCCACCATGGTCATTTTCCTCAGCACAGGGCTGTTAAAGGAGCTGGAGCAGGAGCTTTTGGCCGGAGGGTATGGACCGGATACACCGGCGGCCATCGTATACCGGGCCACCTGGCCGGATGAGAAGAAGCTGTTCTGCACCGTATCGACCCTGGCGGAGACGGCAGAGAGGGAGCGGGTTCGCAAAACAGCCCTGATTATCGTGGGACAGGCGGTAGCTCAGAACCGCTATGAGCGATCCAAACTTTACGACCCCTCCTTTACCACGGAATACAGAAAAGGGGAGAATGACTAGATGGAAGGAAGATTATATGTTATCGGAATGGGCCCCGGAAGCGGTGAGATGATGACGCCCCAGGCGGCAAGAGCCCTGGAACGGTGCCAGGTGATTGCGGGTTATACGGTATATGTGGAGCTGCTGAAGGAGCGGTATCCGCAAGCGGAATTTCTCACCACGCCCATGACCCGGGAGGAGGAGCGGTGCCGCATGGCCCTTAAGCGGGCGGCCCAGGGAGCTCAGACCGCCATGGTGTGCAGCGGGGATGCGGGCGTCTACGGCATGGCCGGGCTGATTTTAGAGCTGGCCCAGGAGTATCCGGGGGTGGCGGTGGAAATCATTCCCGGTATTACGGCAGCCTGCGCCGGGGCCGCCATTTTGGGAGCGCCCTTGATGCACGACTTCGCGGTCATCAGCCTCAGCGACCGTTTGACGGCTTTGGAACTTATATGGAAGCGGGTGGAGCTGGCGGCTCAGGGGGATTTCGTCATCTGCCTTTACAATCCGGCCAGCAGGACCCGGAAGGATTACCTGGCCCGGGCCTGCCGCCTCATCGGACAGTACCGCTCCCCGGAGACGGTCTGCGGCCTGGTGCGCCAGATTGGCAGGGAGGGGCAGGAACACCGAATTTTGACTTTAAAAGAGCTGGAAAACTGGCCGGCGGATATGTTTACCACGGTATTCATCGGCAATTCCTCCACGAAGAAAATCGGCAGCTATATGGTAACCCCCAGGGGGTATCACTGTGAGTAGCGTGCTGCTCTTTGGCGGGACCAGGGAAGGCCATCTTCTGGCAAAGGCCCTGGTGGAGAAGGGGCAGCCGGTAACTCTTTCCGTCGCCACGGAGTACGGGGAAATGGTGCTGGAGCCGGCGCTGAGAAGAAGCCCCCTTCTGGAGGTCCATTCCGGCCGGCTGGACGAGGGGCAGATGGAGGAGTGGATGGCCGGAGGGGCGTTCGGCCTGGTCATCGACGCCACCCACCCTTACGCGGCCTTGGTGACCCGCCAAATCCGGGACGTCTGCGGCAGGCTCCATCTTCCCCTGCTGCGCTGCCTGCGGCCCGGACAGGAGCAGCAGGGAGACCTGGAGTTTGGACAAATGGAAGAGGCGGTCCGCTGGCTTGAGGGGCAGGAGGGGAACATCCTTTTAACCACCGGGACCAAGGACCTGGAGATTTTCCGGAATCTGAAAGATTTTGAGGACCGGGTTTACGCCCGGGTGCTGCCGGCGGTAAAGTCCCTGGAAATCTGCCTGAGCCTTGGCTTAAAGGGCAGGCACATCATCGCCATGCAGGGTCCCTTTTCCGTGGAAACCAACTTATCACAGCTGAGAGAGTTCGACTGCCGCTTCCTGGTGACGAAAAATGCGGGAAGCCAGGGCGGTTACAGCCAAAAGCTGGAGGCCGCGAAACTGGCGGGAGCCACATCCCTGGTCATCGGGCGTCCGGAACAGGAGAGCGGACTTTCCCTGGAGGAGACCATAGAGGTCTGGAGCCGGTGGAAGGAACATCAGCCGGAGGACGGGAAGTAGGACGAAAAGGGACAGGCAAATCAGCAAGAAGGAGCAGATACATGAAAGAGCAGCAGAGCCCGCGCCGGGTGCGGATTATCGGAGCAGGAATGGGAAGCCTCCGGCTTTTGACCGGGGAGGCGGGGACAGCGGTAAAGGAGGCCCAGGCCCTGATGGGAGCCAGGCGGATTGTGGAGGCCCTGCGCCCGCTGAACGAAGGATGCCCGGTCCTCGTTTCCTACCGTCCGGAGGAGATGGCAGACTGGCTGGAGGGCTTTGACTGGCAGGAGGCGGTGCTGGCGGTGTCCGGGGATACGGGATTTTACAGCGGGGCCGCCGGAGCCGGGGAGGCGTTCCGGAAAAAAGGCTGGAAGGTGGAGCTGATTCCGGGGATTTCCAGCCTCTCATGGTTTGCCGCGGCCATTGGGAAGCCATGGCAGGATATGGCGGTGCTCAGCTGCCATGGAAGGCAGGCGGACGGGGCAAAGTGGATTGCGGAGCATGGCTTAAGCTTCCTTCTGATGGGGGATTTAGGAAAATTGCTGGAGCAGCTGGAGGAAAAGGGATGTAAGGATTTGCACTTGTGGGCGGGCGAAAATTTCTCCGGCCCTCAGGAGCGGATTGTGGAGGGGGACGTCTCCGGATTAAAAGAGATTCACCGGCGGCATCCCTTTGGGCCCCTCTGCTGCGTCATCGCGGAGAATCCATTTCCGCAAAAGGAGACGGCGGCTGTACCGGCGTGGGGGCTGCCGGACGAGGCATTTCTCCGGGGCAAAGCTCCCATGACCAAATCGGAAATCCGGGCTGTTTCTATGTCGAAGCTGGCCCTCAGGCCGGGGGCGGTGTGCTACGACATCGGCTCCGGCACCGGCTCCGTGGCGGTGGAAATGGGGCTGACCCTGAAACATGCCGGCGGCCAGGTGTATGCGGTGGAGTACAAGCCGGAGGCCCTGCAGCTGACCAGGGAGAACGCAGAGCGTTTGCTGGGAGACTGGTCCGGCTTCCATGTGGTGGAGGGCAGGGCTCCGGAGGCTTTGAGAGAGCTTCCGGCCCCCACCCACGCATTCCTGGGAGGAAGCGGGGGAGAGCTCCGGGAGATTGTGAAGCTTCTCCTGGAAAAGAATCCCCAGGTGCGGATTGTGGCAAATGCCATTACCCCGGAGACTCTGGCCCAGCTGACGGAGTGCCGGAGCCGTTTCGCCTTTTCCCGCTGGGAGATGGTCCAGGTCTCGGTGACCGCCTACCATCCGGTGGGAGATTACCGGATGCCCAGGGCGGGAAATCCCGTTTACATCGTGGTGATGGAGGGAGGACAGGCAGAATGTACCGATGGATGATTGCCGCTCCTGCCAGCGGCAGCGGAAAGACGGCGGCGGTCTGCGGACTTTTGACGCTGCTGAAAAAAAGAGGATGTTCTACCGGGGCCTTTAAGTGCGGCCCCGATTATATCGACCCCATGTTCCACAAAAAGGTCCTGGGCATTCCCGGCTGCAATCTGGACAGCTTTTTTTTGGAGCCGGAGCAGCTGCGGGACCTGTTTTGCCGTGAGACGGCGGAGCTGGAGGCGGCGGTTGTAGAAGGAGTGATGGGGTATTTTGACGGCGTGGGAGGAATGTCCTGGGGCAGTTCCTGGGATATCGCGCGGATTCTGAAACTGCCGGTGATTTTGGTAGTGGACGGCCATGGAGCCAGCCTGTCGGTTCTGGCCCAGATCAAAGGATTTCTGGATTATCAGCCGACGGGGGAGCGGGAGGAAAACCGGATTGCGGGCGTGATTCTCAACCGGACCTCCCCTTCCATGTGTTCGGTCCTGAAGCCAAGGATTGAAAAAGAGCTGGGAATCGCCTGCCTGGGCTGCATCCCGGTTTTGAAATGGCTGGACTTAAAGAGCCGCCATCTGGGACTACTGCTCCCTGATGAAATCGGAAACCTGCAGGAGCAGATGGAACGGCTTTCCCAGGTATTGGAGGAGTCGGTGGATGTGGAGCGCCTTCTGGAGCTGGGGCGCGGGCCCCAACGGAGATATGAGAGTGGAGCAGACCAGGAAGACGGAGCAGGTCGGGAAGATGAGGCAGGTCGGGAGGATAGAGCGGGACGAAAGAAAAAACAGGGAGAAGAAACATTTTGCCTGGCAGCGGCCATGGACGAGGCATTCTGCTTTTATTATCAGGAGAACTTGGAGCTGCTGCGGGAGCTGGGCGCCCGGATCATTCCCTTCAGCCCCCTGAGGGATGAAAAACTGCCGGAGCAGACGGACGGAATCCTTTTGGGAGGCGGCTATCCGGAGCTTTATGCCGGAGAACTGGGGAAAAACTTCCGTATGAGAGAGTCCATCCGCCGGGCGGCGGAGGAAGGGATGCCCATACTGGGAGAGTGCGGAGGTTATCTGTATCTGCTGGAAGAGCTGGAGGGGGAGGATGGAAACATGTACCCCATGGCCGGTGTTTTTTCCGGCAGCGGAAAGCGGGAGGAGCGGCTGCGCCATTTCGGCTATGTAACGGTCCGGACCGGTGCGGACAGCTCTTATTTAAAGAAGGGACAGCAGATTCGGGGACATGAATTCCATTACTGGCACTGCCAGGAGGACGAGACGGAGGGAGCGATGGAGGCCAAAAAGCCTCTGGGAGGAAAAAAATGGCCCGCCATGCGCGTCAAACATCAGGTGACGGCCGGTTTCCCCCATCTTTACTATCCCTCTCTCCCGGAGTTTGCCGAACGGTTTGCCAGGGCGTGCATGGAGTACGGACAGAGGAGGAACAGGCAATGAAACTGGAAGAAGCAATCAATCAGGTGAAGCCGGCGAGCCGGGAGGCGGCGGAAGCCGCTCGGAAGCGGTGGGACAGCATCGCGAAGCCCTTAAACGGCCTGGGGGTGCTGGAGGAAGATATTGTGCGGATTGCGGCGGCCCAGGGACGGGCGGAAGTATCCCTGGAGAAAAAGGCCATCGCGGTCATGTGCGCGGACAATGGAATCGTGGCGGAAGGAGTGACCCAGACGGGGCAGGAGGTTACCTCCATCGTAGCCGGAAATATGGGTACGGGGCAGTCCTGCGTCTGCCTGATGGCAGCCTGCGCCGGGGCCCAGGTAATCCCGGTGGACGTCGGGATGGCGGGAGAGGAGGAACTGCCCGGAGTTTTAAACCGGAGAGTGGCGGCGGGAACCCGGAATTTCCGTAAAGAACCGGCCATGACCAGGGAGCAGGCACGTTTGGCCCTGGAGGCGGGAATCTGGACGGCCGAACTCTTTTCTAAGCGGGGAATCCGGCTGGCGGGCTCCGGGGAGATGGGCATCGGAAACACCACCACCAGCAGCGCGGTGGCTTCCGTTATGCTAGGCCTGCCGCCGGAGGAGGTAACTGGCCGGGGAGCCGGACTGGATACGGCGGGCTATCAGAGAAAGGTTCAGGTAATCCGGGATGGAATCCGTCTTCACAGACCCGACCCCAAAGACCCGGTGGACGTTCTCTCCAAGGTAGGGGGCTTCGATTTGGGAGGACTGGCCGGATTTTACATCGGCTGCGCCGCCCTTCGGATTCCGGTGGTGCTGGACGGGCTGATTTGCTGCAGCGCGGCCCTTCTGGCAGCGGGACTCTGCCCCCAGGTAAAAGACTATCTGCTGGCCTCCCACGCTCCGGCGGAGCCGGGGGCGAACCCGGCCTTAAAAGCGCTGGGCTTAAAGCCTGCAATCTGCGCGGGCCTGTGTCTGGGAGAGGGAACTGGGGCAGCGGCACTGTTCCCTCTGCTGGATATGGCGGAGCGGGTTTACCGGACCATGAGCTCCTTTGAGGAGATTCAGGTGGAGCAGTACCAGCATCTGGTGTAGGAGGAAACCTGATGATTTTGCTGATTACAGGAGGCAGCGGCAGCGGTAAATCGGAGTACGCGGAGCGGCGGGTAAAGGAGTCTGGCCTGCCCGCCCGCTATTATCTGGCCACCATGGAGGTATGGGGCCAGGAGGAGCAAAAAAAAGTAGAACGCCACCGCCGGCTCCGCAGGGGGAAGGGTTTTCGGACCCTGGAAATCCCCAGACATCTGGAAGAGACAGAAATCCACACAGAACCCTCCCGGACGGCCATCCTTCTGGAGTGTGTCACCAACCTGGCGGCCAATGAGCTTTTTGGCCCGGGGCAGGACTGGGAGAGAATGCCGGAAGAACAGAAGGAGCAGCTTCTTCTGGAGGCGGAAACACGGATCATGGAGGGCATCTGCTCCCTGGAAAGACAATGCGCCCTTCTGGTAATCGTCACCGGGCAGGTGGGCCAGGATGGCGGGGACTATGACGCCGGGACCAGGAGCTATATCCGGCTGCTGGGAGAGGTAAACTGCCGGATTGCCGCCATGGCACAGGAGACGGTGGAAGTGGTGGTTGGGATTCCACTGATTCTTTCCGGAAAAGAGAGGAGCGGACAATGAATGGATTTTACTCGCTGCTGATTGCGGTTTCCATGTATTCCAAGGTCCCGGTGCCTTCTGTGAACTGGACCAGAGAACGGATGGGATATGTGATGTGCTGGTTTCCGATTGTGGGGATATTCTGTGGGATTGCTCTGCTTATTTGGACAGAAGTGGGAGATTTATTTCACTTTTCTCCGGAAATGACAGGGATAGTGGCGGCTAATGTGCCGCTTCTTGTAACCGGAGGAATCCACATGGACGGGTTTTTAGACACCTGCGACGCCCTTTCCTCCTACGGAGAGCGGGAGAAAAAGCTGGAAATCTTAAAGGACCCCCATGTGGGAGCCTTCGGGGTAATCGCCTGCGGCCTTTACCTGCTAATCTGCGCGGGGGTGATGTGCGAACTGGCAGAGCGGGGGTTTTTGCTGCTGGCGGTTCCGGCCTTTGTGATGGAGCGGGCCTTCAGCGGCCTTTCCGTGGTGTTCTTCCCCTGCGCTAAAAACAGCGGTTTGGCAGCCACTTTTTCCGACGGAGCCAAGCGTAAGGCGGCTGCGGTCTGTCTGTCATTGTGGCTTATCGCCTCCTTCTTGCTGGCCTTTTGGATGAGCAGGGAGACGGGGAGAGGGCTGGTGTTCGCGGCCGGGCTTCTGGCTGTTCAGGGGGCGGTATTTTTCTGGTATCGGTATAAAAGCAGGAAAGAATTCGGCGGAATCACCGGAGATTTGGCGGGGTGGTTCCTGCAGCTGTGCGAGGGGGCCAGCCTTTGGTGGATTCTGGCCTTTTCTTGCTTTGCCGCATAAAATGTACCATCCGGAACCGCAGCCTTAGAAAGTAAGAAGGGAGAAATCCTATGATTTTAGTAATTGGAGGAAGCTTTCAGGGAAAGAGGGACTTCGCCGCGGCCCGGTTTGCCGCCGGAAGGCCGGCAGACTGGACCGACGGGGCAAAGGCGTCTCTGGAGGAGATGCTGGAGGCAGAATTCATCTGCCGGTTTCACCGCTTTGCGGAGCGCCTGCTTCGCGGGGAGATTCAGGCGGACTGTGAGGAACTGGCCCGGCTGCTGCGGGTGAGGAGGCCGGATCGGGTGGTAATATCAGATGAAACCGGCTGCGGGATTGTTCCCATGGACCGGCAGCTGAGGATGATTCGGGAGGAGACGGGGCGTCTGCTCTGCCGGATGGCCCGGGAATCGGAGCAGGTCTGGAGGGTTACCTGCGGCATTGGACAGAGGATTAAGTAGAAATGTGAAGGACGGAAATTCATGGAGGCAATCAGCGGATTTTTGAAAATCAACGGCCTGACCCTGCTTTTGGCCTGTATATTGGACTGGATCATGGGGGACCCGGTGTGGCTGCCCCATCCGGTGCGTCTAATGGGGAAGATGATTGGGGGGCTGGAAAGGAGCCTCAGAAAGAGGTTTGGAAAAAGGGAGAGAGAGGCCGGAACGGTTCTGGTGCTGGTGATGGTTTTTTCCTGGAGTCTGGTTCCGGCAGCCATCCTTGGGATTTTGTGGAGCCTGCCTCTTCCGGGCGGTATCCTTATTCCTCTTTTGGTCCGGAGCGCTCTGAGCGCTCAGCTTCTGGCGGCCCGGGACTTAAAAGTTCAAAGCTGCCGGGTGGGGGAATCCTTAAAAAAGGGGGACCTTCCGGAGGCGAAAAAGAGGGTTTCCATGATTGTGGGCCGTGATACGGCTCCCCTGGATGAGGCGGGGGTGGCCAGGGCGGCGGTGGAGACGGTGGCGGAAAATACCTCCGACGGCGTTATCGCCCCCATGGTGTTTCTGGCCCTTCTGGGACCGGCGGGCGGCTATTTCTACAAGGCAGTCAATACCATGGACTCCATGATTGGATACCGCAATGAAGTTTACGAGCGGTTCGGTAAGACGGCGGCCCGTTTGGACGATTTGGTGAACCTTATACCGGCCCGTCTGACCGGTTTTTTGTTTTGCCTGACGGCGGGACTCCTGCCGGGATTTGACGGCAGAGGCGCTCTTCGGATTTTCTTCAGGGACCGAAAGAAACACGCCAGCCCCAATTCCGCCCACGGGGAGGCGGCCTGCGCCGGGGCTCTGGGCCTGCGTCTGGCAGGGGACGCCTGGTATTTTGGAAAGCTCCATCACAAACCCTGGATTGGGGATGAGACGCGGCCCATCGAGGCGGCGGATATTGGCCGGGCCTGCCGGCTGATGACCGGAGCGCAGCTTCTGCTTCTGGCGGGATGGGGGCTGATGCTGTGGGTGCTCTGAGCTTCCTGAAGAGCCGGGCTCTCCTTTAACAGCCGGATGGTGGTGCGGATGTCCTCCAGGCAGGTATCGGGATGGATGGTACAGAGGCGGATGGCTTGTTTGCCTTTCAGCCTGGTGGTCAGCACCTGGGCGTAGCCGTCAGCCGTTACCTGTGCTGCCATCTGCTGATTCAGCTGGTCCAGCTCATCCGGGGACAGGCCGGGAAGCACATAGCGGAAGTTCAGGATTCCCAGGCTGGGGCGGGAGATGATTTCCCAATGGGGGTCCTTTTTTAATTCCCGCTCCGCAGCCTGCGCCATGCGGCAGCTGTGCTCCATATCCTGCGCCATTTGATCCTGTCCCAGAACCTGAAGGGTGAACCACAGCTTCAGCCCACGGCAGGGCCGGGTCAGCTCCGGTCCCAAATCCCAGAAATTTATCTGGTCCGGGTCTCCCGCCATATCTTCCAGATATTCCGGATGGGAGGAAAAGCTCCGGGTCAGATGAGCCTGTTTCCTGACCAGTACAACGCTGCAGCTGTAGGTCTGGCGCAGCCATTTGTGGGCGTCCCAGCTGATGCTGTCCGACTGTTCGATGCCCTTTAACAGCCTTTGTCCCCAGTCAGAGAGTAAAATGGATGCTCCGAAAGCGCCGTCTACATGCATCCAGAGGCCGAAGGCTTTGCACAGACGGGCAATCTGGGGAAGCGGATCGATGGAGCCGGTGTTGGTGGTTCCGGCGGTGGCCACGACGGCAAAGGGCGTAAGGCCCTGGGAGATATCATGACGTATCGCCTGTTCCAGCGCTTTTACATCCATAGCAAAGGAGGAGTCGGTGGGAATGCGCCGGATTTGCCACTGCTGAAATCCTAAAATATGGAAAGCCTTAGCTGCGGAGGAATGAGTCTGGTCCGAGACATAGGCCACTCCCTTGTCCCGCTCCTCAAAAACCAGACGGGAATCCCGGGCCGCAGTGAGGGCGGTGAGATTGGCCATGGAGCCGCCGGAGACAAACAGGCCTCCCGCAGATGAGGGGTATCCGGCCAGACCGCACATCAGCGAATCAGTTCCTGCTCCACGGCTGCGGGGCCTGGGACGTTAGCGGCGGAGCCGCCGTGGGGGTTAAAGGCTCCGGTCATCATTTCCCCCATCCAGGAGAGCAGGGAGATAGGGCCGGGGATGCAGGCGAAAGAGCGGGGGTGCTGCCCCAGAGAAGAAGCGGGAAGAATTTCCTCCTGCATCTGGCGGCAGATCTGGGAAAGGGGACGCCCTGTTTTGGGGATTCCCTGCTTTTTTATGCGTTCCCCGATCCGGGGATCTGCGGATGCGCTGACTCTGTGCTCATCCATATGTTCATAAAAATTTATAGTCTCGTCAATGAAATCTTTCATTAGGAATGAAATTTGTTTATAGTCCATTTTGCTGCCTCCAATCCGTCTTGACTTTTTTCTGCTGCTACTGTACCATAACAATGATATATTTGTAAAATTCAAGCTTTTGAATATACCGTTCAAAAATTTTGATAGGTGATCTTATGGAGATTCGGACCATTGCGACCTTTGTGCGGATTGCAGAGCTGAAAAGCTTCTCCCGCGCCGCCCGGCAACTGGGTTATTCCCAGTCTGCCGTTACCATGCAGATGAAACAGCTGGAGGAGGAACTCCAGGTTCCTCTTTTTGAGCGCGTCGGAAAAGGAATTGCCCTGACACAGGCAGGAGAACGGCTTCTCCCCAAGGCGCTGGAGCTTCTGGCGGCTGCCAGAGCTTTGCAGGAGACGACCCGGCCCCCATTGGAAGTTACAGGAAAACTGCGGGTGGGTACGGCGGAATCCCTTTTAATCAGTGTCCTGCCTCCGGTCTTGATGGAGTTTGGGAGACTCTGCCCAAAAGCGGAGGTCAGTACCTGTACTGGGCCGATTCAGGAGCTGTTTCGGATGCTGAGACAGAATGAAATTGACGTGCTGTATTTTCTGGATGAGAAAACGAATTTTCCCTACTGGGTTAAGGTGATGGAGCGGCAGGAGCCGGCCTTTTTTGTGGCGTCTTCGGCCAATGCCCTGGCAGGACAGGCGAACGTCACACTGGAGCGGCTTCTCCAGGAGCCCTTTGTTTTGACAGAGCGGGGAATCAGTTACCGCTATGCCATGGAGCAGGCTCTGGCGGAAAAGGGGATGGAGCTTCACCCTTTTCTGGAAACGGGCAATACGGATGTGATTACCAAATTGCTGCTGGAGAACCAGGGCGTTTCCTTCCTGCCGGAATTTGTGGTCCGGGAGTATCTGAAATCCGGACGTCTCACGATTCTGGATGTGGCATGCCCCGGGATTCAGATGTGGAGCCAGCTGGTCTACCACAGAGATAAATATATGACGCCTCAGCTGGAACGCTTTCTGGAACTGATGAAGAGCCGGCTGGGAGGAGAGGAGAACGAAACATGAGCGAATACATCCACGGGGGAGATATTTACAGCCAGCCGGTGAGGCTGGACTTTTCCATCAATGTAAATCCCCTGGGCATACCGGAGGGAGTGAAGGCGGCGGCAGAGGCCAGTATTGAACGCTGCGGCGTCTACCCGGACAGCCGCTGCGCCCGGCTGACAGAAGCCCTGTCCCAAAAGGAGGGGGTAGAGGAAA
>OLVT01000471.1_pt1 | contig 43963 bp, 43 predicted proteins | sample 1673241 | NCBI WGS metagenome assembly OLVT01 (sample SAMEA3178936, study PRJEB25190) | human gut metagenome | biome: human gut; feature: human-associated habitat; material: faeces | place: Austria | collected 2013 | reverse complement strand
TCCAGAAAGCACATGATACCTTTTTTGTTTGTGAGAAAAAGAGCGGGCAGCCGATCGGTTTTGCCGGATGGGAAGAGCTTGCGCCCCATAGTTTCCGGGAGACGGGCATTGCCCTTGGACCGGAGTATGTGGGAAGAGGATATGGGAAACAGATCGTGAATTTCCTGCTGGAATACTGCCGGGATTCTCTTGGAGGAAGGGAATTTTACTATTATGCCCGAGCAAAAAATACGGCCTCCAATGCCCTGGCGCTGTCCTGCGGTTTCGTTTATCAGCGATCGGAGCAGAGGATTGATGACCGGAATGGGGAAGCGTATGAGCTGAGGATTTATAGAAAAGAGCTGAAATAACGCAACGGAGCAGTAAAAATAGCTTGATGAAGAGAATAAAAAGTCCATGATGTTTTCAACCACAAATCACAGGTATATGTCAATCGAGTTGCAGAAAAATATCGTATGGAGATAGCCGGAAAAATTTCCAGAAGTCAGAATTCATCATATGAGAAGGAGCCGAAAAGTAAGATATTTCATATCATCAACGATATGAATCCGGTTTACACGCTGGCTAATTATCTGATCTGTGTTCCCGTCGACCTGTTTGAGGTTTTGGTAGTGATTTTAATAATGTTCCGGATTCATTGTGGGCTTGGTATAATTGCGTTACTGATGACACCTTTGTATCTGATTTCCAGCTATCTTAATAAAGACAAATTGGAACAATTGGTTAGCAGAGAGCGAAAAAATCTGGATAACTGGCGGAGTAATGCAAAGAAAAAGGTGAATTTTTGGTAAATTGGGAAGGGGACAATCCACAGTGTTGATTAACAAAAATTCAGAAAAAATATATAAATATTCTTATACAGCTGACGTCTGGAAAGCAATATCCGGAAAAACAGTGCTTTATATGCTTCTGGCGGCTGTTTCGGTTGCTTTGAAAATGGGCTTTGCCTTTCTTGTTTCTGAAATTGTAGATGGAGCAATCAATTTTGAAATGACCCGGCTGCAAAGACTGTTTTTTTTTCTGATCCTCTTTCTGGTTGTGAGATATGTGACAAGCCGTCTGTACAGCAGAGTAAACTTTGCGATCATCGAGCAGGCTCGTTCCTATTTGCGGGAAAAACTTGTGCGGCATTTTTTGCGCCTTCCGTTGCATTTGGGACAGAAGTTTGAGAATTATGAGAATCTTGTCGTGACGAACGTTGATATGGTCATTGACGATTATTATAAAAGTATCCTTGATCTGGCAGAAAACTGGACGAACTGGATGATTCTGCGATACACAGCCAGCTGTCCTTTCTCCCGGCACAGCCGCTTGTGTTTGACGGAACGGTCAGCGAAAATATTTCTCTGTGCGGAAAAGATTCAGAGGCGGAAAAAAGCCGGATGCTCCAGCAGTTTGGAATGCATACGGATTTGTACCAGAAAGCAGACAAGTGTTCCCTTGGAGAGCTTTAGCGGATCTGTGTGATCAGAACCTTGCTGGAGAGACGGCCGCTGATTGTCGCTGATGAGAGCACCGCCCACCTGGACAGGGAAAATCAGAAAAGCGTGGAAAACATGCTGCTGTCATCGGAAAGCGCGCTGGTTTATATTGCTCATAATTATAACCGGGAAATGATGAATCGGTTTGATCGGGTGCTCGAATTGAAAAACGGTAGGATTGTTTATGATGGGAAACCGCAGATGTATCGATTTTCTTAATAAATGATACCATTCCTGCAATCTGTCATGGAAAAGTAAGTACGGTAACGGAGGTCGATGACACCGAAACTATAAACAGATAAATCCGTTGGAATACAGATTCATTTCTGGTATAATAGTGGCAAATGGAGGCAATGATGAGTATGAGTATTCAATCAGATGTAGAAATATTATCTGTACAGGCAGTAGAGTATTATGCACAAAAGCATCATCTGTCCGAAGGCGAAGTTTTTGATCTCTTTTGTAAACATCAGGTTTTTGAAAAAATCCTGATACAGCACGAAATGCTTCATCAATTAGATATGGCAGAGACATTTCAATATGTGGAAGAAATCATCAAAGAAAGTGCGCCGGAACTGGTGCTTTATCATGGCTCTAACATCGCATTTGAGAGGATAGACCTGGGAAAATCCCATAACCGCCGTGACTTCGGCCGGGGATTTTACTGTACTGTCTTAGAAAAGCAGGCAGAAGAATGGGCCAGACGGCTTTATCTGCGTTCCAGCAAAGGAGGCAGATATGTTTATCGTTACCTGTTCCGGCAGACAGATGACTTGAAGATCAAGCACTTTGCTGCTCTGGATCAGGAATGGCTGGAATTTATCAAAGAAAACCGTACCAAAGGCGGCATCCAGCATTCTTATGATGTGGTTGTTGGACCTGTTGCAGACGACAATACAATGGAGACCGTTCAGTTATACCTGTCAGGTATTTTAAAAGCTGAGGAAGCGGTCGAAAGGCTTCGTTATAACAAAGTCAACAATCAGGTGTCTTTCCATACGCCCCTAGCCATTGAGCACCTGATACTGGAATCCCGAAGGGAGGTTTTGTAAGCTATGGAAGGAAAATATTTTTTCAATAACAAAGACATAACAATGAACCTGTGTATTCAGATTCGGGATGTGATTGACATCATCAAAGAAAGGAGTCATCTTTCTTTCCAGGATGCCGCTGGGGCTTTTTATCATTCTATGACCTATCAGGCTCTACAGAATACCGAAAATACGCTTTGGGCAGAGTCAGCAGGATATATCGCAGACCGGTTCTATGAAGAACAGGAAGAAAAAGAATTACAGACAAACACACTCTAGAATTGAGTGTCATATTTAAGAAGGGAACTACCTGTTACCATAGGCGGTTCCCTTCTTTTGTTCTATTTTCTTGCTTTGATATAGTTTAGGAGGGGCAATAAGTATTTCCTGTCGATCCAGTCGCAGCTCTGCCCGGAGGCGCATAGCAATGCCTTCATCCACGGTTCACAGGCATCGGAATCTTTTTTGGCGACGGCTTTCTGCAGCATTTTGCATAAGGTACGGTCGGTCCAGGTCATCTTGCTTTCGTCCCATGCGCCTCTGCCGTAGAAAATGGGAACGTCTTTTAGATCCTCTTTCAGGTTCTGGGCTTTTACTTCCTCAAACGTCTTTTCGTCAAAGGGAGAAGCGCCAACGCAGAAAATGATCATTTTTTTGTGGGGGATGTTTCGATAATTCTTTCGTAAAGTATTCAGCCCGGATATTCCGCTGGCATAGATTCCGCCGGCAAAAATGATCCAATCGTATTGAGAAAAATCATTGCCTTTGTAGCTTTTCAGTTCATAAATATCGCAGGGGAATTCGGCGCTCAGCATATCAACATACTTTTTGGTTGCGCCATACTTTGACTTGTACAGGATCAGGATTTTCGCCATGTTCGTCCTCCTTTTGCATGCGTTTGCGTCTGTTACAATTATACATCGCCGGATGGAGAATGTCTTTCTCCTGTTTAAGATTTAACATTTCTTTACAGAGAATTTACGACAGGTAACCATTCAGCTAGAGCATGTTCAGGGTGATAGAATGTAATGAAACATTCAAATACCCGCCAGAATATGCATAAAAATTCACTTGAAAAAAATAAAAAGTAGTTTATAGTTGATAATAAAGGGCGTTTCCGTGAGCAAAACGGAATCTGCGACCGCTAGAGTGTGTTTGAAAATTCATTCAGGGAGAAAAAGAAAAGAGAGGGAAAGCATATGAGAAACGAAGCGTTGCTGGAAGAACTGACACAGGCGTTCGGCGTTGCTGGGTTTGAGGGGGAGGTGCGTGAAATCATCCGCCGGGAGGCACAGCCTTACGCCGACGAGATCCGTGAGGACGCGATGGGCAATCTGATCGTTCTGAAAAAAGGAACGGACAGCCCGAATAAGAAGCGCATCATGTTTGCGGCACATATGGACGAGATTGGTTTCATGGTCAAGAAGATCCTGCCGGACGGGACGCTGCTGATCTGCAATCTCGGCTGGAACTGGGCGGGCTCTGCTTACAACGAACGCGTGCGCTTCCGCAATGGCGTGACGGGCGTGGTCGGCTGCCGTGGCTCCATTGAGGACGCGAAGAACGATGTGAAAAAACTGTTTGTGGATATCGGAGCAAAGGACGCGGAGGATGCGAAGAAGTATGTGCGCCTCGGCGATCCCTGCGGTTATATGGGGCCGTATCTTCATATGCAGAACGATCTGATCTGCTCGAAGTCTCTCGACAATCGGATCGGGTGCTGGCAGCTGCTGGAAGCGCTGCGGGACAACGACGGCAGCGGTCCCAATGATGTTTATTATGTGTTTACGGTGCAGGAGGAGCTGGGCTGCCGTGGTTCCGGTCCGGCAGCGGAGGCGATTCGGCCGGATATCGGCGTTGCGGTGGATATTACGCCGGCACATGACTATCCCTGTGATCTGGAGGGAAGCAATGAGGTCGGAAAAGGGGTTGCGGTCAAGGTCTGTGACCCGTCGGTTGTCTGTGATGAGAGGATTGTGAGCGCGATGGAAACGTGCTGCCGGCAGATGGAGATTCCCTACCAGCTGGAAGTGATCGACCAGGGCGGAACGGATGCGTCCAGCATGAATCTGTCGCACTATGGCGTCCGGGTGGGAGGCATCGCGGTGGCGACCCGGTATCCTCACTGTCAGAGTTGTGTGGCTTCCCTGAAAGATATCGAGGCTGGGGCAAGACTGTGCACGGCATTTGCGAAGCATGAGTTTATCTGGGGCTGATCCGGCTGGAGCATCCGCTGATGAACCGGGCGAAATTTGTGCCGGTGAAATAGAAGAAAAGATAGTAAAAAAAGCGTATCTGAAAATTATCTTCTGAATTGCAGAAAAGATGTTTCAGATACGCTTTTTCCTGCCGCAGGATGTGCGCCATGGGCGGTTTCTGCGGCTTATTTCATGCTTTCACGTTTCCGCAGTTTGGAATCCAGCTGTTTCTTACGGATTCGCAGAGATTTCGGAGTTACCTCCAGCAGTTCATCCTTGTCGATAAAGTCCAGCGCCTGTTCCAGGGACAGGATCTTCGGCGGCGTCAGACGCAGCGCTTCATCGGCGGAGGAAGAACGGGTGTTGGTCAGATGTTTCGTCTTGCAGACATTCAGTTCGATGTCCTCCGCTTTTCCGTTCTGTCCGATGACCATGCCGGCGTAAACCTTCTGGCCCGGTCCGATGAAGAGGGTTCCGCGCTCCTGTGCGGAGTAAAGACCGTAGGTGACAGACTCGCCTGCCTCAAACGCAATCAGGGAACCCTGCTTACGGTAAGCGATATCGCCTTTATACGGTGCATAATCTTCGAACTCTGTATTGATGATACCCGTACCTTTGGTGGAGGTCATGAACTCTCCGCGGAAACCGATCAGGCCGCGGGCAGGAATCTCAAATTCCAGGCGGGTGGAACCGTCACTTGCGCGGCTCATACCGTGCAGCTCGCCTTTTCTTTCGCTGAGCAGCTGGATGACTGTGCCGGAAAATTCATCCGGAACGTCCACATAAGCAATTTCCATCGGCTCCAGCTTTCTGCCGCGCTCGTCTTCCTTGTAAATGACTTCCGCCTTGCTGACCGCAAATTCATAACCCTCACGGCGCATGTTCTCGATCAGTACGGACAGATGCAGCTCACCGCGGCCGGATACCTTGAAGCAGTCTGCGGAATCTGTTTCCTCCACGCGAAGGGAAACGTCTGTGTTCAGCTCGCGCATCAGACGGTCACGGATATGACGGGAGGTCACATACTTGCCTTCCTGTCCCGCCAGAGGGCTGTCGTTTACCATGAAGTTCATGGAGATCGTCGGTTCGGAGATTTTCTGAAACGGAATAGCTTCCGGGTGGTCCAGGTCACCGCAGAGGGTATCGCCGATATGGATGTCTGCGATTCCGGATACAGCGACGATGGAGCCGACGGTGGATTCAGTCACTTCGACTTTTTTCAGGCCGTCGAACTCGTAGAGCTTGCTGACCTTTACTTTTTTCCGCTTGGTCAGATCGTGATGGTTCACCAGCATGACATCCTGATTGACACGGATCGTTCCGTTGTCCACCTTGCCGATACCGATACGGCCGACATATTCATTGTAATCAATGGTGCTGATCAGTACCTGAGTGCCTGCGTCGGGATCTCCCTGAGGAGCCGGGATATATTTCAGGATCGTCTCAAACAGAGGAGTCATATCCTTCGGCGTATCGTTCAGATCCAGAACCGCATGGCCGAGTTTTGCGGACGCGTACAGGAACGGGCAGTCCAGCTGCTCGTCGGAAGCGTCCAGATCCATCAGAAGTTCCAGCACCTCATCGATCACCTCATCCGGACGCGCTTCCGGGCGGTCGATCTTATTGATGCAGACGATAACCGGAAGGTCTAATTCCAGTGCTTTTCTCAGTACGAATTTGGTCTGCGGCATGGCGCCTTCAAAGGCATCGACTACAAGTACGACACCGTTTACCATTTTCAGGACACGTTCTACTTCACCGCCGAAGTCCGCATGTCCGGGCGTATCGATGATGTTGATCTTGGTTCCTTTGTAATAGACTGCAGTATTTTTGGAGAGAATCGTGATTCCACGTTCTCTTTCAATATCGTTGGAGTCCATGACACGTTCCGCAACATCCTGATTTTCGCGGAATACACCGCTTTGTTTTAAGAGCTCATCCACGAGTGTTGTTTTTCCGTGGTCAACATGAGCGATAATGGCAATATTTCTAACATCTTCACGTTTTGTTTTCATAATTTTACACTCTTTCCTACTTATGTTAATGTGTGTTCTCTTGTTACAACTTTTTCATTCTATCATAAATTTCAGATTTTACAAGTACTCTTGTGACAGGCAAATAAAAAAATTGTCGATATATTTTGTCGAACGGTTTTTCGGACAATCGGGTCTAAACTGCGGTATGATGTCATAGACTTAAGTTGACTCAAAAATATAAAATACCACATACGAGGAAGGGAGTACTACAAATTATGTCAGATAAGATTATTGAAAACAATCAGGTAACCATCATGGGAGTTGTGGCATCCGGGTTTACATACAGCCACGAGGTGTTCGGAGAGGGATTCTATATGGCGGATGTGCTTGTGAAGCGTCTGAGTAATTCAAATGACCGGATTCCTCTCATGATCTCAGAACGTCTGATCGATGTGACGCAGGATTATACAGGAGAGGCGATCAAGGTATCCGGGCAGTTCCGTTCTTATAACCGGCATGAAGAACAGAAAAACCGCCTGGTGCTGTCTGTGTTTGTAAGAGAGGTAGAATTTATTGACGAGGAACTGGATGGGGCGAAAACAAATCACATTCTGCTGGAGGGGTATATCTGTAAAAAGCCGGTGTACAGGAAAACACCGCTTGGACGGGAAATCGCGGACCTGCTTCTGGCGGTGAACCGTCCGTACGGAAAATCGGACTACATTCCGTGTATCTGCTGGGGAAGAAATGCACGGTATGCGTCCGGATTTGAAGTGGGAGAGCATGTACAGATACTGGGAAGAATCCAGAGCAGAGATTATGTGAAGAAAATTTCCGAGACCGAAACACAGACACGAACAGCCTATGAAGTATCTGTGAGCAAGCTGGAGTGCATGGAATAGGACGTTTTTCACATTCCCATCGTTGACATCACTTCTGAATAATGATAAAATTTCATAAACATTACTGAGTAGAGAATCGACAAGGTCAGGAGGATAAATATGTCAATTTTTACAGGAGCAGGAGTTGCGATTATTACACCATTTCATGCAGATGGAAGTGTGAATTATGAAAAGCTGGACGAATTGATCCAGTTTCATTGTGATAACGGTACCGACAGTATTGTGATCTGCGGTACAACAGGGGAATCGTCTACATTGACGGAAGAGGAGCATATGGACTGCATCAAGTTTACGATCAGACAGACGAAAGGACGGATTCCGGTCATTGCAGGAACAGGTTCCAACTGTACACGGACTGCAGTCGAGATGTCAAGAGAAGCAGCCGAGAGCGGTGCAGATGGCGTACTTCTTGTAACCCCATATTATAATAAAGCGACACAGACGGGACTGATTGCGCATTATAAGGCGATCGCGGCCGAGACAAAAGCGCCGATCATCTTGTACAGCGTAGCGAGCAGAACCGGAGTGAATATTGAGCCATCCACCGTAGCGACACTGGCGAAAGAGACTGACAACATTGTGGCAGTCAAGGAAGCATCCGGAAATATCTCACAGGTAGCGAAGATCTTGCAGCTGACAGACGGGAAAGTGGATGTATATTCCGGAAATGACGATCAGATTGTTCCGATCCTGTCACTGGGCGGAAAAGGTGTGATTTCTGTATTGTCCAATGTGGCTCCGAGAGAGACACATGATATCTGTGCAAGCTTCTTTGCGGGAGATATTGCGGGAAGCAGGGCATTACAGCTGAAGGCACTTCCTCTGATTGAGGCACTGTTCTGCGAAGTGAATCCGATTCCGGTGAAAAAAGCAGTGAATCTGATGGGAATGGAAGTCGGCGGATTGAGAATGCCGCTGACAGAGCTGAGTGAAGCGCATACCGTGCAGCTGAAAAAAGCAATGCAGGAGTTCGGAATTCAGTTAGCATAAAAAATTGTTAAAAGGATATCATAGATTGAGCAAATAGCCAGAATGTGATATCCTTTTTTGTATACCCATCCGGGTAAAGTCTGTCTTTTGCAGGCGTGTATTGAAAAGTCCGGATCGGTATAGCGTGAAAGAATAACGTTTTCCGGTGTGGAAAATGAAAGATACAGAACGAGGAGGAAATCAGGATGATAAAGATAATCATGCATGGCTGCAATGGAAAAATGGGACAGGTGATCACAAAAATTGCGGAAGCAGACAGTAAAGTGGAGATTGTAGCAGGAGTGGATCAGTTTCAGGGAGTGCAGAATCCGTATCCGGTGTTTTCATCGATGGAAGCGTGTGATGCAGAGGCAGACGTAGTGATCGATTTTTCCAATGCGGCAGCAGTGGACGGACTTTTGGACTATTGTGTGAACAGACGGCTTCCGGTCGTACTTTGTACCACGGGACTTTCTGAAGCACAGCTTGAAAAAGTAGAAAAAGCAGCAGAGCAGATAGCTGTTTTAAAATCAGCGAATATGTCCATGGGGATCAATCTGCTGATGAAGCTCTTGAAAGATGCCGCAAAAGTACTGGCGCCGGCGGGATATGATATTGAACTGGTAGAGCGTCATCACAACCAGAAAGTGGATGCTCCAAGCGGTACTGCACTGGCGCTTGCGGATTCTGTCAATGAAGCACTGGATCATGAATATACGTATGTATATGACAGAAGCCAGTACCGCAAAAAAAGAGAAGAGAAAGAAATCGGAATTTCAGCGGTTCGCGGCGGAACAATCGTGGGAGAGCATGAGGTGATCTTTGCAGGAATGGATGAAGTGATCGAATTTAAGCATACAGCATATTCCAGAAGCGTGTTTGGAAAAGGCGCGGTGGAAGCAGCCAAGTTCCTGGCGGGAAAAACAGCCGGCATGTATGATATGAGTGATGTGATTCAGTTTTAATCAGAGTTTGAGTAAAGAGCGGGGAGTGTCATGAAAGAATTAGAGACAAGATATCTGGAGCGGCTGTCGGATCTGTATCCGACGATCGCGGCGGCTTCTACAGAGATCATCAATCTGCAGGCAATCTTGAATCTTCCGAAAGGAACCGAGCATTTTCTGACGGACATTCATGGGGAATGGGAGGCGTTTTCCCATGTGCTGAAGAATGGATCCGGTGCGGTGCGAAGCAAAATCGAGGATGTATTTGGATATACGCTTGGGAAGAGGGAAAAGCAGGAGCTGGCTACTTTGATTTATTATCCAAAAGAGAAGACAGAGCAGGTAAAGCGGACCGAGAAGCATATGGAAGACTGGTATAAAATTCAGCTGTACCGTCTGATCGAGGTGAGCAAACGGGCAGCCAGTAAGTATACCCGTTCTAAAGTACGCAAGGCACTTCCGAAAGATTTTGCTTATGTTATAGAAGAACTGATCACGGAAAAGGCGGAGCTTCATGACAAGGAATCCTACTATAATGAGATCATTCAGACGATCATCCGGATCGGCAGGGCAGAAGAATTTATCTGTGCGATTGCGGATCTGATCCAGAGACTTGTGATCGATCACTTACATATCGTAGGTGATATTTATGACAGGGGACCGGGCCCGCATATTATCATGGATAAGCTGATGACCTATCATTCAGTGGACATTCAGTGGGGCAATCATGATGTGCTCTGGATGGGTGCGGCAGCAGGGCAAAGAGGTTGCATTGCCAATGTGATCCGGATCTGTGCCCGTTATGGGAATCTGGATATTCTGGAGGACGGATACGGGATCAATCTTCTGCCTCTGGCGAATTTTGCACTTCGCATTTATGGGGACGACCCCTGTACCTGTTTCAGGCGCAAAGGAAGCGAACGCCTGCAAAAGGCGGAGATGGAGATGAATCTTCGGATGCACAAGGCGATTTCCGTGATACAGTTTAAGGTAGAAGGAAAACTGATTCTTCAGCATCCGGAATTTCAGATGGAAGAACGTGCACTGCTGCACAGGATTAATTATAAAAAAGGCACGATCCTGCTGGATGGAAAAGAATATCCGTTAAAAGATGATAGCTTTCCGACCATTGATCCGGCAGCTCCGTATGAACTGACCGAAGAGGAAGAGGAGATTATGGAACGCCTGGAAAAAGCATTTGCAGGATGTGAAAAGCTGCAGGATCATATGCGGTTTTTGCTTGCAAAAGGTGGATTATACAAGGTGTATAACAACAATCTTTTGTATCACGGATGCGTACCGCTTAGAGAGGACGGATCTTTAAAGGAAGTACAGCTCTGTGGAAAAAGCTACCGTGGGAAAAGTCTGTATGATGCGCTGGAAGGCTATGTAAGAAAAGGTTTTTTCGCGCTGGATGAACAGGAAAAAGAGCAGGGAAAGAATATCATGTGGTGCATCTGGCAGCATCCGGATTCTCCGCTGTTCGGAAAAGACAAGATGGCGACCTTTGAGCGGTATTTTATCGAGGCAAAAGAGACGCATCTGGAGAAAAAGAATCCGTATTACGAACTTCTGGAAAAAGAAGAGGTGGTAGACGAGATTCTGGAAGAGTTCGGACTGCACCCGGAGGGAGCCCACATTGTCAACGGGCACGTTCCTGTAAAATGCAAAAACGGAGAAAGTCCGATCAAGTGTAATGGGAAAGTTCTGGTCATCGATGGAGGTTTTTCCAGGGCGTATCAGAAAGAGACGGGAATAGCAGGGTATACCCTTGTCTACAACTCCTATGGTCTTGTTCTGGTTGCCCATGAGCCTTTTGAGTCGAAAGAGGCTGCGGTGGAAAAGGGAAGCGATATCCATTCGGATTACATGGTAGTGAAACGGGTGACAGAACGCCGTCTCGTTGGAAATACAGATATCGGCACCGAGTTAAAAGAGCAGGTAGCAGATCTGGAGTCGCTGCTTGCAGCCTACAGAAGCGGTCAGGTGATTGAAAAACTATAAGTAGAGACTTACGTGAAAAGAAAGGCATGAAAATATATGAGTAAAGAGATAGAAAAGGAACTGTTGGAGGAAGAACTGGATCTGGGAGCAGAAACAGAGGATCTGGTGCCGGATTCGGTGGATATGACGGAACCGTTAAAGATTTATTTAAAAGAGATCGGCAGGATCCCGCTGCTTACAGCAGAGGAAGAACTGGAGCTTGGCAGACAGATCGCAGAAGGAGATACAGAAGCACGACGAAAGATGGAGGAAGCAAATCTGCGTCTGGTGGTTGCGGTGGCAAAGCATTATGCCGGAAAAGGAATGCAGTTTATGGATCTGATCCAGGAAGGCAATATCGGTCTGATGCGTGCAGTGGAAAAATTTGACTACACAAAGGGCAGTAAATTTTCCACCTATGCGGTATGGTGGATCAAAGAAGCCATTCTGCGGGCGCTGGATTCTCAGTCCAGAGAGATTCGTGTGCCGGTCCGTGTGGCTCAGAATATGAATAAGATCAGCAAAACAGAGCGGAAGATGGAACAGACACTCGGGCGTGAAGTTGCTGCAGAGGAGATTGCAAAAGAGCTGCATATGACAACAGAAGAAGTAGAGCGCATGCAGAGCTATATCAAGAATCCGGTTTCTCTGGAGACTCCGGTGGGAGATGAAGAGGACAGCAATCTGGAAGACTTTATTGAAGATACACAGGAGCCGACTCCGGAGGAGGCTGTTGCGGCACTGGTACAGAAAGAAGAAGTGCAGGAGATGCTTTCCACGCTGACAGAAAAAGAGCAGAAAATCTTAAGGCTCCGCTACGGTCTGGAGGACGGTAATGTACATACGCTCGAAGAAACCGGACAGATACTCGGCGTGACCAGAGAACGGATCCGTCAGCTGGAGTCAAGAGCATTGGAAAAACTGAGGAAATCAGCAGGACCAAGAGCATAAAAAAGAAAAAAATTCCATTCATAAAATATTAAAAAAAGGAAAACTTAACAGTGTAAGACTATATTTTATGAAAGGAAGAAGATTATGAAAAACAGAAAAAAACTGCTTGTATTGCTGATGTGTACCTGTATGCTTCTGGGCACGACTGCATGTGGAAACAGAAGAGATACACAGAACGATACAACAATGAATGATGCAACTGACAAAACAAAGGACAACAATGACAAGACAGACAGAAATGAAAACCGTACAGATGACAACAGTAACGGAAAAGCAGACAACGTGGTAGATGATGTCACAGACGGTGTGAATGATGTAGTGGATGGTATGACCAATGGAGTGGATGATCTGACAAGGGGAGCCACGGATGCGGTAGATGATGCTGCGGATGGAATGACCAAAGATCATAACGCACAGAACCGGGAGAATAACAAGTAGGTTTTGAATACCGGATAAACAAGTGCTGCAGAAGAAGTTTTTGCAGCACTTTTCTATAAAAGGAGAATTGTGATGAAGTTCAGACCTTGTATTGATATACATAACGGAAAAGTAAAACAGATCGTCGGCGGCAGCTTAAAAGATGAAGGCGATATGGCACAGACCAATTTTACTTCAGAACAGGATGCAGCCTGGTATGCAGAAAAATATAAACAGGATGGACTCAAAGGCGGGCATATCATTCTGCTCAATTCCAGAGATTCCGAATATTTTGAGGCAACGAAAGCGCAGGCGCTTCTGGCGCTTTCGGCATATCCGGGAGGGATGCAGATCGGCGGCGGTATCACGGCGGAAAATGCAGAAGAATATCTGGATGCGGGCGCCAGCCATGTGATCGTAACCTCTTATATATTTCGTGAAGGAGAGGTGAATCGCAGCCGTTTGAGACGACTGAAAGATATGGTCGGAAAAGAGAGAATAGTTCTGGATCTGAGCTGCCGGAAAAAGGGGAATGACTATTATATCGTGACAAACCGGTGGCAGACGTTTACCAGAGAAAAACTGTCAGAGGAATTGCTTGATGAAATGGCGCAGTACTGTGATGAATTTCTGGTACACGGTGTGGATGTGGAAGGAAAATCTTCCGGAGTGGAAGGAGAACTTGTGGAACTGCTTGGCAGATGGGAAGGGATTCCTGTTACTTATGCGGGCGGAATCGGAAGTATGAAAGAGCTGGAAAAATTTAAAAAACTTGGACATGGAAAGCTGGATTTTACGATCGGAAGTGCACTGGATCTGTTTGGAGGGACAATTCCTTATAAAAATCTGCTCCGTTTGTAAATGAAATGTAAACAAAGCGGAACAAAAACATGAATTGGTTGAATTCATGGAAAGTTAGTGATAGAATGGTAGGCAGAGTAAATTTAGACAAGGAGCAGATTGCAGATTATGGGTTTAATGGATAAAATTTTCGGGACTCACAGCCAGCATGAGCTGAAGAGAATCTATCCGATCGTGGATCGCATTGAGGCGCTGGAGCCAGAGATGAAAGCACTTTCGGATGCGGAATTAAAGGATAAGACAAGAGAGTTTAAAGAACGTCTCAAAGAGGGAGAGACTCTGGATGATATTCTCCCGGAGGCATATGCAGTTGTAAGAGAAGGTGCATATAGAAGTATGGGGATGCGCCATTACCGGGTGCAGCTGATCGGTGGTATCATCCTGCATCAGGGACGTATCGCAGAGATGCGTACAGGTGAAGGTAAGACACTGGTATCCACACTTCCGGCATATCTGAATGCGCTGGAAGGAAAAGGCGTTCACATTGTCACAGTCAATGATTATCTGGCAAAGCGTGATGCCGAGTGGATGGGAAAAGTACACGAATTTCTGGGACTGACAGTCGGTGTGGTTCTCAATGATATGGACAATGATGAGCGCCGCGCGGCATATAATTGTGATATTACATATGTAACGAACAACGAACTGGGATTTGATTATCTGAGAGACAACATGGTGATCTACAAGGAACAGCTTGTACAAAGAGGGCTGAACTTTGCGGTTATCGATGAGGTTGACTCCGTATTGATCGATGAAGCCAGAACTCCGCTGATCATTTCCGGACAGAGTAATAAATCTACAAAATTGTATGAGGCATGCGATATTCTGGCACGCCAGCTGGAAAGAGGAGAAGCAAGCGGTGAGTTTTCCAAGATCAATGCGATCATGGGAGAGGATATTGAAGAGTCCGGAGATTTTATTGTCAACGAGAAAGAAAAGGTTGTCAATCTGACAGAAGACGGTGTGAAGAAGGTAGAAAACTTCTTCCATATCGAGAACCTGGCAGATCCGGAGAATCTGGAGATCCAGCACAACATCATTCTGGCGCTGCGTGCGCATAACCTGATGTTCCGCGATCAGGATTACGTGGTGACTCAGGAGGGAGAGGTTATGATCGTGGATGAGTTCACCGGACGTATCATGCCGGGAAGACGGTATTCGGACGGACTGCATCAGGCGATCGAAGCAAAAGAGCATGTGAAGGTCAGAAGAGAGAGCAAGACACTGGCAACTATTACATTCCAGAACCTGTTCAACAAGTATGAGAAGAAGAGCGGTATGACAGGTACTGCCTTGACTGAGGAAAAAGAGTTCCGTGATATTTACGGAATGGACGTTGTAGAGATCCCGACCAACCGTCCGGTTCAGAGAAAAGATCTCGAAGACGCAGTATATAAGACAAAACAGGAAAAATACCACGCAGTCGTTGAAGCCGTGAAAGAAGCGCATGCAACGGGACAGCCGGTCCTGGTTGGTACGATCACGATCGAGGTTTCAGAGCTGCTCAGCAAAATGCTGAAAAAAGAAGGAATTCAGCATAAGGTATTGAATGCCAAGTATCATGAACTGGAAGCAGAAATCGTGGCAGATGCGGGACAGCACGGAGCAGTCACGATTGCGACCAACATGGCCGGACGTGGTACGGATATCAAGCTGGATGATGCTGCAAGAGAGGCCGGAGGTCTTAAGATCATCGGTACAGAGCGTCATGAATCCAGACGTATTGACAACCAGCTGCGCGGACGTTCCGGACGACAGGGAGATCCGGGAGAATCCCGTTTCTACATTTCTCTGGAGGATGATCTGATGCGTCTGTTTGGTTCTGAACGTCTGATGAGTGTATTCAACACACTTGGTGTAGAGGACGGAGAACAGATCGAGCATAAGATGCTCTCCAGTGCGATTGAGAAAGCACAGAAGAAGATCGAGGGCAATAACTTTGGAATCCGTAAGAATCTGCTGGAATACGATCAGGTTATGAATGAGCAGAGAGAGATCATTTATGAGGAAAGACGTCGTGTTCTGGACGGAGAGAGCATGCGAGATACCATCTACAATATGATGACAGAATATGTAGAAAATATGACAGACCGCTTTGCCGCACCGGATGCAGATTCGGAAGAATGGGATCTGTCAGGACTGGAGCTGACACTTCACGGGGAGATTCCGATGCTGAAGATGCCGGATGCAGAGGAAGTCAAGGACATGAGACAGAAAGAGCTCAAGCATACATTGAAAGAGCGTGCTGTAAAAGCATACGAGGAGAAAGAAGCAGAATTCCCGGAAGCAGAGCAGCTGCGTGAGATGGAGCGAGTGGTATTGTTAAAGGCAATCGATACACGCTGGATGGATCACATCGATGATATGGATCAGCTCCGTCAGGGAATCGGTCTTCAGGCATACGGACAGAGAGATCCACTGGTAGAATATAAGATGATGGGATACGATATGTTCGGCGAGATGACCAATTCCATCGCAGAGACGACGATCCGTACCTTATTCCATATCCGGATCGAGCAGAAGGTAGAAAGAGAGCAGGTGGCACAGGCGACCGGAACAAACAAAGATGACAGCGCATCACACACTCCGAAAAAACGGGAAGAGAAAAAGGTTTATCCAAATGATCCATGCCCGTGCGGAAGTGGCAAGAAGTACAAACAGTGCTGCGGAAGAAAATAGTAACCAGGTAAGTGCCTGAATATTTTGTTGACTGTGTGTATACTGCATCAGACATTGTGCTGCAATATATACACAGTCAATGTTGATTTAAAACAGATTTTTGAAAAAAGAAAGAGGTGATCAAGGTGGTTTTATTAGATGAACTGAAAGTAAGACTGAGTGCATACGAAGAGCCGCTGAAAGATTTGAGGGATTCACTTTGACTTAGCGTCAAAGAAAGAACGAATTGAGGAATTAGAAAGAACGATCGAGGAGCCGGGATTCTGGGATAATCCGGATCAGTCCAGACAGACGATGCAGGTATTGAAAAGTCTTCAGGATTCGGTAAAGCAGATTGAGCAGATGTACGCAGATTATGAGGATCTGGGACTTCTGATTGAGATGAGTCAGGAGGAACAGGACGAAGAGACGGTGCAGGAGATTGAGGAAGAACTGCTCCGTTTTGAAGGAGAGTTTGAAGAGCTGAGGATCCAGACACTTCTGACCGGAGAGTATGACAGAGATCATGCGATCGTTACGCTTCACGCCGGAGCAGGCGGAACAGAATCCTGTGACTGGGCAAACATGCTTTACAGAATGTACACCAGATGGGCAGAGAAAAAGGGATTTTCCGTAGAAGTTCTGGATTATCTGGAAGGAGATGTTGCGGGAATCAAAGGCGTGACATTTGAAGTACGAGGAGAGAATGCTTACGGATATCTGCGCTCTGAAAAAGGGGTGCACAGACTGGTCAGAATTTCTCCGTTTAATGCGGCAGGAAAGCGGCAGACTTCTTTTGCATCCTGTGATGTGATTCCGGATATTGAGGAAGATATTGATATTGAGATCAATGATGACGATATCAGGATTGACACATATCGTTCCAGCGGAGCGGGCGGACAGCATATCAATAAGACTTCTTCGGCAATCCGTATCACGCATTTCCCGACAGGAATTGTTGTTCAGTGTCAGAATGAGCGTTCTCAGCACATGAATAAAGACAAGGCAATGCAGATGCTCAAAGCCAAGCTGTATCTGATGAAGCAGCAGGAGCAGGCAGACAAAGTGTCCGGTATTCGCGGTGAGATCAAGGAAATCGGATTCGGAAGTCAGATCCGTTCCTATGTCATGCAGCCATATACATTGGTGAAAGATCACCGTACGAACATGGAGATCAGCAATGTGAACGGTGTGTTAGACGGCAATCTGGATCCATTCATCAATGCATATTTAAGTGCTCAGAAAAACACAGAAGAGTAGGACAGATGCAGAAAAAAGAACAGGAAGGAAGGCGAATATGGTAAATATAGCAGTTATGGGATATGGCACGGTGGGATCCGGAGTCATTGAAGTATTACAGACCAATAAGGAACGAATCGATCAGAGAGCCGGGGATGAGATCCATGTAAAATACATTCTGGATCTGAGAGATTTCCCGGGAGATCCGATTCAGGAAAAAATCGTACATGATTTTCAGGTGATCGCAGAAGATCCTTCCATTCAGATCGTAGTAGAGGTAATGGGCGGGATCGAACCCGCATATACTTTTGTGAAGAAGTGCCTGATGGCCGGAAAAAGCGTGGTGACCTCCAACAAAGCACTGGTGGCAAAGCACGGTGCGGAGCTGCTTTCCATTGCAAGGGAGAAAAATATCAATTTTCTGTTTGAGGCCAGTGTCGGAGGCGGAATTCCGATCATCCGTCCGTTAAATTCTTCAATGACAGCAGATGAGATTGAAGAAATCACAGGGATTTTAAACGGAACGACCAATTATATGCTCAGTAAGATGTTTTATGAAGGAGCAGATTATGAGGAAGTTTTAAAAGAGGCGCAGGAAAAAGGGTATGCGGAACGAAATCCGGAAGCGGATGTGGAAGGATATGATGCATGCCGGAAGATTGCAATTCTTTCTTCTTTGATTTCCGGACAGCAGGTGGATTTTGAAGATATTTATACAGAGGGGATCACGCAGATTACAAAAGAAGATATGATGTATGCAAAGGCAATGGGAATGACGATTAAGCTTCTCGCGTGCAGCAGAAGGGATGAAGATCATATCCATGCCATCGTTGCTCCGTATCTGCTGAGCTCTTCACATCCATTGTATAGCGTAAATGATGTCTTTAATGCGATTTTTGTACATGGCAATGTACTCGGAGATGCAATGTTTTACGGAAGCGGTGCAGGAAAGCTTCCGACAGCGAGTGCGGTTGTTTCTGATATTGTAGATGAAGTAAAGCATTTGAACCGGAATATTATGACGATGTGGGATCAGGATAAAGTGGAACTGCTTCCGATCTCGGATACGAGCAAGCGTTTCTTTGTGCGGATCAAGGGAGAACCACAGGCAATGAGAGCACATCTGGAAAGTAAATTCGGATCGATTGAGATTGTACAGGTGGAATCGTTGGAGGGAGAATTCGGATTTCTGACAGAAATTATGACAGAAGGACACTTTGAACAGTGCCAGAAAGAATTTCCGTCCATTCTCCACCGGATTAGAGTAGAAGGGTGAGGTGCGTATGAAATATGTTGTTGTTTTATGTGACGGGATGGCAGATGAACCGTTGGAAGAACTGGGCGGTATGACACCCCTGGAGAAGGCGCATACTCCAAATCTGGACCGCATGGCGCAGATTTCAGAGATTGGCATGGTGCAGACTGTTCCCGACGGGATGGCTCCGGGAAGCGATACGGCGAATCTTTCCGTAATCGGATATGACCCAAAAGAATATTATACCGGACGTTCCCCTTTGGAGGCACTGAGTATTGGGGTGGATATGGCACCGACAGATGTGTCTTTCCGCTGCAATCTGGTGACACTGTCCGAGGAAGAAGAGAACTATGAAGATAAACATATTCTGGATCACAGTTCCAGTGAGATCAGTACCGAGGATGCGGCTGTTCTGATGGAGACCCTGATGCAGGAAATGCGAAGAGGCGGGTATGAGTTTTATACAGGCACGAGTTACAGACATTTGCTGATCCATAAATTTGGAAGTGTAGTTGAATTGACAGCGCCTCATGATATCCTGACAAAGCGGATCGGGGAGTATCTCCCTCAGGATGCGGTACTTCGGGAGATGATGGAGACCAGTTACCGGATCTTAAGCAATCATCCGCTGAATATGGAGCGAAAGGCAAAAGGGCTCAATCCTGCCAATTCCGTATGGTTCTGGGGGGCAGGCACCAGGCCGATGCTGACCTCCTTTGAGGAAAAATATCATAAAAAAGGAGCTATGATCTCAGCAGTGGATCTGTTGAAGGGGATTGCTGTAGGAGCAGGGCTTGACAATATTATCGTAGAAGGTGCAAACGGAGGACTTCATACGAACTATACAGGAAAAGCGGAGGCAGCAGTGGACGCGCTGGCGGCGCAGAATTATGATTTTGTATATGTACATATTGAAGCACCGGATGAGATGGGACATCAGGGAAGTATTCCGGATAAGATCAAGGCGATTGAAAATATCGATCAGAAGATCATCGGACCGATCGTTGGGGAACTGGAAGATCTTTGCATGGATTTCAGAATGTTAGTCCTTCCGGATCATCCGACGCCGATCTGTGTCCGCACACATACCGGTAATCCGGTTCCGTATCTTTTATATGATTCCAGAAAGAAAGCAGAAGGAATGCCGGAGTATTCGGAAAGGCTGGGCAATAAGAGCCCATTGTTCGAGAAAGAAGGACACAGGCTTCTTTCCCGTCTTTTTGAGATGGACAATGAACGGTAAACAGAGAGGAAGAAAAAATGCTGATAGTAAAGAAGTTTGGCGGCAGTTCGGTCGCAGATAAAGAGTGTATTTTTCGTGTGGCAGAGCGCTGCGCGGAGGATTATAAAAGTGGACACGATGTGATAGTTGTCCTTTCGGCAATGGGAGACACAACAGATGATCTGATCGCAAAAGCAAAAGAGATCAATCCGAATCCATCCAGGAGAGAACTGGATATGCTGCTGACAACAGGGGAACAGATTTCCGTATCATTGATGGCGATGGCATTCCATAAGCTGGGAATCCCGGCAGTATCACTGAATGCGTTCCAGGTGAAGATGCACAGTACATCCACCTATGGCAATGCAAGATTCAAGAAAGTAGAGTCTGAGAGGATCCTCCACGAACTGGGATACCGGAAGATCGTGATCGTCACTGGATTCCAGGGAGTGAACAAATATGAGGATTATGCGACAATGGGGCGGGGTGGTTCAGATACCACGGCAGTTGCAATCGCAGCGGCTCTGGGCGCAGATGCGTGTGAGATTTATACGGATGTAGACGGTGTGTATACCGCAGATCCACGAATTGTTCCTTCTGCGAGAAAATTAAAAGAAATCAGTTATGATGAAATGCAGGAGCTGGCATCCATGGGGGCGAATGTCCTGCATAACCGTTCTGTGGAAATGGCGAAAAAATATGGAGTACAGCTGGTTGTACGTTCCAGCATGAACAGAGAAGAAGGTACGGTGGTCAAGGAGGTAGTAAAAGTGGAAAAATTGTTAATCAGCGGAGTTGCATCTGATAAAAATACAGCGAGAATTTCTGTCATCGGAATCGAAGACAAACCGGGAACAGCGTTCAAGATCTTCAATACACTTGCAAAGAAGAATATCAATGTGGACATCATTCTTCAGTCTGTAGGAAGAGACGGTACAAAAGATATTTCCTTTACAGTGGCAGAGGATGATCTTCAGGATACACTGGCGATCCTGGAAGAAAATAAAGAAGCGCTGACGATCCAGGAAATCAATTCTCAGGAGAGTGTAGCGAAGATCTCGATTGTCGGAGCAGGAATGATGAGTAATCCGGGTGTTGCTGCCAAGATGTTCGAGGCACTGACAAATGCCAGAGTCAACATCCATATGATTTCAACATCAGAAGTAAGAATCACGGTTCTGATCAATGAAAGCGATGTAGAACGTGCGATCAATGCAGTTCACGAGAGATTTGGACTGGGAGAATAATAAAAAAAGGAAATCCGACTGGAGCTGGCGGATTTCCTTTTTCTTTATTACAACAGTTTTTTCAATAGTAATTTATCTTCCGGATTCATGGCCCGGTATCCCTTGATCAGTTCGACTTCTTCCCGCGTAAGATAGAGTGTATCGGCAGTGTCGATCTCCATGGCATACGTAAAGGGACCTTTCTGTTCGAGGATCAGTCCGTCTTTTGTACAGGGATGATTGATCAGCTGGTCGAGAGATACTCCATAGATATCAGCCAGACGCATCAGAGAATCCAGATCCGGTGTCCGTTTGCTGGTTTCGTAGTTAGAATAAGCCTGTCTGGAAATATTGAGCAAGTCACTGATCTCTTGCTGAGTGTAGTGATGTGCTTTACGAAGACGGTATAAATTTTCAACAAGCTGAATATTAGACATTGCTGTACCTCCATTTACAGGGAATTGTTAAAAGCTTAGTAAATTATAACAATTTTCCCTATAAATAGATATCTATGCGACAAAACGTAGCGAAAGAACAAAAAGCCGCAAAAAGTTGATATCAGAGTTTACTGAGTGTACTGTTATGATAGGAAGAAGAAAAGGTAACGTCTTCGCCGAACCATTCGGGTGGAGTAAAGTGATTGGCAGTCTCTTCATCCGGAAATTCTACTTCCGCAAGCATCAGAGGCGCAAGGTCTCCGGAAAAAATATCAAGCTCAATAAAGAGGAAATCCTTAAGAGGGATCACATATCTTTTTTTTGTGATCAGCCGTCCGTCGATTTTTTCTTTTAAATGTTCATAGGATTCTTTTGTCAGCGGAAGGTTGTATTCTTCCCGGATCATCATTCCTTTGGATTTGTAAGTCAGAATGTAGTCATTGTTGTCCCGGCGGATACGTACCACAGGTGCAGTGGAGAGGTATCCCTGTTCGATCTTGCGGCATGGATATGATGAAAGATCAAATGGGACAGATGAAATCAGATATTTGCGCTCGATTTCCATGAAAAACTCCTTTCTTTGAAAACATCGTTTGTTGTTTGATATTCGGTATCATCATAATATGAAAAACGGAAAATGTAAACGGGGAGGCATTGCATTTTTAACAGGGATTTGCTACACTTTTTACCATATGAAAGAAATGAAAATCAGGTTCAGATTTTAAGTCAGGAGGAAATGATCATGAAACAGATTGCGGTATTTCTCGCAGAAGGATTTGAAGAAATCGAAGGACTTACGGTTACGGATCTGCTGCGCAGGGCAGGCGTTACTGTGACGAACGTATCGGTCACAGGAGAAAAGACAGTACATGGCTCACACGGAATCGGTGTCGAGGCAGACGCCCTGTTTGAGGAGATGGAGTTTGAGGGAATGGATATGCTCGTACTGCCGGGTGGGATGCCGGGGACAAAGCATTTGAAAGAACACAGAGATTTGTGTGTGCTGCTCAAAGAATTTTATGCAAAAGAGCGTTATCTGGCAGCAATCTGTGCAGCGCCTACTGTATTTGGAGAACTGGGATTTCTGGAAGGCAGAAAAGCATGCTGTTATCCGGGCATGGAGTCAGGGCTTTCTCACGCAGAGACAAATGAAGAGCCGGTAAATGTAGACGGGCATATGATCACAAGCCGGGGACTGGGAACCGCGATTCCATTCGCATTGAAGCTGATCGAGCTCCTGTGCGGAAAGAAAAAGGCAGAAGAAATCGGGCATGGAGTAGTTTATTATTAAAAAGTACTGGAAATATTGAACTGACTATGCTATACTAATTCAATGACTGCGAATATACAATTTGCGTTTGAATGGTACGAATCAAGGAGGAAATAGAAAGATGAGTTTACAGGTAGAAAAGTTAGAGCATAATATGGCGAAGCTTACAGTAGAAGTAGCTGCAGAAGATGTAGAGAAAGCACTGCAGGCAGCTTACTTAAAACAGCGCAAACAGATCAACATTCCGGGATTCCGTAAAGGGAAAGTTCTGCGTCAGATGATCGAAAAAATGTACGGACCGGAAGTATTCTATGATGAAGCAGCAAACAACATGATTCCGGACGCATATGCAAAAGCTTATGATGAAAGTGAACTGGACATCGTGTCTCAGCCGAAGATCGAGGTTGTACAGATGGAAAAAGGAAAACCGTTCATTTTCACAGCAGAAGTAGCTACAAAACCGGAAGTGACACTCGGAGATTACAAAGGACTGAAAGTAGATAAAGTATCTACAAGAGTGACACAGAAGGAAGTTGATGAAGAGATTGAAAAAGAGCGCGAGCGCAATGCAAGAACAATCGAAGTGACAGACCGCGCAGTTCAGGATAAAGATGAAGTAACATTAGATTTCGAAGGATTTGTAGACGGTGTTGCATTTGAAGGTGGAAAAGGAGAAGATTATCCGCTGACAATCGGTTCCGGATCATTCATTCCTGGATTTGAAGAGCAGCTGATCGGAGCTGAGATCGACAAAGAAGTAGAAGTGAATGTGACATTCCCGAAAGAGTATCACTCTGAAGAGCTTGCAGGAAAAGATGCTACATTCAAGTGTACAGTACACACAATCAAAGCAAAAGAGCTTCCGGAGCTGGATGATGAATTTGCTTCTGAAGTTTCTGAATGTGAGACAATGGACGCATACAGAGCGGAAGTAAAGAAAAACATCAAAGAGCGCAAAGAGAGAACCGGAAAAGAAAAGAAAGAAAACCAGGCAGTAGATCAGGCAATCGAGAACGCACAGATGGATATTCCGGAAGCAATGATCGAGTTCCAGGTAAGACAGATGGCAGATGATTTTGCACGCCGCATTCAGCAGCAGGGTCTGACTGTAGAACAGTACTTCCAGTTTACAGGAATGACAGCAGAGAAGATGATGGAAGAGATGAGACCACAGGCTGAAAAGAGCATCAAGACAAGACTGGTTCTGGAAGCGATCGTAAAAGCTGAGAACATTGAAGTTTCTGATGAGCGTGTAGAAGAAGAACTCACAAAAATGGCGGAAGCATACCAGATGGAAGTTGAAAAACTCAAAGAGTTTATGGGAGAGAACGAGAAGAAACAGATCAAAGAGGATCTTGCAGTTCAGGAAGCAATCACTCTGCTTGTAAACGAATCTGTAGAGGGATAATCTATTCTGGTACATAACAGTACCGTGAATCCGCAGTGAGAGGGGGCCGCAGGCAGCGGCAGATTAAGTCAGCATAATAAGGAGGAAAAGCAAATGAGTTTAGTACCTTATGTTATTGAACAGACAAGCCGTGGAGAGCGCTCTTACGACATTTATTCAAGACTGTTAAAAGAAAGAATCATTTTTCTGGGAGAAGAGGTCAATGATGTATCTGCGAGTGTGATCGTAGCACAGCTTCTTTTCCTGGAAGCGGATGATCCGAATAAGGATATCCAGTTATATATCAACAGCCCGGGAGGTTCCGTGACAGCGGGACTGGCAATCTACGATACCATGCAGTACATCAAATGTGATGTTTCTACAGTCTGCATCGGTATGGCAGCAAGCATGGGGGCATTCCTTCTTTCCGGTGGAGCGAAGGGAAAACGTTTTGCGCTTCCAAACGCAGAGATCATGATTCATCAGCCATCCGGCGGAGCACAGGGACAGGCAACTGAGATTTCGATCGCAGCAGAGCACATCCTGAGAACCCGTCAGAAATTGAACGAGATCATGGCAGCAAACACAGGGCAGCCGTTGGAGACGATCAAGGCTGATACAGAACGTGATAACTTCATGTCTGCGGAAGAAGCAAAAGCTTATGGATTAATAGATGAGGTAATTGCCAAACATTAATGTTGTGTCGGCAATATGAGGTGAGAGTGATATGGCAGGAAAAGCAAGTGATGATATGGTAAGATGCTCCTTCTGTAATAAGCCGCAGTCTCAGGTAAGAAAGCTGATCGCAGGGCCGAACGGCGCTTATATCTGTGATGAGTGTATCGAGGTCTGCTCGGAGATTATAGAAGAAGAGTTTGAATACGATGATGACAGAAGAGAATTTGATGATATCAATCTTTTGACACCAGAGGAGATCAAGGCATTTCTTGATGAATATGTAATCGGACAGGACGAGGCAAAGAAGGTTCTTTCTGTTGCTGTATATAATCATTACAAGCGGATCATGGCAGGTTCTGATCTGGGCGTGGATCTGCAGAAGAGTAATATTCTGATGCTTGGACCGACCGGATGCGGAAAGACTCTGCTTGCCCAGACCCTCGCAAAGATACTGAATGTTCCGTTTGCCATCGCAGATGCGACAGCTCTGACAGAGGCCGGATATGTGGGGGAAGATGTAGAAAGCATCCTCCTGAAAGTGATTCAGGCAGCAGATGGCGATATTGAACGTGCAGAGCATGGTATTATTTATATTGATGAGATTGACAAGATCACAAGAAAGTCTGAGAATCCTTCCATTACCAGAGATGTATCCGGAGAGGGAGTTCAACAGGCGCTTTTAAAGATCATTGAGGGAACCGTTGCATCTGTTCCGCCGCAGGGCGGAAGAAAGCATCCGCATCAGGAACTGATCCAGATAGACACGACCAATATTTTGTTTATCTGCGGCGGTGCGTTTGAAGGGATTGATAAGATCATTGAGACCAGACTGGATAAGAAGTCGATCGGCTTTAATGCAGAGATAGCTAAGAAGCATGAGGAGGATGTAGATGTACTGCTGCATCAGGTGCTTCCGCAGGATCTGGTGAAGTTTGGTCTGATTCCGGAGCTGGTAGGACGAGTTCCTGTTACAGTATCTCTGGATCTTCTGGATAAAGAGGCTTTGATCCGGATTCTGACAGAACCGAAGAGCTCTCTTGTGAAGCAGTATCAGAAGCTGATGGAACTGGACGGCGTAAAACTGGAGTTTGATAAAGCAGCTCTGGATGCGATTGCAGAGACCTCTCTGGCAAGGAAAACGGGAGCCAGAGGATTAAGAGCCATTATGGAAGATATTATGATGGATACAATGTTCCGTGTACCATCTGATGATACCATCAAAGGATGTATGATTACAAAAGATGTTGTGGAAGGAAAGGGTCAGCCATTGTATGAGTGCGATGGAGAAGAGAGAAAATCTTTTCTGACATCTGAAAGTGCATAGATAACACAGGCGGGTGCATAGGGAGGACCATGTACCCGCTTGTTTTGATTTTGGATAAAACAAAAAGCAGGAGGAAAATACAGGTGAACAGAGAAATAAAAAGCCTTCCGATGGTAGCTCTGCGTGGAATGACTATCATGCCGGAAATGGTAGTACATTTTGATGTGAGCAGAGAGAAATCAATCGCAGCGATTCAGGAAGCCATGGAGGGAGATCAGAAGATTTTTCTTGTGGCACAAAGATCAATAGAAACAGACGATCCTACACAGGAAGATGTTTATGAGGTTGGAACTGTTGGAACGATCAAACAGATCATGAAGCTTCCAAAGCATATCGTCCGGGTACTTGTTTCAGGAGAAACAAGAGGAATCTTAAAACAGCTTCAGCAGGATACGCCGTATCTGCGGGCAGAGGTCGAGGTGATCGATGAGTCTGATCTTGTCATTCAGGATGATCTAAATGGAGAGGCAATGGCAAGGAGTCTTAAAGATACTTTTCTGGACTATGCCGCTCGCAACGGAAAAATGTCAAAAGAAGCAGTGGCAGAGATTTTGGAGATCAAAAACCTGAAAAAGCTGGTGGATGAGATTGCTGCAAACACGCCTTTTTATTATGTTGATCAACAGGAAATCCTCGGAAAAGTGGATTTTTGGGAGAGATATGAGACATTGGCGTTTAAGCTGGTTAACGAAGTGCAGATCATGGATATCAAAGATGAACTGCAGCAAAAGGTGAAGGAACGTGTGGATAAGCATCAGAAAGAATACATTCTTCGGGAGCAGCTGAAGCTGATCCGGGAGGAGTTGGGGGATGATTCTACATTGTCCGATGCGGAAGAATTTGAAAAAGCAGCAAAGAATCTGAAAGCGCCAAAAGAAGTGAACGAAAAGCTGAAAAAAGAAATCAGCAGATTCAAAAGCTCACTGAACAGTCCGGCAGAAAGCGGTGTGATACGGACCTATATTGAAACATTGCTTGAGATGCCGTGGGATAAAGCCGGGAAGGACAATCAGGATATCAAATATGCAGAGGAAGTGCTGGAAGCAGATCATTATGGTCTGGAACAGGTCAAAGAACGAATTCTGGAATTTCTGGCAGTACGTTCTCTGACGAAAAAAGGGGAGAGCCCGATCCTGTGTCTGGTGGGACCGCCGGGAACCGGAAAAACATCGATCGCCAAATCTCTTGCAAAGGCACTGAAGAAGCCGTATGTAAGGATTTCACTTGGCGGAGTGCGGGATGAGGCAGAAATCCGGGGACACAGAAAAACATATGTAGGAGCAATGCCCGGACGCATCGCAAATGGAATTCGTCAGGCAGGTGTCAAGAATCCGTTGATGCTTCTGGATGAAATTGATAAAGTCAGCACAGACTATAAGGGAGATACGTTCTCTGCGCTTCTGGAAGTACTGGACAGTGAACAGAATTACAAATTCCGTGATCATTATCTGGAAGTTCCGCTGGATCTGTCGGAAGTGCTGTTTATTGCCACTGCAAATTCACTGCAGACGATTCCGCGTCCGCTTCTGGACCGTATGGAAGTGATCGAGGTGACCAGCTACACAGAGAATGAGAAGCTGCATATTGCGACAGAGCATTTGATCCCAAAACAGCTGGAGAAAAATGGTCTGAAGAAAGAACAGCTGAAAATAAGCAAAAATGCAGTCTGGAAGATTGCATCCAACTATACAAAAGAAGCGGGAGTACGTCAGCTGGAGAGAGAAATCGGTAATATTTGCAGAAAAGCAGCAAAAGAAATACTTACAACCGGGAAAAAGAGTGTTACAATTACAGAGAAGAATCTGTTCAAATATCTGGGAAAAGAGAAGTTTACGTATCAGATGGCAAATGCAGCGGATGAGATCGGGATTGTGCGTGGACTGGCATGGACAAGTGTGGGTGGGGATACCCTCCAGATCGAAGTGAATGTGATGCCTGGAAAAGGCGAGATCATGCTCACAGGTCAGCTTGGAGATGTGATGAAAGAATCAGCACGGACCGGAATCAGCTATATCCGTTCTGTCAGCAGAGATTATCAGATTGCGGATGACTTTTTTGAAAAATATGATATCCATGTACATATTCCGGAGGGTGCAGTGCCCAAAGACGGTCCGTCAGCCGGAATCACCATGGCAACGGCAATGCTTTCTGCGATCACAGAAAAAAAGGTGCGTGCAGATATTGCCATGACAGGAGAAGTGACTCTGCGCGGACGTGTACTGCCGATCGGAGGATTAAAGGAAAAGCTTCTGGCTGCGAAAAATGCCGGGATAAAAACAGTTCTTGTTCCCAAAAAGAATTTGGCAGATGTAGAAGAGCTTTCTCAGGAAATCACAAAAGGATTCGAGATCCTGCCTGTAGAACATATGGAGGAAGTGCTGAAGGCAGCATTTGTGTCAGAAGATCAGGATAAAATATCCGGAGGGGAGTAAACTATGGTAATAAAGAATATCAATCTGGAAACTGTTTGTGGAATTACAAGTAAATTGCCGGAAAATGAGAAACCGGAGATTGCGTTTGCGGGGAAATCCAATGTGGGTAAGTCATCCCTGATCAATGCGCTGATGAACCGAAAATCGTATGCCCGGATCTCTGCCACACCGGGAAAGACACAGACGATTAATTTTTATAATATCAACGAGGAACTTTATCTGGTGGATCTGCCGGGATACGGGTATGCGAAAGTATCGGAAAAAGAAAAGATCCAGTGGGGAAATCTGATCGAGCGCTATCTGCATACATCAAAACAGTTGAAAGCAGTCTTTCTTCTGATCGACATCCGGCATGACCCTTCGGCAAATGACAAGATGATGTATCAGTGGATCGTCGATCAGGGATTTCAGCCGATCATCATTGCTACAAAGCTGGATAAATTAAAACGCAGCCAGGTGCAGAAGCATGTGAAGATGTTAAAAACAGGTCTGAATCTGCTTCCGGGAACAAAAGTGATCCCGTTTTCTTCGGTTACAAAGCAGGGAAGAGACGAAATCTGGGATCTGGCTGAGCGGGAATATCTGTTTCCGGAAAGATTTTTGGAGGATGAAACGAAAGAATAATTTCGGAGAATGATAGAGTAAACAGGAAAAGCACGATGCGGGAAGGAGATTTTTATGGAGCGAAAAAGACCTTACTGGCAAGTGGCGGTAAGTCTTGTGTTCAGTATACTGGCAACGGCTGCGTTTATTATCCTGGGCGTAAAAGCAATCGGATTTCTCATGCCGTTCGTTGTGGGCTGGATCATTTCTGCCATTGCGACACCTCTGGTGAACTGGCTGGAAAAGCGATTGAAGATCGTAAAGAAGCTGGGAACAGCAATGATTGTTATCATGGTCATTGGGCTGATCGTTTTAGTGGGATATTTTGCAGTCAGCAGGATTGCAGCGGAAGTGACAGATCTGATTCAGAACTTTCCGGATATTTATGCACAGCTGGAAGAGGGGATGCGCGAGATCGGAAATACCTTATCCGGTGCGTTTAGCAGGCTTCCCCGGGGAGTGCAGAATGGGTGGACAACGATCGTCGAGAATCTGGATACTTATATGGGGAATCTTGTTTCGAAAATCAGCGAGCCGACGGTGACGGCTGCGGGAAATTTTGCAAAAAGACTTCCGTCCTATCTGATTTCTTTCATTGTTGCGATACTGGCAGCTTACTTTTTTACAATCCAGAGAGAAGAAGTGATCGCATGGTTTCATAAAATCGCACCGCCGTCTGTGGAAAAGAGGATGATCCTGGTGATGGATAATCTGAAATATGCAGTAGGCGGATATTTCAAGGCGCAGTTTAAGATCATGGGTGTTGTTTTTTTGATCCTGTTTGCCGGATTTCTTGTGCTTGGAATTCATTATGCGGTTTTGGTTGCATTTCTGATTTCATTTTTGGATTTCCTGCCATTTTTTGGAACGGGAACTGCGTTGATCCCATGGGCAATTTACTCCGTATTTATCGGTGAATATAAAATTACAGCCGGTCTGGTGATCATCTATGCAGTTTCCCAGGTAGTGCGTCAGCTTTTGCAGCCAAAGCTGGTAGGTGACAGCATGGGAATGAATCCGCTGGTGACACTGCTGCTTTTATATGTGGGATATAAGATCAAGGGAGTCTTTGGTATGATTCTGGCAGTTCCGCTGGGACTGGTATTGATCAATATGTGTCAGGCCGGTGCATTTGATTATATTCTGGATGACGTAAAGATTCTGGTTGAAGGGATACTGGGACTTCGCGAAGAGCTTCCTCAAGGGCAAAAAGAAAATTCAGATAACACTTGATTCCAAGAATGAGAGTGTTTATAATATCAACAGAAACAAAAAAGGGGTGCTTGCAGAAAGCAGGCTGAGAGAAAGCTGGATCGCTTAAAACCCGTAACCTGATTTGGATAATGCCAACGTAGGGATATACAGAGAAAGTGATAGGATCTGAGAAGAAAAATTGCTGCTGTGATGCGTTTGCGTTGCAGCAGCTTTTTGCATACTCCGCGGCGGGCATGGAAAGGAATGCATATGAGAAACTATACAACACAGATGGAAGCAGCGAGAAAACAGATTGTGACAAAAGAACTGGAGATCGTGGCACAAAAAGAACACATGACGACCGAGGAGTTGATGCCGCTGGTGGCAGAAGGAAAGGTTGTCATCTGTGCCAACAAAAATCACACTTGTATTGATCCGGAAGGAATCGGTTCGATGCTGCGTACAAAGATCAATGTGAATCTGGGAGTTTCAAGAGACTGTAAAGATTACGATGTGGAGATGCAGAAGGTGATGCAGGCAGTTGAGATGGGCGCACATGCCATCATGGATCTGTCTTCTCATGGAAATACAATTCCATTTCGAAGAAAGCTGACCAGTGAGTGTCCGGCGCTGATCGGTACTGTTCCAATCTATGATTCCGTGATCCACTATCAAAGGGATCTGGATACGCTGACTGCCAGAGATTTTATCGATGTGGTCCGTCTTCACGCACAGGATGGAGTGGATTTTGTGACACTGCACTGTGGCATCACGCGCAAAACAATCGAGCAGATTCGGCAGCATAAGCGAAAAATGAACATCGTATCCAGAGGTGGTTCTCTTGTATTTGCGTGGATGTGTATGACAGGGGAAGAAAATCCATTTTATGAATATTATGATGAGATTCTGGATATCTGCCGGGAATATGATGTGACAGTTTCACTCGGTGACGCATGCAGACCAGGATGTCTTGCAGATGCAACGGACGTCTGCCAGATTGAGGAGCTGGTGCGTCTGGGCGAACTGACCAGGCGGGCATGGGAGAAGGATGTTCAGGTGATGGTGGAAGGTCCGGGACATATGCCTCTGGATCAGATCGAGGCAAATATGAAAGTGCAGCAGTCCATTTGTCAGGGAGCGCCGTTTTATGTATTGGGACCACTTGTGACGGATATTGCTCCCGGATATGACCATATTACTTCTGCGATTGGCGGAGCCGTGGCAGCATCGGCAGGAGCGGCATTTTTGTGCTATGTGACACCGGCAGAGCATCTGGCCCTTCCGAATCTGGAAGATGTAAAACAGGGAATCATGGCTTCTAAGATTGCGGCACATGCGGCAGATATTGCAAAAGGAGTGCGGGGAGCAAGACAGGCAGATGACAGGATGGCACAAGCCAGAAGAAATCTGGACTGGGAAGCACAGTGGGAGTGTGCCATGGATCCGGAGACGGCAAAACGGATCTGGAATGAGAGAAAGCCTGAACATGAGGATACTTGTTCCATGTGCGGAAAATTCTGTGCGGTGCGAAGTATGAACAAGGCACTTGCAGGCGAACATATTGATATTTTATAGAAACAGAATAATCAGAAAAACCAGGCAGGATATGTTCCCGTAAAAAGGAAGGCATCCTGCCTGGTTTTTATTTTGAAGCTATTGTGTCTTCTCTGCGTATTCAGCAGCAAGTGTATCAAATTCTTCTGTGTGAGTCGGATACCAGACGTCAAAGGTGCTGTCTGCTGCGGAAATTCGTTTTCCGAGAGCTGCGAAAAATTCCGGGATTACAGTCTCCAGAAGAACACCTTTTTCGATGCCCAGATGTGCTCCAGGTTCTTCGCTGTCTCCGTTTACAAATAATTTGAATGCAGGTTCCATTTTTCCATCCACCCGTTTGGAGTGTCCGACAAGACCGATACTTCCCGCCTGATGGCTTCCGCAGCTGGAAGGACATCCGGAAATATGGATACATGGAAGGACTCTGTCGGCGAACTGTTCCTTGCGGACCCGCTGAATGCAGGACTCTAACAGTGCATAGGAATTGCGCAGTCCGTGTTGGCAGATTGGAACGCCGATGCAGCTGACACTGCTTTCAAATAAAGAAGCAGCTCCGTCTTTTGTGGCTTCTAACACAGCAGGTACTTCTTTTGCAGTCAGATTGATGATATACAAGGTGCCGTCCGGTGAGATCCGAAGCTCGGTTTCCGGCATCTCTTTGATCACGGCATACAGTTCAGACGGTTTTTGAGGTGCAAGCCGTCCGCCCAGCGGATGATAAGAAACCGTGTACAGGCCGTTCTGTTTCTGTGGGAGTACCCGTTTTTCTGTCAGAAGTGCTTCGGACAGAGTGCCGTCAGCAGATTTGGAAATCGGATGGACTGGTTCTACAGGCCATGGAGTCATTTCTTTTTGCGCGTCTTCCACAAACTGGAGGAAATAGTTCCGGATTTTTTCTTCGCCAAGGGTATCCTGCAGATAGCGAGTTCTGGATTTTGCGCGTGACTCATAATTGCCGTATGTGGTAAAAAGACGAATCATAGCATGGACATAAAGGGATACTTCGCTTGGATCTGCATTGTCTGTAATGTGAACGCCGAGTTTTGGATTTGGTCCCAATCCACCTGCACAGTAAACGGAAAATGTTCCGTTTTCTCTTGCTACAAATCCAAGGTCACGGAATGTAGCATGTACTTCATTGGCCTGGGTATTGGAAAATCCGACTTTTAATTTTCGGGGCATATGAAGTCCGGGCATCTCGGTCAGAAGATATTCTCCTACAGCCTGTGCATAGGGAAATACATCGAATGTCTCATCCGGTGCAGTGCCTGTCAGAGGACTTGCCATGACATTACGCGGGTTGTCTCCGCCGCCGCCATGTGTGATGATGCCGACTTTTAAAGCATCACGGATAAGTTGTGGAACAGAGTCCACGGACAAGTCATGAAACTGAATGGTCTGGCAGGTGGTCAGCTTGAGCAGGGAAATCTGATGTTCTGAAATCTTATCTGCAAGGAATTTTAATTTCTCTTTTGTAATATGACCGCCCGGAAGACGAAGACGCAGCATATATCCTTGTTCCTTCTGTGCATAGCTTCCAAAGCCTCCGGAGATGCCTTTGAAGGTCTGGCGGTCGATCTCTCCATTTTCGAAAGCATGTATGTTTTCATCAAATCTTGTGATATTATCTTCAAATTGCTGTAATAAATCTTTTGAAAGCATGGTAAATGCTCCTTTCTTTTTGATGGGTTTAGAAACTCTGTACTAAGTATAATAAACGGGGAAAGAGAGTACAAGGGGAATTTGGAGATTGGTCTTGATTTTCTTTCCGGATATTTAAATATGGAACAGTAACGAGAATAAAGATAGATTTCCCCACTCCCTGTTGTTATAATAAAGACAAAACGAAAAACAGGGGAAATAGACATGGATACAATTTTGATCATAGAGGATGACGCAGATCTCAGGGAAGGGTTGGAGTATACATTGAGTGGGGAAGGCTATCAGATCCTGACAGCGGAAAATGCAGAAAGAGGACGAAAGCTATGGAAGATATCTTCCTGCGATCTGATTCTGTTAGACTGCAATCTTCCGGATGGAAATGGCTTTTCGCTGTGCAGTGAGATTCGGAAAAGCAGTGATGTGTTCATTCTGATGCTGACGGCGAGGGATACGGAACTGGATGAGGTGAAAGCACTGGAGATGGGAGTGGATGATTATATGTCAAAACCATTTTCTATCGCGGTGCTGAAAGCGCGGATCAAAAAGCTGCTCTCCAGAAAGAGTGAAAAACAGTGGATCAGCTCCAATGGAATCCGTCTGGACAAAAGCAGCTGTCAGGTGATCTGCAAAGAAGAAGTGCTGGAGCTGAGTAAGATCGAGTACAAACTGCTTTTGTATTTTCTGGAAAATCCGGGACAGATATTGTCAAAGGAACAGATTTTAGAGCGGATCTGGGACAAAGACGGAAAGTTTGTGGATGAGAATACCGTTTCCGTCAATATTCGGAGACTTCGCAGAAAGATCGAGGCAGATCCGCAGAATCCGCAGTGGATCCAGACGGTTCACGGACTTGGATATATCTGGAGAGAAGAGGAGAAACGATAAAGGTATGGAATCGATCATAACAGGAATTCTGTCAGCAGGATGTGTGGCCGGTGTTTTGTTTGGGATGTATGAGTATCGCAGGCGGAAAAAACTATACCGGGAGACAGATTGGATGCTGGAATCTATTCTGGAGGGAGATCCGATCCTTGTTTCGGATTTGAAGGAAGGCGAAGTGTCGGCTCTTTCCGGGAAAATCCGCAAAATCCAGGAGATGCAGGAGATGTCTGTATCTCAGGCAGAAGAGGAAAAAGAGCAGGTGAAAAGTCTGATCTCCAATATGTCTCATCAGCTGAAAACACCGCTTGCGAATATCCGGATGTACGAAGAAATCTTGAGGGAAGAAAATCAGGACGCAGAGACAAGAGAAAAGTTTCTGGCAAAAATGCAGACGCAGAGTGAAAAACTGGAATGGATCTTAAATTCTCTGTTTAAAATGGTGAAGCTGGAACAGAATGTCATGGTCTTTGAGGTTTCAATGTGCCCGATTCGAAAGACCATTCTGGATGCGGTGAATCTGGTGTATGAAAAGGCTGCCAGGAAACAGATTCTGATCAAAACAGGGTATATACCGGATCTGCTTCTTTATCACAATGCAAAGTGGACGTCAGAAGTGTTTGTAAATCTGCTGGAAAACGCAGTGAAATATACCGGTGAGGGCGGAACGATTCAGATTGATCTTAATCAGTATGAAATGTACGCAGAAATCCGGATCACAGATACAGGAATTGGAATCCGAAAAGAAGAGATTCCGCGGATCTTTCAGAGATTCTATCGGAGTAAAGACGTAGAAAATCTGGAAGGAAGCGGGATTGGACTGTATTTGTCCAGGTTGATTGCAGAAAAAGAAAAGGGATACATTCAGGTGGAATCGGTTTATGGAAAGGGAAGCTGCTTTTCGGTATTTCTGCGGATGGAAAAATGACAATTTTGTCAGAACTTTCTTTTGGGATGTAGGATTTTTGTAAGATGGGGCTGTTACACTGATGGTATCAAAGAGAAAAGGAGAACTGGAAGAGAATGAAGATTTTAGAAGTACAGCATGTGGTGAAAACATATGGTTCCCATCAAAATCAGGTAAAGGCACTTTCCGATGCCAGCTTTGCTGCAGAACAGGGAGAATTTATTGCAATCGTAGGAACGAGCGGTTCCGGAAAAAGTACATTGTTGAATCTGCTTGGAGGTCTGGATGTTCCGACAGAAGGAAGGATATGTATCAGGGGATATGATATCGGGAGTCTGACGAGAAAAGAACAGACGATTTTCAGAAGAAGAAATATCGGATTTGTATTTCAGAATTACAGCCTGATGCCAGTGCTCAATGTGTATGACAATGTGGCATTACCGATTACTTTTGACAAAGGGAGCCATGTGGATCGAGAGTATATCAGGGGATTATTAAACGAGCTGGGATTGTGGGAGAAACGGAAACGATATCCGAGTGAACTCTCCGGCGGTCAGCAGCAGAGAGCTGCAATTGCAAGAGCGCTTGCAAATAAACCCGCCCTTCTGCTCGCAGATGAACCGACCGGGAATCTTGATTCTAAAACTGCGGTGGAGGTAATCGGCCTGTTAAAAGCCAGCAGTCAGAAATACCATCAGACGGTGCTGATGGTGACACATAATGAAGCGTTGGCACAGTCCTGTGACCGGATTATCCGAATTGAGGACGGCAGGCTGTATCAGAGAGAAGACGCATTTTACGGGGAAGGCGGTGAGCTGTAATGAAGCAGATCATACGTCTTGCCTGGTCCTATCTGAAATATTATAAAAAACAGACGATGGCTCTGTTTCTGGGAATTGTTTTGTCCTGTGCTCTGTTTACCGGAATCGGTTCACTTCAAAAGAGCGGAAATCATGCAGCAAGAGAAAATGCCCGCACAAAATCCGGAGACTGGCACTACACGTTGCGCTGTGACACAGACTGGTTTGAGGAGTTTGAGAAAACGTATCAGACGGGGGAAAAAGAGCAGGGCTACTGCGTGGAACAAGTCGGTTTGTTGACGATGCGCAAGGTGATAGAAGAGCCTTACGAGATCGAGCTGGATTACGCAGAAGAAGGTTATCTTTCTATGATGGGAAGAACGTTGAAAGAAGGCAGATATCCGGCAGAGGAAGGAGAAGCGGCGCTGGATGAATTTACACTTCGGAATCTGGATATTCCGAGGGAGATCGGCACGACATTTACATTGGATGGAGAAACATTTACGTTGTGCGGAATTGTGTCAGAGCAGCCGTCTGCTCTTACGCAGCGGATGCAGGTATTTGTGGATCCGACACGGGATTATGGGACAAATGGGAGATTTCTGTACGTGAAATTTGAGGAATCCAAAGATATTTACAGGCAGATGAGCGCATTTGCAGATACATTTGGAATTTCCAAAAAGGAAATTGCGGCAAACTGGGAGCTGGTGGAATGGCTGAAAAATGGAACCCGTATCAATGCGGCAGAAGCAGTGAAGACCGGGATTCTCCACTGGAAGGAAGCGGGATTGCCTTATATCTGGGGGAATCTGGACGACAAGTGGAATCTGAAGGATAAAGCGGTGCTGGCAGCGATAGGAGTATTCGGAACATTTGTGATCTACAGTCTGTTTCAGGTATCAGTACGGAAAAGAATGTCACAGTACAGTGTCATGCAGACACTGGGGATGGAGTCAAAATGTACGTTTGGTGTGCTGACAAGTGAGTTGTGGATGATTTTTGCAGTGGCTTATCCGGTTGGATGTGTTCTCGGAAATGCAGCAGCATGGGGGATTTATCAGAAAATCGGCAGTATTTTTGTACGGACAAAGGGAATTCAGCATACGAATATGTATGTCGCAGCAGAGGCGGCCAGAGAGGCTGCACAGGCAGGACGTGCACAGGCGGGCGCATTTCAGGTTTCAGGAGAGGCGATTTTCTTTGGAGCGGTCTTTCTGCTGTGCCTGCTTACATTTGTAAGCTTGATTTTAGTGAGGCGGATGGAAACGCTGACACTGCGGGAAATGATCACAAAAGAAGACAAATCACAGACAAAGAAACGGCAGATTTACAGCCTGAAACAAAAAGATCTCACAGGTATCCTGACAAAGAAGTTTATGTTTTCAAGAAAGAAAACTTTTATCGGAATCATATTGTCTCTGTCTGTGGGGAGTGTTCTTTTTTTAGGAACTGCCTATCTGACAGAAAATGCAAAGATCAACAATGAACTGACATTCAAGGCAGATGACGGACTTGGTTCGGATATTCAGGTGTATGAAGATTCAGATTCACTGTCCGGTCTGATTCCAAAGGTATGTGCAGAGCAGATGGAAAAGATAAGCGGATTGGAGTCTGTCAGACCGGTGCGGTATATGGCGGGAGAGCTTACGATGTCAGATGATGTTTTTCACTGGCCGGAGTATTATATGGGCAGTGAGAATCCGGAGGAAAACATTCTGGATGCAGATTCGGATATGGTGGAAAAATTCAATGGAAGACTGGTGAGAAAAGCAAACGGAGAATATGGATTAAAGGTCAATATCTACGGATATGACGACAGGATGTTAAAGGAGTTGAATGACTATCTTCTGGAGGGAGAGATCGATCCGGAGAAAATGCGGGAAGAGGATACGGTGATACTGGCGACGCTGATGGACGGACAGGGAAATTATGATGGAATCAGTGTGTCTCCCGGAGATGCGCTTTCAGTAAGGACACCGAAGACTGCGGATACACAGACAGAATTGCTGAAATTTCAAGGGGAAGACTCTCTGTATCAGAATTCAAATTTTCAAGTCCAGGCAGTTGTCAGCAGAACACTGGCAAGAGTGGATCAGTTTTACGGGGATGGAGCAGCCAGCATTATTATGACCAATGAACAGATGCAGAAATATTTTGGCATCGAAGGATACCGGACCATCAGCATTGCATTGAAAGAACATGCGAATGCGGTCGCAGTGACAGATGAGATCCGCAAGGTTGTTTCCGGAGTATCCGACTGTGTCGTCAAGGATTATACGGAACAGATCAAGGTACAGAACTTTTATCTGAATCAGAAAATGCTGTTCTTCTATGGAATTGCGCTTGTCCTTCTGGTGATCAGCCTTCTGCATATTATGAACAGTATGCAGTATCTGGTGGCAGCCAGAAAGCATGAATTCGGGATTTTAAGGGCGATGGGGATCACGGATTCCGGTTTTCGGATCATGCTGCTCAAAGAAGGGCTGCGGTATGGAGTATATTCCAGTATTGTGATGGTCGCACTTTATCTGGCGGTACAAAAAGTGTTATACTATTTTATGACACATGTATTTTTGTATCTGCATCCAAAATCAGGTATTCAGATTGTGCCGGTTCTGATCATGATCTTGGTGAACCTGGCAATCTGTGCAGCGGCAGTGGTGATTTCCGGACAGTCTGTGCTGAAAGAACAGATGGTAGATGTGATACGGGAGTAGACAGGAGGAAAACACATGACACATGTCTTTGAAGGAGAATTTGTACATCAGAATCTGGGGAGAATCAGGAAGGAGTTTCGTGTTGATCAGATGTGCGAGTGGGAAACACGAAAAGCTACAGTCAGAGGACTCTTTTTTTGTGAGCATGGAATTGTGATCGATACTTGTGAGGAGCTGGATCATCTGGATGAACAGGTGATGCAATATTTAAACATTACGTTGAGAGAAAAAGATACACAGGTTATCCCTTTTTGTGCAGACGGAACGTATTGGGTGCCGGTGGAAGCGGGAGAAGCAAAGGATGTGCGGGCTGAAAAGTGGATGGAATATTATCAGTGTGATCAAGAACGATTCTGGAAGTTTCAAAGATATTTCTATGAATGGACAGGAGAAATTCCGAAGAGGTTGGAGTTAAGTGTGAAGCCGGAAAAAACGCGGTACGAAGGAACGTCTTTTGCAGTCAAAGCGGGGGCTGTCGATCAGAAAGTGGAAGTCATGCATCCGGTGACAAAAGAATACTATGAACTGAATATAAAAGAATCCGTTGATGAGAGGATCGAGGTTCCGGATATGGAAGGTCTGAAATTTCCGGAGCATGTTTTGAAGATTACGTATGAAATTGCACCACAGCCAAAGGATGATTTTTATCTGCAGGATTGTGAAGAAGGGGACACCGTTTGGACGACTGCACATGGTAAAAGATCGGTATCTGTGATCGGCGGTCAGTCTGGTCCCACATCCATTTTTCTGGCGAGGACGATAGAATCCGGTGATCAGGTGGCGTATTCATCCCCTCATTTTTATCCGGTGAAAGAAACAATCTGGAAACCGGTATTTTACAGGCAGGAGCTTGAAGAAAAATATCTGAGCATCAGGTTGGATAAATCGTGTTTGAAACAGTGGTAAAATTTCCTAAAAAATGACAGTCCTTTTCTTACAATACAGTCAAAACGACAAAATGAAAAAAGAAGGTAAGAAAAGGAGAAAAATATGCCAAAGCATAAGAGAGAAAGTTTGATTTATACAGTAATGATGTGTTTCGTGATGGTACTCTGGATGAGTGTTTACAACGTGACGCTGCATATGGGGAAATTCGGTGTGGAGACTTTAAAAGAAATGGCTTGGCTTCCCGGTGGCTTATATTTTTGCGATGGTGTTTGACTGGTTTGTCGTATCAGGGCCGGCCAAAGCATTCGCATTCCGGTTTCTGGCTAAACCGGACAGCAGTGTGCTTCAAAAGGTGATCGCTGTTTCCAGCTGCATGGTAATACCGATGGTGATCATTATGTCGTTTTACGGAGGTGTGGAAGCCTGCGTAAAAAGTGGAGAATGGGGAAGCTTACTTCTGATCTGGCTGACCAATATTCCAAAGAATTTTATTATGGCACTTCCATTCCAGCTGTTGATCGCCGGTCCGTTGGTAAGAAAAGTATTTCGAACCGCATTTCCGGAGGGAACCGTACTTTTAAAAGCAAATATCTGAATGTAAGCAATATCCTATGAAATCTATGCTGTTGGCAATTTGAATTAATATATGGAACTATGATGGTAATAAAATAACAGAGTAAAATATATGTGGATTCATTTTTTCAGAGTCAGGGAGTTGGTGATGTGCTGATCCGATATGCGATAGAAGAATTTGGTGCAGACAATTTATGGGCGTTGGAAAAGAATAAAAGAGCAATTTCGTTTTATCAAAAGCATGGATTTCAAGTGACAGGTAGGAAAAGACTGGAAGAAGATACAACGGAATATCTTGTAAAATTAGAAAGATAAGTTTTGGACAGAAGCAGAAGGCGAAATGCCTTCTCTTTTTTAAATGAAAAATAAACAGTATATAACAGTTGACAACAGATGTAAACTGTTATATACTGTTTATAAATAAAGGAGGCACATATGAAAATTATAATCAACAGTTCATCGATGGTACCGATCTATGAACAGATCGTAGACCAGGTCAAGGCACAGATTATAAGCGGCGAGCTGAAAGAAGATGACAATCTGCCGTCTGTCCGGACCTTGTCAAAAGAATTGAGGATCAGCGCACTGACTGTAAAAAAAGCATATGATTCTCTGGAACAGGAAGGATTTACGGTTACCATACACGGAAAGGGCACCTATGTGGCTGCCGCCAACAAAGAGATGATGATGGAAGAGTATCGCCGGGAGGTGGAAGAAGAGCTGACCGAGGTGATACGCAAAGCAAAAAGATACGGCCTGCCGGAAGAGGATATCCGGAAGATGCTGGAGCTGATATTGGAGGGATAGCATATGCTGAAGTTAGAACAGGTAAAGAAGCAGTATAAAAATTTTACACTGGACTGCTCACTGGAAGTCAGACAGGGATGTATTACCGGACTGATCGGACAGAATGGAGCCGGGAAGTCCACGACATTTAAAGCGGCTCTGGGACTGATCCATACAGATGGAGGGACCATTGAGATGCTGGGAAAGCCGGAGAGAGAGCTGCAAGAAAGTGACAGACAGGAATTGGGAGTCGTACTTTCTGATGCAGGTTTCAGTGAATATCTGCAGGTAAAGGATGTGATCGCTGTAATGAAGTCCATGTATCCGAATTTTGAAAAGGACTGTTTTATTTCCAGATGTGAGCAGTTTCAGATTCCTCTGGATAAGAAGATCAAAGAGTTTTCCACCGGAATGAAGGCAAAACTTAAGGTACTTCTTGCATTATCTCATGATGCGAAGTTCCTGATTATGGATGAACCGACAGCCGGACTGGATGTGGCAGCAAGAGAAGATGTCCTGGATCTTTTGCGGGAATATATGGAGGAAAAAGAAGAGCGTGCGATTTTGATCAGTTCCCATATTTCCAGCGATCTGGAAGGATTGTGTGATGATCTGTATATGATCCATAATGGAAAGATCGTGCTGCATGAGGAGACGGATGTATTGCTTGGCGAATATGCGGTATTAAAAGTGGATGAAGAGCAGTATCAGACTCTGGATAAACAGTATATTCTCAGCAGAAAGAAGGAAGCTTTCGGATATCAGCTTCTGACGAATCAGAAACAGTTTTATCTGGAAAATTATCCGAAGGTCGTGGTGGAAAATGGAACCATTGATGAAGCAATTTTGATGATGATCAGGGGGGAGAGAGTATGAAAGGGCTGTTGGTAAAAGATTTTTGTATTCTGAAGCTGCAGAAGAATGCAGTGCTGGTACTTCTGGTAATGTGTGTGGTATTCACAGTTTTCATGAAAAGTCCCACTTATATTGTCAATCTGTTTCCGCTGTATGGCTTTCTTCTTGTATTGGGAACACTTACATATGATGAATTTGACAGAGGATATTCATTTTTGTTTACACTTCCTGTATCGAGGCGAGGATATGTGAAAGAAAAGTATGTGTTTGGCTTACTTTTCTGTGGAGGAATATGGACCCTGTCTGTTCTGATCAGTCTTATCTATGTCTGGATCACAAAAGAGATTCCGATCGATGATGCACTTATGGTGAATTATGCAGTATCAATCATACTCGTTCTTGTATTTATGGGGATTTCCATTCCGGTACAGTTAAAGTACGGAAATGAAAAAGGAAGGCTGGCAGTTGTTGCAATTGGAGTTGGAGGATTTGCAGTGATTGTCGGTGGAATTCAGCTTGGAAAAGTTTTTGATATTGAGATGACAGCGGCTTTGCAAAGGGTCGAAAAGATGGGGGCAGGTACAGTCAGTGTGATCGGTTGTATTGTATCCGTGATCCTTATCGTAATTTCTTATAAAATCAGTGTGCGTATCATGGAGAAAAAGGAGTTTTAGCCAGAATTAAGGGAGGTACGGTATGGAGCTGACAATTTTGATCGTTGTCCTGTTTTTGGGTGTGGGAATTCCCTTGCGAATAAGAGATATAAAAAGTGGAAAAAGAAACGAGAAGATAAAAATGGAGAAGGATTTAAGGGGATATGATAGCATTTCTGGATGATTACTTCAATAAAGCAAAGGGCGATCGTGAGTGAAAGTTTAGATTTGTTAAGAATTGAATCAGAAATGTTTAAGATTTTTCATGGATAATGAGACCCATCAAAGACAGATAAGCCTTTGAAATAAAATCAAGAGGAAGAAGGATATCACAAGCTGAAAGGATGTTACAAAACGAAAGATATTTTAAAAAGAGGAACTATATTATGCATGGCAGCAATGTTATCTTTTGGAACAGTAGCATGTGGATCGAACAGCAGTAAATCTGCAAGCTCTTCTGAAAAGAGTACAGAAAGTTCAGCCAGCAGTAGTACAGAAGCGGGTAAGAGCACAGAAAGTACTTCAGGCAGCAGCATAGACAATTCTACAAGTAAGAAATCAGAAACTTCTTCAAATGACAAGACTGGCAGTTCTTCAAGTTCAGGGACTACATCAGGAACAACATCAGAAAGTAAAGTGGATTAAAGATGATCGTAAGAGTGTATGTTTTAACAGACGTACGCTCTTAATTTTTGCAGGAAATCTTTTCCGGAGAGGAGCTGGATATGAAGAAAGAACAGGTATTGCTTATTGAAGATGATGCAGATATAAGAGAAGGCGTACGGATTTTTTTAGAAAGTGAAAATAAAAGATGACGGGAAAATGTGCGGTTATGAAGGAGAAGAATGGGTTTCGGATTACGATTTTGTTCCCGGTCGCAGACAGCTAATGCGTCAAACAAGAGCATCAAATATATGAAAAAAACATAAAAAGAAAGACATTTTTAAAATTCAATGGTAAAATGTAACTATCCGATGGAAAATAGACGTATAGCGTAGGAAAGGCGGAGCAGTATGGAAAATTTTAATTTTTGTGTTGGTACCAGAATTTT
>OLVT01000470.1_pt1 | contig 44027 bp, 39 predicted proteins | sample 1673241 | NCBI WGS metagenome assembly OLVT01 (sample SAMEA3178936, study PRJEB25190) | human gut metagenome | biome: human gut; feature: human-associated habitat; material: faeces | place: Austria | collected 2013 | reverse complement strand
AGGGTGGAAACCGCAGGTGTCTACCCTCTTGTGCGCCCGCGCGGCGTCAGCGCAGGTGTCTACCCTCTTGTGCCCTTGCCGGGCAGGCAAGATTTCCTCGCTTCGCAAGCGACACTCTGCCGTTCTGCACCAGAACGCAAAAGAGGAACACTGCTGCCTCGCAGTGTCCCTCTTTGCGCATATTACTGGTTTTTGTTTTCCTGATCTTTCTGCTGTGCTGCACGGCGGCGCTCTTTCGCGCTCACAGGAGGCATAGTCTCCTGCGCTTCAACGAACGCGTGTGTCTCCGGGTCGATGCGCTTATGCCCGCGATAGTCGTTCGTATCCACGGACAGACCGCGCTTTTTCAGCAGATGATTGATCTTCTCGGTCAACATGCTGTACAGCACGGCAAACAGCGGCACGCCGACCACCATGCCCGCGAAGCCCATCACGCCGCCGAACAGCAGAATGGCGAACATGACCCAGAAGCTCGACAGTCCGGTGGCGTTGCCGAGGATTTTCGGTCCGAGGATATTGCCGTCAAACTGCTGCAGCAGCAGCACAAAAATGACGAAATACAGCGCCTGCACCGGACTGATGACCATGATCAGAATGGTGCTCGGAATCGCACCGATGAACGGCCCGAAAAACGGGATGATATTGGTCACGCCGATGATAACCGCAATCAGGAGCGCGTACGACGTCGGCATGGTCATCCAGCCGAACGAGATCATAAGACGCATACCGATAAAGCACAGCATACCGATGATCGACGAGTCCATCAGTTTGCCGGTGATGAAGCCGCCGAACACGCGGTGGATATGCGCCACACGGGCCATGATGGCATTCGCCTTTTCAACCGTGAAAAGGCTGTACGTCATCTTTTTCGCCTGTGCACAGAAGGTGTCCTTGCTGTTGAGAATGTACAGCGCGATAATGACACCGATCAGCAGATTCATCAGCACGTTTACGGTCGTAACAACGCCGCTCATCATGTTGCCGAGCTGCGGCAGCAGGTCGTTCTGCGCCCAGTTCATTATCTGTGCGGAGAACTGATCGTACAGGCGCATGAAGCTGTGCTCAATTTCCGGGTTGTTGTGCAGCAGCGACGCCACCCAGCCGGATATCTCGTTCATATACAGGTCCATCGAGTCTACCAGCGAGGTGATACTCGTGACCAGCTGCGGCAGCACCATCCACAGCAGCACGCCTACAACCGCCAGACCGAAGGCCAGCGTCAGCGCGCTGCACAAGCCTTTGGCAAGCCGTGTGCCGTTTTTGAATTTACGCGACATCGGCGGCTGCAGATTGCGGTACAGCATGTTGAACACCGGCATGAGCAGGTACGCCATCACAAAGCCGTAGATGAACGGGCTGAGGATGCTGAAAAACTTCTTGATTATGCCCCAGATCATTGTCATGCGGAACAGCACGAACACGACCAGCACGCAGGCTACAATGACACCTAACGCAGTCAGTCCCCACTCGATATAGTGCGGCTGCAGGTCAAACCGGGACTTTTTTTCCTGATTGGGATCTTCCAACAACAAACTCCTTCCTGTCAGCTGTCAAAGGACGAAAACGAAGATTGAATACGCTCAGTCCTCATCCTCATCAAAGAACACGCGCCACAGCAGGTACAGCCACGTTGCGGCAAACGCTGCGAAGATGATCGCGCGGAACTTCTTGAAGAATTTAGAGAAACAGGTGCCCAGCCACAGACCGAACGACAGCAGGCAGGTCTCGTAGATGAAGAACTCGATGAGCGAGAAGCCGCGGATCTTTTCGGTCGTGGTGTTCATAAAGCGTCCTGCCTGATCACAGGCGTCGCCTGCGGTGTGCAGCATCTGCTCGGCACGGCTGCGCAATGCATCGCGGTCGATACTGTCCAGATAGTTTTTCATAGCTTGTTCTCTCCTTTTCGTTTTACCGTATTACGCGGACGTGCTGTCCGTCTGTGCTCCCTGGGTTTTGGGTCCCCGGCGATGCTGCACGGCGTTTTCCCCATCGAGGAAATCCGGCCGAGCCGCATGCCGATTTTTTCTGCCAGTGCGTCGGCGTCCGCGCTGCCCGTCCTGCGCAGAGCCGCCTGCAGGATCAGTCCCGCAGCCCGCGCATCCGACCCGGCCTCGTGGTGATTCAGGTCGATGTGCAGCGCGGCGGATACCGTATCCAGTTTATGATTTTCCAGCTCAGGCCATACCCGCTTGGACACCTTTACCGTGCATAAGTACCGGCATTCGGGCATTTTCAGTCCGTAATGCGCCAGACAGCTGCAAAGCACATTCGTATCGAACATAGCGTTGTGGCACACGATGACGCTGCCCTCCGCGATGTCGGCGAGCGGCTCCCACACCTCGGCGAACGACGGTGCGTCCGCGACCATCTTCTCCTTGATGTGGTTGACGCGGACATTGCCCCAGTGGAACCTGCCCACGCATTCCGGCGGACGGATGAGCGAGATTTTCTCATCCACCAGCTGATTATCCTCAAACACGCTTGCGCCGAGTGCGCACGCGCTCAGCGGCGAGGCGTTTCCGGTCTCGAAATCCAGTGCAAGATATCTCATTGCAGCGCCTCCCGTCCGGCCGCGTCTGCGCGTTCCTTCGCCGCGAGCAACAGTCTGTACAGCGGCGCAAGCTGCCGCATGGTCTTCAGCATGAACGGAACAAACGTGCCGTCCAGCACCGGAGTAAAATCCTCACCGTTCGTGTAGTCCACGCCGATCTCCTTGCGGTTCAGCCAGTCCTGATACTCCGGCTTTGCGTCCGGGAATTTCGGGCGCTTGTACATCTCGCCCGCGAGGTGCACCTGCGGACAGCTGTTCACCGCACGAAAGGCGTCAAGGAACAGCCTGTCTTCTGCGAGGATCATTTCGCGCAGCGCTTCCATTTCGCCTCTGCCCCACGCGCCCCAGCAGCCGAAGGCCCAGTATTCGGGATGCAGTTCAAAGTAGTATGCGGGAACGGATTCGCGTTCCCGTCGTGCTCTGCGGAAGAACAGCCACATGTTCGCCCGGTAGAGCGTTTTATCCTTGGTATATCGGGTATCACGCCGCACGCGGGATACCATGCGGGACGGCACGGTAACGAACTGAGGGTCGATCTTGACCATCTCCGGCGTCATTTCCGCGATCAGTTCGTGAAAGGGCCGGATGGATAACCGCTTGATCTCGTCCTTGTGTGCATCGTAAAATTCTTTGCTGTTTTGCAGGCGATTCAGTTGCAGAAGATCCACGCCTTCTGCGGAAAAACCGTGAAATGCCATTTGTGTTGTTAGCCACCTTTTTGTTTTTAACGATTGTGAATCGTCCTTGAAGGTATAGAATACCTAAGGCAATACCACATAATTGAACAAGAGCGATTTACGAGTAAATTTTGCGGACTGGCGAGGCGTGATTTTGCGGTAATACTTTGTGTATTACCGTGAAATCACAACGAAGTCAGGGCACAAAATTTCCGTAAAGCGCCGCGGCAGCGCGACCGGAGCCTGCGCAAGGAGCCGCAGCTTTAATTGTGTGGTGTTGCCTTATTATATTTTACCGCTTTTTTTCACTTTCTGCAACAGGCGTTTGACAGTTTTCCGTTCATAACACGTTAATCCCCCTGTGTATTTGTGCAATTTGTTGACCGCCGCTTGACAGAAAGGGTTGTTCCCTGCCGAAAATTCTGGTATACTGAGGATAAGTATATTATATTGATAGAAAAAGGTGGAACGATCATGCTTACTGCTGCTAAAAAGGAATTTATCGAATTTATGATGAGTGCCGACGTACTGCGCTTCGGCGATTTTACAACCAAATCCGGTCGAAAGACCCCGTATTTCGTCAACACCGGCAACTACAAAACCGGCCTGCAGAACTCCCGTCTGGGTGAGTTTTACGCAGCTCTGGTCAAGGAGACCGTCGGCGATCAGTTCGACGCAATGTTCGGTCCGGCGTACAAGGGCATCCCGCTTGCGACCTCGGTTTCCGGTGCGCTGGCCCGCAATTACGGCATCGACAAGCCGTTCTTCTTCAACCGCAAGGAAGCCAAGGACCATGGCGAAGGCGGCAATATCGTCGGCTATAAGCCGCAGGACGGTGACCGCGTTATCATCATCGAGGACGTAATCACCGCAGGCACCGCTATCCGTGAGACCATGCCGGTGCTCAAGGGCTGCGCAGATGTGAAGGTTACCGATATGTTCATTTCGGTAAACCGCTGTGAGGTCGGCCAGAACCCGGACAAGACCGCCGTTATGGAGGTCGGCGAAGAGTTCGGCATCAAGGTCCACGCGCTCGTTACCGTGCAGGATATCCGTGAGTATCTTGCAGATAAGGAGGAGTACGCACATCTCCTGCCGCTGATGGATGCTTATATGAAGCAGTATTGCGTGTTCTAAGCCGCTAAAATGACTTGGGGGAATGTCATATGAATAAAAGATTTGTAGCAGCCACTACCATGATGGCTATGTTTGTTACGACTGCCGCTGCGGCAACAGCATACCAGAAATCCATTACCGCAACTTATGGTATCGGCCTTGAAATCAATGGCAACAAGGCTAATTTGACTGATGTGAACGGTAAAACCGTTGAGCCGTTCACCTACAACGGCACAACTTATGTTCCCATTCGTGCAGTAGCCGAAAACATGGGCAGCTACGTTGGTTATGATGCAAGCACTAAAACTGCTATCGTGTATCAGGACGATACCGAAGCAATCGTTTTTGCACATAAGATTGCGGAAGCCAGCCAGCATATGCATGGTATTATCGTTACTCTTTATTCGACTTGTACTGCGCGGCGCGATAACTTATTCTCTGTATCCCAGGCAAAGACAGGTATTCAAGATTTAGTAGATGCTGGCAATGTAACAATGTCTGAAATTGAAAGCATATATAAGATTTTGAAAGATAATAACAATATTTATCTTAGTGATATCAATAATTGTATATCAGCTTTGAGATACGAACGTCAAGTAGTTGCAACCACAGCTGCTAATGCAGTGTCCTATGTAAACTCTCCTTCTACGTCGTTGTTGGCCAATATACTAAGCGATAGACTTTCTCTTGACTCGAGAAAAAGTGCTCAATCTTACGCAGATGACTTTATCAACTCTATGTGGTCTTATGAATGAAGCAAAAAAGAACGCTCAAACGAGCGTTCTTTTTTTGTATTTTCTTTTATTCAAAATCATCATACGAAAACAAATCGTAATCTAATTTGATATCATCTATATGTTCTGCAATATACTGCTGAAACACATCGCTATCAAGATATTCGGTCGGATTTTCTCTGACTAACTCTATGCCTTCTTTTTGCGCATCCTTTATCTGATTATTTACCCCATTCGTCGTGACAATATTCATGTATGTACTAATAACTGCAACTACTACTGCAATTTTCAAAGCGCGATTAGATACAGCTTTGTTGCATGCTTTCTTTTCTTCAATCGTTTGTTTTATCATTCCATCTGTCGCATCACTTGCAATGATACCAATAAAATATGCCAATCCAAAATAAAAGGCAAATACGCACGCATTTTCAAGGATAATATCAAACATTCTTCTCATCCCCCACTTAAAACACTGATGCTTTCTATGCAAAATGCCCGTTGGTTACATACCACCGGGCATCTACTTATATTTATTGTATTACTTCATTTTCAATTTTCCATTATTCAGAGCGTCTGCAAAAACTTACGAATCCTGCTGCAAGCCTCTCTCAGATGGTTCATCGAGTACGAATACGAGATACGCACATGGCCCTCGCCGCTCTCGCCGAAGGCGCTGCCCGGAATGACTGCGACCTCCTGCTCATGCAGCAGTCTCTCGCAGAATTCATCACTGGAAAGTCCGGTGGACTCGATCGATGGGAACATATAGAACGCGCCCTGCGGCTCAAAGCACTCGAGGCCCATAGAACGCAGCTCGCCGAGCAGGTAGCGGCGGCGCAGGTCGTACTGCTCGCGCATGCGCTCGATGTCGTCCTCACCGGTGCGGATAGCCTCAATGCCGGCAAACTGTGCGGTGGTCGGCGCAGACATAATACCGAACTGATGAATTTTGCAGATGTGGCGCATCAGCTCCTTCGGACCCATTGCCCAGCCGAGACGCCAGCCGGTCATCGCGTAGGACTTGGAGAAACCGTCCACAACAATGGTGCGCTCTTTCATGCCGTCCAACTCCGCAAAGCAGACGTGGCGATCCGGACCGTAGGTCAGGCTGTTGTAAATCTCATCGGACAGCACAACGATATTCGTGTCCTTGATGACCGTTGCAATCGCCTGCAGCTCATCGCGCGTCATGATCGCGCCGGTCGGGTTGTTCGGGTACGGCAGGATGAGCAGCTTGGTGCGCGGCGTAATAGCGGCGCGCAGACTGTCCGCCGTCAGCTTGAACTGGTCCTCCGCGCGGGTCGGCAGCGGCACCGGAACACCGCCCGCCATCTGCGTCAGCGGCTTGTAGCATACAAAACTCGGCTCCGGAATCAGCACCTCATCGCCCACGTTGACAATCGCACGGATGGTGTTGTCGATCGCCTCGGAGCCGCCGACCGTCACAAGGATCTCCTTGTCCGCATCGTAGCACAGGCGGTACTTGCGGCGCACGAGCGCGGCAATCTGATTGCGCAGCTCGGCAAGACCCCAGTTGGAGGTATAGAAGGTCTGTCCTTTTTCCAGAGACTGAATGCCGGCGCGGCGAATCTGCCACGGCGTTTCAAAATCCGGCTCGCCCACACCGAGCGAGATCGCGTGCGGCATTTTAGCCGCCAGTTCAAAAAAGCGGCGAATGCCGGAAGGCTGCACTTCTTTTACACGCGCAGAGAGAATCTGCTCGTAGTTCACCATGCCATGACCTCTCTCTTATCGCTGTCTGCCGGGTCGAATTCCACACTGTTGTCCTTGTATTTTTTAAGGATGAAATGCGTACCGGTGGACAGCACGTTCTCCATCGGCGCCAGTTGCTCGGAGACAAAACGGGCAACCTCGCGCATGGTGCGTCCCTTGATGATAACGGTCAGATCGAAGCCGCCGCTCATCAGATACACGCTTTCCACCTGATGGTGCGAATAGATCTGACGGGCAATCTCATCAAAGCCCATACCCTTCTGCGGGGTGATCTTGACCTCGATCAGCGCGGTTACGCTCTCCTTGGATGTTTTATCCCAATCGACCACGGTCTTGTAGCCGAGGATCGTCGAATTCTTCTCGTAGGCCTTGATCGCGGCAGCAACGTCCGCTTCGGTCTCACCGAGCATCGCGGCCAGCTGTGCCGGAGTCAGGCGGGCGTCCTGCGCCAGCAGATCAAGCAGCTTTTCAGGGTTTTTCATAATAAATGACCTCCCTTTTTCGTTTTTAAGAATTACTTTATTATAGCACTGCGGTGCAGTTCTGTCTATGCTTGGACAGAAATTTTGCGGCTGCGGAATGGAGAATTGAAAATGGAGGATGGAGAATGAACGTGATTGGCAATCGGTGTGCCGCACAAACGAATTTTCACAAACTGCATCGCAAGAGCGAACATTATTCGCCCACGCCCATTTAACAGCGATGCGGGCGCACACTGTGCGCCCCTACGGGATAAGCGATGCAGATGAATTGCCCAATCCATTCACACAAATGAAACCATCGCGTTAATTCTCCATTTTCCATTCTGAATTCTCCATTACTCAGCGAAAAAAGAAGTCCGAAAAAACTTTCGGACTTCTTTTCATTACGCCAAAATCAACGAACCACAGCGCCCTGATCCGCAGAGGTGACCAGACGCGAGTAACGGTACAGCCAGCCGGACTTGACATTCGGCTCACGCGGAACGTACTTGGCACGGCGTGCCTCCAGCTCCTCGTCGGAAACATTGACGTTTACCTTGCTGTTCGGGATATCGATGGAAATGATATCGCCTTCCTGCACCAGACCGATCTCGCCGCCGGAAGCAGCCTCCGGCGAAACATGGCCGATGGATGCGCCGCGGGACGCACCGGAGAAACGGCCGTCGGTGATGAGCGCAACCGTGGTATCCAGCTTCATGCCGGCCAGCGCAGAGGTCGGGTTGAGCATCTCGCGCATACCCGGACCGCCCTTCGGACCCTCGTAGCGGATGACAACAACGTCACCCGGCACGATCTTGCCGTTGTAGATAGCGGAAATTGCGTCTTCCTCGCAGTCGAACACGCGTGCCGGACCTTCGTGCACCATCATTTCCGGTGCAACTGCCGAACGCTTGACAACACAGCCGTTCTTGGCAATGTTGCCCCAGAGAACGGCGATGCCGCCAGTCTGGGAGTACGGATTCTCCAACGGACGAACGACCTCGGGGTTCTTGTTGACAACGCCCTCAAGGTTCTCGCCAACCGTCTTGCCGGTGCAGGTGATGAGCGACAGGTCGAGGAAATCGCGCTTGGTCAGCTCCTTCATGATGGCCGGAACGCCGCCTGCCATGTAAAGCTGCTCAATGTGATGCGGGCCTGCCGGAGCCAGATGGCAGATATTCGGCACCTTGCCGGACAGTTCGTTCAGGGTCTCAAGCTGCAGCGGAACGCCTGCTTCGTTTGCGATTGCCAGCAGGTGCAGAACCGAGTTGGTCGAGCAGCCAATCGCCATCTCGCAGGTCAGCGCGTTGCGGAATGCTGCCGGCGTAAGGATGTCGCGCGGCTTGATGTCCTTCTCGATCAGTTCCATGATCTTCATGCCGGCGTGCTTTGCCAGATGAATACGGGCAGCCGAAACCGCCGGGGTCGTGCCGTTGCCCGGCAGCGCCATGCCGATCGCTTCGGACAGGCAGTTCATCGAGTTCGCGGTGTACATGCCTGCGCACGAGCCGCAGCCCGGGCAGGAATTGCACTCGGCCTCGTAGAACGTTGCCTCGTCCATCATGCCGGCCTTGTAAGCGCCGACCGCCTCGAAGGTCTTGGACAGGGATACCTCCTCACCGCCGAAATGGCCTGCCAGCATCGGACCGCCGGAAACCAGAATGGACGGAATGTTCAGACGAGCGGCAGCCATCAGCATGCCGGGCACGATCTTGTCGCAGTTCGGGATGAGCACCAGACCGTCCAGCTGGTGCGCCTGTGCCAGCGTCTCTACGCTGTCCGCGATCAGCTCACGGCTTGCCAGCGAGTACTTCATGCCGATGTGACCCATGGCAATGCCGTCGCATACGCCGATGGCCGGAACGAGCACCGGCGTACCGCCTGCCATGCGAACGCCTGCCTTAACCGCATCCGCGATCTTATCGAGGTTGATATGGCCCGGGATGATCTCGGAATATGCCGAAACCACACCGATGATCGGCTGCTTCATTTCCTCGTCGGTCATACCGCAGGCACGCAGCAGCGAACGGTTCGGCATGCGCTCGGGTCCTGCAGTGATGTTATCACTTCTTCTCACGGGGATTTTCCTCCTTTGAAAGCAGTCCAGCAGACTGCCTGATAGAAAAAACGGGCGGACGGGAAAATCCGTCCGCCCGTTCGGGTAGTAAAATTTACACTTTTGCACCAATTTTGCCTTTCCGTAACCGCAGCCGAACGGCTGCGGCATAAAACAGGTGCACGAAGTGCGCCGTAAAAAGTCAGGACATGCGCCTGACTTTTTACACCCCGACTCAGCGCCCGTGGGGCGCGTCATTGGGGTATTGACCAGTGGTTTCTACGGAACCGCTGGTCATATATAGGGGGCTTTTGAAGCCCCCTATAAAAAGTAAGCACAAGCGCAGCTTTACTTACTTCTTCAGCCAGCTCATCATGCCGCGCAGCTTCTTGCCGGTCTTCTCGAGCTCGGTGTCTGCTTCCAGAGCACGGGTAGCGAGGAACTTGGCACGGCCGCCTGCACGGTTCTCCTGAATCCACTCGGTAGCGAAGGTACCGTCCTGGATCTCGCGCAGGATCTTCTTCATCTCCTTGCGGGTCTCCTCGGTGATGATGCGCTTGCCGGTGCGGTAATCGCCGTACTCAGCGGTGTCGGAGATGGAATAACGCATCTTAGCGAAGCCGCCCTCGTTGATCAGGTCAACGATCAGCTTCATCTCGTGAACGCACTCGAAGTAAGCATTCTCCGGAGCGTAGCCAGCCTCAACCAGGGTCTCAAAGCCAGCCTTCATCAGCTCGCAAACGCCGCCGCAGAGAACAGCCTGCTCACCGAACAGGTCGGTCTCGGTCTCGGTCTTGAAGGTGGACTCGATGATGCCGGCACGGCCGCCGCCGATACCGCAAGCGTATGCCAGAGCGATGTCCATAGCCTTGCCGGAAGCGTCCTGATATACGCAAGCCAGATCCGGTACACCCTGACCCTCTTCGTATGTACGGCGAACGATGTGACCCGGGCCCTTCGGAGCAACCATGATAACGTCAACGTCAGCCGGCGGAACGATCTGCTTGAAGTGGATGTTGAAGCCGTGAGCGAAAGCCAGTACGTTGCCCGGCTTCAGGTTCGGCTCGATAACGTCCTTGTAGATGTCAGCCTGCTTCTCGTCCGGGGTCAGCATCATGATGATGTCGCCTGCTGCTGCAGCCTCAGCCGGAGTCATAACCTCCAGGCCGTAGTCCTTAGCCTTCTTCTCGTGCTTGGAGCCCGGGCGCAGACCTACTACAACGTGTACACCGGAGTCCTTCAGGTTCATTGCGTGAGCATGACCCTGGGAACCAAAGCCGATGATTGCAACGGTCTTGCCGTCGAGCAGAGACAGGTTGCAGTCTGCGTCATAAAACATCTTTACCATTTTTATTTCCTCCTAAAAATTTATAAAGAGCTTATTTATCAAGTAAAGAGTGGAGAGTGAGGAGTGGAGATTGGAGAGTTTCGTACAGGGCGAGCCGTGAAGCAATCTTCACTCTCCACTCTGCACTCTTCACTCTAAAGCTCCTAACTCCTACCTCCTATCTCCTAACTTACTTCTCTATGGCCGTAACACCCGAACGGCTCATCTCGAGGATCTTAAAGTTCGAGATGACGTCGAGGAAGGCATCGATGCGACTCGGCACTTCGGAAAGCTCGATGATCATTTCGCTCTCCTGCGTATCGACCACACGCGCGCCGTACAGCTCACACAGCTGGCGAATATCGCTGCGGACACTTACGTCCGGCGTATGCAGCTTGACGAACACCAGCTCACTGCAGCAGGAGCTGTCTTCTTCGAGGTGTACAACGTGCATGACCTCTTCCAGCTTTGCCAGCTGCTTCATGATCTGCTCAAGCACCATATGGTCGCCCTGCACGATGATAGACATGCAGGAAACCTTCGGATCAGTCGTGGCCGAAACGGTCAGCGAGTCGATGTTGTAGCCGCGGCGGCCAAACAGGCTGGATACGCGGGCCAGAACACCGGCGTTGTTCTGTACGGTGACAGAAAGGATATACTTTTCCATAATTTCTCCTTCCTTATTCCGTTACAAGATCGTCAACCGTGCCGCCTGCCGGGATCATCGGCAGGACGCGCTCGTCCTTGTCGATCTGTGCGTCGATCAGCACAGGACCGGTACGCTTCATCGCTTCCCGCAGCGCGTCGCGCAGCTCGGCGATATTGGAAACACGGAAGCCGCGTGCGCCGAAGGCGTCGGCCAGCTTGACGTAATCTGTCTTGCGGTGCGGATCGGTCTGCGAGTAGCGGCTGCCATAGAACATGGTCTGCCACTGACGCACGTTGCCGAGCACGCGGTTATTCATAATGATCGTGATGACCGGCAGGTTATAGGAAACCGCGGTGCAGATCTCGTTAAGGTTCATGTGGAACGAGCCGTCGCCCGTGATGTGGACAACCGTTCTGTCCGGGAAGGCCACCTGTGCGCCGAGAGCCGCGCCGTAGCCGAAGCCCATCGTACCCAGACCGCCGGACGTCAGGAACTGACGAACGTGCTTGCGGCCATTGTATTGCGCGCTCCAAAGCTGGTGCTGACCAACGTCGGTTGCGATGATGGTATCCTCCGGGGTCTCCTCCGCAACCGTGCGGAGCAGCTGGTGCGGATGGATAACGCTCTCATCGTCCTTCGGCACATAGTCGAGCTTTGTCTGCCATTCGGTAATCTGCGCGCGCCATGCGTCATGCTTTGCCTCCTTGATATACGGCATAACCTTTTCGAGGAAGGTCTCCGCATCGGAAACAATGGCATAGTCAACACCGATGTTCTTATTGATCTCCGCGTCGTCAATGTCAACGTGGATAACCTTCGCCGACGGTGCAAAACGCTTGGTGTTGGTCGCAACGCGGTCGGAGAAGCGGGCACCGATGCAGACCAGCAGGTCGCAGCGCTCAACCGCCCATGCGGCGGAAACCGTACCGTGCATGCCGATCATGCCGAGGCTGAGCGGCTCGGTATCCGGGATGCAGCCGATGGCCATCATGGTGTGCGCCGACGGAATATCCGCCTTGCGCTGCAGCTGCAGCAGCATGTCGCCTGCGTCAGAGGTTTCAACACCGCCGCCGTAATAGATCATCGGACGCTCGGAGGCGGCGATCATATCCGCTACGGTCTGCAGCTCTTCGTCCGAAATCTCGTAGGTCTCGTTGATCTCAACCTTGCCCTTCGGGATAAACTCACACTTAGCGGCGGTAATATCCTTCGGGATGTCGATCAGCACCGGACCCGGACGTCCGGAAGCGGCAATGCGGAACGCATCGCGCACGGTGTCCGCCAACTCCTCCACATCGCGCACAACGAAATTGTGCTTGGTGATCGGCATGGTGATGCCGGCAATGTAAACCTCCTGAAAGGAATCACGGCCAATGAGGCTGGTGCCGACGTTGCCGGTGATGGCAACCATCGGGATGGAATCCATATACGCGGTAGCAATACCGGTTACGAGGTTGGTCGCACCCGGTCCGCTTGTTGCCAGGCAGACGCCTACCTTGCCGGTCGCACGAGCGTAACCGTCCGCTGCGTGTGCCGCGCCCTGTTCGTGCGCGGTCAGAATATGTCGAATGCGGTCGCTGTTTTTGTAAAGTGCGTCATAGATGTTCAAAACCGCACCGCCGGGATAACCGAAAATGGTATCAACTCCCTGCTCTACAAGTGCGTCGATCAGAATCTCTGCGCCGTTCTTTACCATTGCGAATCCGCCTCCTTTCTCTCATTTCAACATAGCATACATACTTATGCAGCAGCCGGATAACGATTGCCGCAAGATACCGTATAAACAAAAAAGCCCTTGTCTCACAAAGAGACAAAGACCAAAAACTCTGCGGTACCACTCTTTTTGCCACACTGCCCTGTACGGCGGCATGACCACTCACCCGATCGTTTAACGCAGATCATGCGGGATAGCTTACACTGAACCCTGTTTCATTTCATTTCAGCAATCCGGCTCCCGGAGGACTTTCGCACTTTCCGTTTCCCACTGTCTTACACCAGCCGACAGCTCTCTATCATGGGTCCGGGACGCTACTTTTCCGTTCGCAGCCTGTATCTTTTTGAATGTAGTTTATATTATAAAGGCGTTTTCTCAGAATGTCAACGTCTTTCCGACTGCAAATATGCGAAAACTGTCGTGCATATTTCTTTGTTTTTTCGCCATACTACACAATGCCAAACATGTACAGTTTTCACTCCGGTAAACTATGCGATTTTCACAAACAAAGGAGGTGCAGTCGTATGGCAGTGCCGCTGCTGCGCACGCTGATTTTATACTGCGCGGTCATCTGCGCCGTGCGGCTGATGGGGAAACGGCAGATCGGCGAGCTGGACCCATCCGAGCTGGTCGTTACCATTCTGGTATCCGATCTGGCGGCTGTGCCCATGCAGGATTTAGGGATTCCGCTGCTCTCCGGTCTGGTGCCGATCGCCACGCTCGTAGTGCTCGAGATTTTCCTCAGCTTCGCCGCACTCAAAAGCCGCAGATTCCGGCGGCTGCTGAACGGTCAGCCGGCCATCATCATCCGCAGGGGACAGCTCGATATTGGCAAGCTGCGGCAAATGCGGCTGACGACCGACGAGGTGATAGAAACACTCCGCAAGCAGAATGTTGCAGCCGTGTCCGATGTGAAATACGGCGTCATCGAGCCGGACGGCACGCTGACGGTTATCCTCAAGCAGCCGCAGCAGCCGGTCACGGCGGAAATGCTCGGCATTACGCCCAAGGATACCGGTCTGCCGCTCGTTGTCGTGTCGGACGGCAAGATGGTTCCGCGCTCGCTCGAGCTGCTGCACCTCTCCCCTGCGGATATCGAGCGGCGGCTGAAAAACCAGAGTATCGCGGTCGAGGATGTGTTCCTGATGACGCTCGACGACTGCGGCAACACGTTCCTGCAGAAAAAGGAGGGCCGTGTATGAAGCGATTGCTGACGGCTGCCGTGCTGTGTACCGTGCTCATTCTCGGCAGTGTGTGGAGCGTAAAAGCCGTGGATAACACGGCACAGGCGGTCGCCCTCGACGTAGAGAACGACCGCCTGAATGAAGCGCGGGAGACATGGGACGCAGCACAGACCCTGCTCGGCGCTCTGCTGCTGCACAGCGAGATTGATCAGGCTGACCGGCTGTTTGACCGTGTGCTTGCCGCGCAGCAAAACGGCTTGACGGACGAATTTTCGCTTGACCGCGCAGAGCTGCTCGCTCAGCTGAGGCATTTGCCGGAGGTGCAGCGTCCGACGCTTAAAAATCTGTTTTAAGGCAACACCGCACAATTAAAGCTGCGGCGCTTTGCGGAAATTTTGTGTCCTGACTTTGTTGCGATTTCACAGTAATACATTAAGTATTACTGCAAAACCGCGCCTCGTCAGTACACAAAATTTGCTCGCAAATCGCTCTTGTTCAATTATGCGGTATTGCCTTAACGTTTAGCAGCCACTGTGGTATACTATATATAATGTATCAATGAGCGAGGAAAATACACATGAAAATCATGGTGATAGACGGCAACAGCATACTCAACCGCGCGTTCTACGGCATCCGGCAGCTGACCAACCACGAGGGACTGCCCACCAACGCGGTTTACGGCTTTCTGGCTACGCTGTTCAAACTGCAGGACGAGGAGCAGCCTGACCGCACCATCGTCTGCTTTGACGTGAAGGAAAAGACCTTCCGCCACCTTAAATTCGACACCTACAAGGCCACCCGCAAGGGCATGCCGGATGAGCTGGCCGCACAGCTGCCGATTACAAAGCAGGTTCTCGATGCGCTGGGCATCGTCCGGTGCGAAAAGGCGGGCTACGAGGCGGATGACCTGCTCGGCACCATCAGCCGCCGCGCGGATGAGCACGGCGACACCTGCGTGGTCGTAACCGGTGACCGCGACAGCCTGCAGCTGGTCGGCGGCGGCACGACCGTCATGCTGGTCTCCACCCGCATGGGACAGACCACTTATCAGACCTACGACACCGCCGCTTTCCGCGAGAAATACGGCTTCGACCCGATTCGCCTGATTGACCTCAAGGCGCTCATGGGCGATTCGTCGGATAATATTCCGGGCGTGCCCGGTATCGGTGAAAAGACCGCCATGCAGCTGCTGCACGACTTCGGCACGCTCGACGGCGTGTACGAGCATATCGAGGATGAGCGCATCAAAAAGGGCGCGCGTACCAAGCTGCAGAACGGCGAACAGTCCGCGCGGGACAGCTACTGGCTTGCCACCATCGACCGCAGCGTGCCGCTCGACCTCGATGTGGAGCACCTGCCCGCGCAGGACATCGACGAAACCGCGCTCTACGACCTGCTGACGCGGCTGGAGTTCAAGAATTTCATCAAGCGGTTTGACCTTTCGGGCGAGAGCGTGTCCGCGCCGCGTCTGCCGGAGCTGAAAACAGAACGAGTGGAGAATGTGCTCGAAGCGTTCAACTTAATGGATTCGCTGACCGACTGCGACCGCGTGTACGCCATCGTGCCGGAAACCTTAGGTGCAGTTTGCCTGCTGGACGGCGACACGGCGCACATCCTGTTCGCGGAGGCGTTCGGTGACGCGTGGAACGACATTCTGCGCCGCCTGTTCGACGGCACGCTGTCCCTCGTGCTGCACGACGCGAAGGCCGCCGTGCGGGCGCTGCTGCAGCGCGGCATGGACCCGAAGGGCATCGTGTTTGACACCGCCATCGCGGCGTACCTGCTCGACCCGACCCAGTCCGGCTACGACCTGCCGCGGCTTGCGCTCGCGTACTGCAATGCTGAGCTGCCGGAGCTGGATCTGGACGATCCGGCGGCGGTTTCTCTGCTCGGCGGACAGGAGGACACCGAGAAAGCCGTGGCGCAGCATGTCGGCGCGCTGCGCGCCATTTACGCCGAGGCGGCTGACCGGATCGAGCAGCTCGGCATGCGAAAGCTGTACTACGAAATCGAGCTGCCGCTCCTGCGCGTGCTGGCTGAGATGGAAGCGGCGGGCTGTGCGGTCGAGCCGGATGAGCTGCGTGCCTTCGGTGACAAGCTGGACGTGCGTATCCGCGACCTGACCGAGCAGATTTATCATGACGCGGACGGCGAGTTCAACATCAACAGTCCCAAGCAGCTGGGCGAGGTGCTGTTCGAGAAACTCGGCCTGCACGCTCCGAAAAAGACCAAAACAGGTTATTCCACCAACGTTGAGGTGCTTGAGCGTATCGCGGAGGACCACCCGATCGTGCCGCGCATCCTCGAGTACCGCAAGCTGACCAAGCTGAAAAGCACCTACGTTGAGGGACTTCTCAAGGTCATCAGCCCGGTGGACGGACGCATTCACACACATTTTCAGCAGACCGTGACCGCCACCGGACGCCTGTCCTCGACTGACCCGAACCTGCAGAATATTCCGGTCCGCACCGAGCTTGGCCGCGAACTGCGCCGCATGTTTGTCGCACCGGACGAAAATCACGTCCTGATTGACGCGGATTATTCGCAGATTGAGCTGCGCGTGCTCGCGCATATCTCGCAGGACGAGCACATGATCGAAGCCTTCAAGCACGGGCAGGATATTCACGCCGCGACGGCTGCCAAGGTCTACCATGTGCCGCTTGAGGAGGTCACGCCGCAGATGCGCTCCTCGTGCAAGGCGGTCAACTTCGGCATCGTGTACGGCATCTCGGATTTCTCGCTCGCGCAGGATATCGGCGTAACGCGCAAAGAGGCGGGCGAGTTTATCAAAACCTACCTTGACACCTATCCGGGCGTTAAAAAATATATGGAGGATATCAAGCAGACCGGCAGGGAGCAGGGCTATGTTGCGACCCTGTTCGGCCGCCGCCGCGCGCTGCCCGAGCTGAAGAGCAAAAACTTCAATATGCGCTCGTTCGGTGAGCGTGTAGCGATGAATACTCCGATTCAGGGCACCGCCGCGGATATCATCAAAATCGCCATGGTACGCGTTCGCGACCGCCTGCTGAGAGACGGTCTGCAGAGCCGATTGATTCTCCAGGTGCACGACGAACTCATCCTCGAAGCACCGAAGGACGAGCAGGAAACCGCCATGCGTCTGCTCACCGAGGAGATGGAGAACGCATTCCGGATGGATGCTCCGCTGGTGGCAGAGGCCAAGGCGGGGCACAGCTGGTACGATGCGAAATAATTTGCCCCGCCCTGCGAAACAGATTCCGAATTAGAGAAGGGATAAAATGGACACCATAATTTTTCTTTGCACCGGTAACACCTGCCGTTCCCCGATGGCGGAAGGTTTATTCCGCGCACATAACGGCGAGGAAAAGACCGGTTTAACGGCGGCTTCTGCCGGATTATACACCGAAAACGGCCTTCCGGCTTCCGCGAATGCGGTTGCCGCAGCCGGAGAACGCGGCGCGGATATTTCGGCGCACCGCTCGCAGCAGCTGACCGCCGAGATGGCCGAAAACGCGAAGTATCTGGTCTGCATGACCGGCTCGCACTACGACCGCCTGTGCGAGCTGTTCCCGGACTGCGCAGACAAGATTTTCACGCTGCTGCCCGAGGACATTTCCGACCCGTTCGGCGGCGATCTCGCCACCTACCGCCGGTCTGCCGCCGAGATCGACAAGGGCGTGCAGGCGGTCATCAAGAACCTGAGCCGATGAACATTGTCGTGATGCAGGAGCGCCATCTCGCGGCGCTGGCGGAGATCGAGCGCGCGTGCTTTCACGCGCCGTGGAGCGAGAACATGCTGCGCGAGGAGCTGGGCAAGGGCATTTTTCTTGTGGCGGAGCAGGACGGCAGAACGGCGGGGTACGTCGGCTGCCAGACCGTGCTCGACGAGGGGTATATTACCAATGTTGCCGTGTCGCCCGACTTCCGGCGGCAGGGCATCGCGCGGGCGCTGATTGCCGAGCTGACAGCGAAAGCCGGAGAAAACAAGCTGGCGTTTGTGACGCTCGAGGTGCGTGAGAGCAATGCACCGGCGATAGCGCTCTACACCGGAGCCGGATTTGCGCCGGTCGGAAAACGAAAGAATTTTTACAGCAATCCCACAGAAAACGCGGTTTTAATGACGATTTCACTGATTTGAAGGAGGATTTTGCCATGCTGGAGCTTCGCTTTGTTGACGCGGAAAACAGGGATTTTCACGACCTGACCGCCAAGCTGGACGAGTATTATTTCATGCTCGTCGGTGAGGTGGAGAAGCGCTACGCCAAGTACAATCTGCCGCATCTGTTTAACTGCCGCATCGTCGCGTACGAGGACGGCAAGCCCGCAGGCTGCGGCGCGTGGAAGAAGATCGACGAGGGGACATTCGAGGTCAAGCGCATTTATATCGCGCCGGAGTTCCGCCGAAAGGGCGTTGCGAGCGCGGTCATTGCGGCTCTCGAGCAGGATGCGGCAAAGCACGGCTTCACCAAGGCCATCCTCGAGACCGCCCGCACGACCGAGGATTCGGCGGCGCTGTACACCAAGCTCGGCTATCGCGTCATTCCGTACTACGGCAGTCCGGCGGGCGCGGAAAACTGCCTGTGCTTTGAGAAAAATTTAGGAGATTAACCATGAAAATACTTGCAATCGAGTCCTCGTGCGATGAAACGGCGGCAGCCGTCATCGAGGACGGACGAAAAATCCTGTCGAGCGTGGTGGACACGCAGATCGCCACGCACGCACTGTACGGCGGCGTTGTGCCGGAAATCGCGTCTCGGCGGCACATGGAGGCGGTCGTGCGCGTGACCGAGCAGGCGCTCAAGGACGCGGAAATGGACAAGCACGATGTGGACGCGGTTGCCGCGACCTGTGCGCCCGGATTGATCGGTGCGCTGCTCGTCGGCGCGAACTTCGGCAAGTCGCTCGCCTTTGCGATGAACAAGCCGTTCATTCCGGTGCACCACATCCGAGGACACATTGCGGCTACTTATCTGGCGTATCCGGAGCTGAAACCGCCGTTTTTGACACTGATCGCGTCCGGCGGCCACAGCGAGATCGTGATGGTAAAAAGCTACACCGAGTTTGAAATCCTCGGCGGCACACGCGACGACGCAGCAGGCGAGGCGTTCGATAAAGTCGCCCGCGTGCTCGGTGTCGGCTATCCGGGCGGCCCAAAGATCGACAAGCTGGCGCAGGACGGCGATGCGAAGATGTACAAGCTGCCGGATTCGCACATTAAGGATGCGCCGCTGGATTTCTCCTTCTCGGGACTCAAAACGGCGGTCATCAATCTGGCGCACAACGCGGAGCAGAAGGGCGAAACCATCGACCGGAACGGTCTCGCGGCCTCGTTCTGCGCGGCTGTCGTGCATACGCTCGTGCCGCGGCTCGAGATGGCCGTCAAGCAGACGCATGCGCGGCGCGTTGTGTGTGCAGGCGGCGTTGCGGCCAATTCGTTCCTCCGCGCGGCCCTGCAGGACATGGCAAAGCGCGAGCACGTTCAGCTGTTTATGCCGCCGCTGCACCTGTGCGGCGATAACGCCGCCATGATCGGCAGTCAGGCGTATTATGAGTATCAGGCGGGCACCCGCGGCAAAACCCTGCAGAATGCCTACGCCACCGCGGATATCGGAAAGAATATCTGCGATTAAGATGAATTGAGAATTCACTTCGTCTGCATAGCAAAACCCCGGCCTTGTCGCTTGACAAAGCCGGGGCTGCTCGGGTATAATATACCCAAGAGGACACTGTTCAGCAGTCAGACCCTCAGTCATCGAAATTTGTTATGATGACCGTTCGTGAGTCAGACGAGCGGTCATCGCGCTTTTATACAGAAGATGTACAGCAGGATTACTGCACATACGAAAAGCTGAAATGCCTTTTTCCGCATTCGCGCCACCTCCTTCCTGCCGCAGACAGCGGGAAAGGAACAGAGGGTCTGACCGCTATGTGAACTTGTCCGTTTCGATTATAGCATATACAATCGAAATTTGTCAATAAGCCGCCTTTTGGGGCGGTTTTTTGCATTTTATGACATGAAAAAAGACGGATACATGCGTCCGTCTCTTACAGCAAAAAATAAAAACCGTCTGAAAAGACGGTTGATTGACACAATATGACACACATGCTATAATCAAAGTGCAAACGGTGAAAAAAGGTTGTTCCTCCCTCGATAAAAAGGGAGGTGATCTGGATGTCAACTTCCGAAACGCTGCTGTTGTTTCAGTTGATCACCACGATCGTCTTTGGTATCTTAGGATACATAAAGAAATAACCGCTCCCCCTGAATAAGAAAGCGGCCTTCTTCTCGACATAAAATCGATCCGAGGAACGACCGCTCTTGGCAGAGAGCCGCCGTTTGTACTTAAGATTATAGCGCAGAGTCCCGGCTTTGTCAAGCGACAAGGCCGGGACTCTGTTGTTTACGCGTCATAGGAAATCAGTCCAAGCTGCATTTTCCAGTCGATGACACGCACGGCGGAAGCGTGAATCTGCGACTCGGGAATCGTGCCGTCCTGTACGGCAGCAAGCACGGCGTTGTACTGGGTCACGAAATCCGACGAGGTGAGCATATCATTGCCCGCCTGTACGGCAAGTACCGCCGCGTTTTCGCCGCCGGTGTAATCGCGGATGGCATCCATGATGAGGTCATCGGTCAGGATTACGCCGTCAAAGCCGAGTTCCTCGCGGAGAATGCGGTGCACCTCGGCTGAGAGCGACGCCGGCCGGTCGGCGTCCATGCAGTTTACCACATTATGGCTGACGAGAACCGACTGCGCCCCGCTCTCAATGCCCGCCTCAAACGGCAGGAAATCCGACTGCCGGAAGGTGTCCATCGGCCGCTCGTCAATGGCGATGCCGGTGTGCGTGTCCGCGTTATTGCCGTAGCCGGGGAAGTGCTTGAGCACCATGCCGGTCTTGTCGCTGACCATCTGCGTGACCACCGTGCGGACGTATTCGCCGGTCTGCTCGGCGTCCATGCCGAAGCTGCGCGCGTAAATGAAATCGCTCGGGTCGGTCGAAACGTCGCACACGGGCGCAAAATTAACATTGATACCTAAATCGCGCAGCAGCGCATCCTTCTCGGCGGTGTCGCTCGTGATGCGGTCAAAGCCGCCCTCGCGGTACAGCACCTGCGGTGACTGGAATTTCGTGCCGCGCAGATTCGGGTTGGAGCTGACGCGCACGACCGTGCCGCCTTCCTCGTCCGCGCCGATGAGCATGGGCGTTTTCGCGGCATTCTGGTAGGCTGCGATGGTATTTGCAACGGATTCTTTGGTCTGGCCGTCAAAATCGCGCGCAAACAGCAGATAGCCGCCGATGTCGTACTGCGCCGTCAGCGCCGCCGCGTCGGTCTCCGGACAGCGCACGAAGAACATCTGCGCGACCTGCTCCTCGAGCGTCAAGCCGTCCGCATACTGCTCCGCCGCCGTCCGGCGGACCTCCTCCGGCGTGGGTTCCGGCTCGGGCTGCTCGACAGACGGCGCGGACGGCGTTTCGTCTTTTGCGGCGGTGTCCGTGCTGCCGCAGGCCGTCAGTCCGGCGCAGAGCAGACCCAGCAGCAGCGCAAGCATTCGTTTTTTCATGTGCGTCACCTCGTTTGCCTACATTATACAAGAGAGCAGGGGAGTTGTAAAGCATAGGGTGAATGTGGTAATATTACAAGGCAGGAGTTTAAGGCAGGAGGATGCGTGAGAGCGGAGAGCGTGTCACTCGTCAATTATCTGCACATGTGCAACCGTAGGGGCGAACAGTGTTTGCCCACAAAACGAAAATCCCTAATCCTGTCATTTGTTCTACACAAGAAAGGATGTTCACTATGAACATAACCATAATCTATCCGCACAAACGGAAAACCAAATCGTCCACCTACGGCATTGCACGGATGGTGCTCGACTGCCTGCTTTCGGGCGGCACGCTGCACGAATTTTATCTGCCGCAGGACATGCCGCATGTTTGCGCGGGCTGCTATGCATGCATGAACGGCCGCGAGGACAAGTGCGGCGGGCACGAATACATGCAGAAGCTCATCGCCGCGATTGATGACTCCGAGCTGATCGTTTTCTGTGCGCCGACCTACGTTTACCACATCCCGGGGCAGGTCAAGACCCTGCTCGACCACTTTGGGTACCGCTGGCTGGTGCACCGTCCAGACCTGTCGCTGATGTGCAAGCAGGCGCTCATCATCACGACCGCGGCGGGCGGCGGCATGAAATCCACCGTCCGGGATTTGCGCGACAGCATGAACTACTGGGGCGTCGGCCGCACGCACGTTATCACGCAGGCCGTCTGGGGATACGACTGGAGCAGCATGCCCGAGAATTTCATGCACAAAATCAAGCAAAAGGTAGAGAAAACGGTTTCTGCCATTCGGAAAAATGCCGGAAATGTCACGCCGTGCGCGAAGGTCAAGGGATTGTTTTATATGTACCGCCTGTTCCATAAAAAGCGCAAAATGAATCCGGCAGACGACGAGTATTGGTACGAAAAAGGGTATGTAAGCGGTAAACCGTGGAAAAGAGGACGATAATGGCAACCACAAAGGAATTTCTTGCGGAAATATTAGACCGCCTGTCCGGACTGGACGGCGTAACGCATCGAGCCATGATGGGGGAGTACATACTCTACTACAACGGCAAAATCGTCGGCGGAATTTATGATAACCGCCTGCTGGTCAAGCCGGTCAAAGCTGCGATAAGCTGCCTTCCGGATGCGCCTTATGAATTTCCGTACGACGGCGCAAAACCCATGCTGCGGGTGACGAAAATCGACGATGCCGCCCTCCTGCAGAAGCTGCTGTGTGCCATGTACGACGAACTTCCGGCACCGAAATCCAAGAAGAAAAAGCAATAAGGAGTGAAAAACATGCACACCATCGGACGTTTTGCACCCAGTCCGAGCGGCCGCATGCACCTCGGCAACGTGCTGTGCGCGCTGCTGGCATGGCTGAGTGCGCGGCAGCAGAACGGCGAATTTCTGCTGCGGATTGAGGATTTGGACGAAATGCGCTGTCCGCGCAGCTTCGCGGATTTAATTATCGACGACCTGCGGTGGTTAGGGTTAGACTGGGACGGCGAAATCCCGTATCAGTCCGAGCGCACGGCTGTTTACGAGAAATACGAGGCGATTCTGCGCGAAAAAGGTCTGCTGTACCCGTGTTTCTGCTCGAGAGCGGCCCTGCACGCCGCAAGCGCGCCGCACCTGTCGGACGGGCGTGTGGTCTATGCGGGAACGTGCCGCGACCTGACACCCGAAGAGGTCGCGGAGAAGCGAAAGAAGCGTGCGCCCGCGACCCGTGTCCGCGTGCCCGAGCGCACCATCACGTTCACGGACGGCGTGTACGGCGAGTATACCGAAACGCTCACCGAGGAGTGCGGCGACTTCATCATCCGGCGGTCGGACGGCGTGTTCGCGTATCAGCTGGCGGTCGTGGTGGATGACGGCCTGTCCGGCGTGACCGAGGTCGTGCGCGGGCACGATCTCATCGGCAGTACGCCGCGCCAGATCTGGCTGTATGAGCTGTTCGGCTTCACACCGCCGAACTTCATTCATATCCCGCTGCTGTGCGACCATGACGGGCGCCGCCTGTCCAAGCGCGATGAGGACCTCGACCTCGGCCTTCTGCGGGAGAAATTCACACCTGAGCAGGTCATCGGCGCACTTGCCTGCGCCGCAGGACTGACCGACACCGCAGAGCCGGTTGCCACAAAGGAGCTCGTGAAAGCGTTTTCGTGGGAGAAGATACCGAAGCATGAGCTTTATTTGCCGAATGTGTTTCGAGACATCGAGAAAAATTGAGAATGGAAAATGGAGAATGACCGTAAGGGTTTTCCGTTCTCCATTTTTTATTAGGTGCAAACGGTTTTCATAACGTGTGATTTGGCGCGGTGTGGGCGAACACTGTTCGCCCCTACGGGATAGATTGTACCAACCGTTTGATACGGTGCGCCGAGGTCGTCGCACCCTACGGTAACATTTGTTATCAATTAAAACCCGTAGGTGCTGGGCGGAATAACGTGAAAACGATTTGCGCGACACGGGTATGTCGCGCCTGCGTAGAGTAAACCGCATGTGTAGCAGTAATGTATCTGACACTGCGAATATGTCGGGACATGGGAGCACACTGTGCTCCCCTACGGTAGAAAAAATCCTCTGCCGTTCCCCTTTTCGCAGCGGTCACATGTCGGCAATCTGCGCCAGACTATCCAAGGGAAAGGGGTGATTCACAAGAGGGTGGAAACCGCAGGTGTCTACCCTCTTGTGCGCCCGCGCGGCGTCAGCGCACGTTCCCGTGCTCCGCAGAGCGCAACTCCCCGCTGAATCTCAGCGAAAAAACTCCCGCCCGTCAGGGACGAACCCGCCTGCGGCAGTTCGCGTCCCCCGCTCAGTCGGTGCAGAGAAACAGGCTGCCGCCCGGAAAGGATGAACCGCCTGCGCGGTTCAAGTGCCCCAGCGGGTCGGTGCAGAAACCAAAAAGCAGCACCCTTTTCAGAGTGCTGCTCAGAATTACGAATGCTTACGCGTTCTTAATAAACGCCTCAAGGCGGTCGAGACCCTTGTCAATCTCGGTGAGCGAGGTCGCATAGCTCCAACGGACGAAGCCCGGCGCGGCAAATGCGGTGCACGGAACGGTCGCAACCAGACCCTTCTCGAGGAACAGCTGCGCGAAGTCCTCGGCGCTCTCGATGACCTTGCCGTACATGGTCTTGCCGAGGAAGCCCTTCATGTTCATCATAACATAGAACGCGCCCTCCGGCTTGATGCAGGAAACGCCCTCGATCTGGTTCATGCGCTCTACCAGATGGTCGCGGCGCTGCTCGAACGCCTGCTTCATCACCTGCATATCCTCCTGCGGGCCGGTCAGTGCAGTGATAGCCGCCTGCTGGGAAATGGTGGACGGTGCAGAGGTGGAGTGGCTCAGGTAGTTCGCCATCACCTTGGCCAGCTGCGGATTGGACGCGCTGTAGCCGATACGCCAGCCGGTCATCGCGTAGCTCTTGGACACGCCGTTGACCAGAATGGTGCGCTCCTTCACGTCCTCGCCCAGAGAAGCGAACGAAACGAACTCATTGTTATCATATACAAGGTTGCAGTAAATCTCATCCGCGATAACGTAGATGTTATGGCGGCAGCAAACCTCAGCGATCGCCTCCAGCTCGGCCTTGGTGTATACCATGCCGGTCGGGTTGGACGGAGAGTTCAGCATGAACACCTTGGTCTTGTCGGTGATGGCGGCGTCCAGCTGCTCTGCGGTGATCTTGAAGTCCGCCTCCTCGGTTGCGGCTACGATGACCGGGATTGCACCTGCCTGCTTTACCATCTCGGAGTAGCTTACCCAGTACGGAGCCGCGATAACGACCTCATCGCCCGGGTTGCACAGCGTCATCAGCGCGATATAGACCGAGTGCTTTGCACCCGAAGCCACAACGATCTGCGTCGGCTCGTAGTCCAGACCGCAGTCCTCCTTCAGACGGTAGCAGGCTGCCTTGCGCAGGTCCATCAGACCGGCTGCCGGCGTGTACTTGGTCTGGTTGTTCTCAATGGCCTCGATACCGGCCTGCTTGATGTGCTCCGGCGTCGGAAAATCCGGCTCACCGGCACCAAAGCCGACAACGTCCTTGCCCTCTGCCTTCATCTGCTTGAACAGCGAATCAATGGCCAGCGTCGTGGACGCCTGCACACCTGCTGCAATCTTGGAAATCGGCTTCAATGCCATGCTCAGCACTCCCTTATATCTCTCATCAGTTATCATGTGCTTTTATTATATGCCTGCGAATTTATTTTTGCAAGTCCTGACTTAACAAACTGCAAAATCGACACAATAGAAAAACCCGCCGATATTGGCGGGTCAGGTGTGGAATTTTCACAAAACACGGTCGCGTGAGAAGATAATCAGAGCCGTTCCCCGTTCAATCGTGACGGCAAAGCGGCTGTTCGGTTTTGCCTCGTTCGAGGTGGAGATCATGCCGACACGGGTAACCGTGCCGTTCGTTAATTCATATTTTGCATTCTCGATGGTCACGCCCTCGAGCACCGCGTCCATCGGCACGACCGAGAAGTAGGTAAACGTCTCCGGCATGATGAATTCCTGTCGTCCGCCCTGATGCAGTTCAACGCGGTTGTACGGATCGAGGATGGTCAGGTGACCGCCGAGCGTCTTGGCTTCCTCGAGCATCGAGAGATTTGCCAGCATATGGTCGATGCGCCCGCCGGTCGCACACACGAGCGTCGCCTCGCAGCAGCCGCGGCGGAACACCTCCCGCAGACAGCTCTGCGAATCCGTGTCGTCCTTCTCAGGTCTCAGCAGGATCACATCGTCTCCCTCTACCTCGGTCATGGAATCCCGGTCGGAGATCATGAAATCCGGGTGCAGACCGAGCGCCCGCGCATGCCGCAGGCCGCCGTCCGCACACGCGACGAGCGCGTCCGGATGCTCGCGCAGAAACGCGCGGATGTAACCGTAATCGGTTTCCGGTGCAGCCGCAAAAATCAGCGCATGCCGCCCTTGGTAAGTTCCCATTCCTTCAGATCCTTTACACTTTCATACAGCTTTACATAGCTTTCGTGACGGGTTTTCGCAATTTCTCCGTTCTCGACCGCCGCGAGAACGGCGCAGCCCTTTTCCTTGACATGCGCGCAGCCGGTGAATTTGCACTGCCCGATGTACGGCTCGAACTCCGGAAACGCATACTGCAGATCCTCGGCAAGAACCAAATCCATCTGCTCGGTCTCAAACGAGGAGAAGCCGGGCGTGTCCGCGATGTAGCCGCCGCCTTCGATCGGGTGCAGCTCCACATGACGGGTGGTGTGCTTGCCGCGGCCGATCTTGTCCGAAATCGCACCGACCTCAGCGCCGAACGAGCTGTCCAGACGGTTGAGCACGCTCGACTTGCCGACACCTGAGTTGCCCGCAAACGCGCTCACTCTGCCGCGGATGCGTTCGCGCAGTGCGTCAATGCCCTCGCCGGTGTGCGCGCTCACGCGCAGCACCTCGATGCCGCTTCTGCGGTAGGTTTCATACAGCTCGTCACCCGGATTCACGTCCGTCTTGTTGATGACGACCAGTGCGTCCATGTTCTTGTGCACCGCGATCGCCGTTACCTTGTCGATCAGGAACGGGTCGGTCACCGGCGGTGCCGCGCTCGCCACGGCAACAACCAGATCCAGATTCGCCACAGCCGGCCGGATCAGGCTGTTCTTGCGCGGCGCGATCGTCTGCAGATAGCCGGTGCCGTCCTCCGGTTGGATTTCCAGCGTTACCCGGTCCCCGACGATGGGCTTGCCCACGGTCTTGCGGAACCGTCCGCGCGCTTTGCATTCAATGAGACCCTCGGCGGTATCCACATAGTAGAAACCGCCGATACCCTTCAGAATGATCCCTTCGATCAAACTTAATTCCTCCGTTTTTTAACTGAATGTGTACGTCTGCGAGGTAGTCGAACCGTCCACGCTGACCGTAACATCATGGTCGCCCACCGAGCCGCTCACCGAGATGGACGTGCTGCCGCCGCTCGTGCTGCAGGTGTCGTCATACTGGATTACGCCGTCCACATAGATGATAACATGCGCGGTATCCGTGTTGTCCGGCAGCGAAACCGGAATGGTCGCACTGCCGAGGCTCGGCGTATCGTCGTAGTCGCCATCGCCGTTGTCCTGACCGCCGGAATTGCCGCCGCTGTTATTATCCGGCGAGTTATTGTTCGATGTGCTCTTGCCCTTGGAGATCTGGATGTTGACCGTGCTGCCCTTGGTCACCTCAGCACCGGCATCCTGCGACTGCCATACGACCGACCCCGCTTCCGCAGAGCTGTCCACCGAGTCTACCGAGCCGATCTTCAGGCCCTTTGCCTCCAGCGCCGCGCGTGCTTCGTCCTCGGTCATGCCGAGCAGACCGGGCACAGCAACGTTTTCGTTATCGTCCTTCTGCTTGCCCTTGCTGATATAGACGGTCAGCGTCGCGCCCTTTTCCAGCTCGGCGCCCGCCTCCGGGTCGGTGCGGATGACCTTGCCTTCCTCCACGTCGTCGCTGTATTCCTCAACGACCTCGCACTTGATATCGCGCGACGCCAGCGCCGCCTGCACATAATCGAGCGTCTTGCCGGTAAAGTCGATCACCTTGTAGGTATCCTTGACGTTTTCGCCGCCTGAGGACACCGTTACCGTGATGATCGTACCCTTGGTTGCCTTTTTCTTACCGTCGGCGTTCGGGTCCTGCTCGAGTATCTCACCGACCGGACGGTCGGATTCCTGCCGTTCGGTCGCTTCCTTTACCGTGAAGTTGTCGGTTATATCCGGGTCGGCCATCACTTCGTCGATATTGCGTCCGATGAGGTCGGGCACGATAATCTTCTCCGACTTGTCACTGCTGCCGGTGATCATCAGAATGCCGACCAGCAGCAGACTGATCACCGCGATCACGCCGACCGCCATGCCGGGGCGCTCGGCCAGCTTTTCAAAAAAGCCGTCCGGCTCATCCTGCTCCTTCCTGCGGAAACCGGTGCGGGTGCGGGTCTGGGGCTGCGTGCGTGTGCGGGTGCGCGGCGTAGCTGCGCCCTCAACGGAAGCGGCTTCATGCTCTGCCGCACTGCGGCGCGCCGCGCGCTGAATGTCCGCGCCGATGATCTGCGTCTCGCCCGAGTTGTCCTCGCTTGCCACATAGTGGAAGCGTGCATTCGGGTCCGAGCGGAGCACCTCCATGTCCTCGTACATCTTTTCCGCAGATTCATACCGGCGGCTGATGTGCGCACTCATGGCGTGCATGACAATATCGTCCATGCCCTTGGGGATGCCCGGCACAAACGCACTCGGGATGATCGGCACCTCATTGATGTGCTGCATGACGATCTGGAGCGCGGTTTCGCCCTCGAACGGCAGCTTGCCGGTCAGCATTTCGTACATCATCACGCCGAGCGAGTACAGGTCGGTGCGGTAGTCAATTTTGCTGCCCTTGGCCTGCTCCGGCGAGATATAGTGCACCGAGCCGATGGCCTCCTGCACCACGCGGGTCTCCTGCGCGGCAGCGAACGAGGCAATGCCGAAATCGGTCAGCTTTGCCGTGCCGTCCCGCAGAATGATAACGTTCTGCGGCTTAACGTCCTGATGGATGATGCCGCGCGAGTGTGCGTGCATGAGTGCGCGGGCAACCTGCTCAGCGAAGAAAATGGTCTCCTGCCACGACAGATGGCCCTTGCGCTGCAGATACTGCTTGAGGGTGATGCCCTCGATCAGCTCCATAACGATATAATCCGTGCCGTCCTCGCTGCCGACGTCGAACACGGAAACAATATTGTGGTGGCTCAGCTTGGCAACGGCGCGCGACTCAATGGAGAACCGCTTGCGGATATCCGGGTCCTCCGCGAACTCTTTTTTGAGCACCTTGAGTGCCACATCGCGCCCGAGAATGGTATCCCGCGCCCGATAAACGACCGCCATGCCGCCGACGCCGACGATTTCCTCAATCTGATAGCGTCCGCCGAGCATACTGCCGATATATTTATCCATAGTCCGTCACGCTCCCTGCTTTTTACCGAGGGTGAACAGCGCAACGGTGATGTTGTCGCGGCCGCCGCCGTCAAGCGCCAGCTGCAGCAGCGCGTCACCGGCCAGCTCGAGCGTCGGCGCGTTTGCCAGCACCTCCGCGATCCGGCTGTCCTCCGCCATGCCGGTCAGACCGTCCGAGCAGAGCAGCAGCATGTCCTTTTCGTTCAGGCGCACTTCAAACAGGTCGCCTTCGACATACGGCTCCACGCCTACCGCACGGGTGATGAGGTTTTTCTGCGGATGGGTGCGCGCATCCGCCTCGGTGATCTTGCCGCGGCGGCGCATTTCCTCCACATAGGAGTGGTCCTCGCTGATCTGGTGCATGGCTTCGCCGTCAAAGCGGTACGCGCGGCTGTCACCCACGTTGATAACGGTCGCGCAGTCGCCCTGAATGAGCGCGGCAACCAGGGTCGTGCCCATGCCGCGGAACTCCGGCTGCCTGCCCGCCAGAGAGAAAACCGTCTCGTTCGCCTGCTTGAGCGCCTGCGTCAGCAGGTTCTGCCGAGCCGTTTCGTCCAGCGTGCCGCTTAAAGCGTCACCCGCGGACTCGATAAAGCTCTGCGCGGCAAAGCGGCTGGCTACGTTGCCCGCATTTGCACCGCCCATGCCGTCGCACACGACGAGGAGCGCGGTCCGGTTGTCCTCCCGCGCTTCGATCTGAAAAATATCCTGATTGGTCGGGCGCACCCGTCCCTTATCGGTCAAGCCGAAATATTCCATTTCACAACCTCCTTCGATTGTGTCTATTTCATGCTGAGATATTAAGTTTATGCACGAGATGTGCCTTTTCCGTCCTCCTTCAGCTGCCGCTGACGGAGCTGACCGCAGGCCGCATCAATATCCGGACCCAGCTTGCGCCGCACGGTCGCGGTAACGCCGCGCTTCTCGAGCGCCTGCTGGAACCTGCGGACGGTTTCCGGCCTGGACGGCTTCAGCGGACTTTCCGCAACCTCATTCAGCGGAATGAGGTTGACGTGCGCCGGTCTTCCTTTCAGCAGCTTCGCCAGCAGGTCGGCCTGCCACGGGCGGTCGGTCTTGTCGCGCGCCATCATGTACTCGTAGGAAATGCGCCGTCCGGTGGTGTCGAAATAGTACCGGCACGCCTTCATCAGGCGCTCGACCGGATACGCGTCGTTCACCGGCATGATGGATGAGCGTGTTTCGTCATCCGGCGCGTGCAGCGATACGGACAGCGTGATCTGCAGCTTTTCCCGTGCTAACATCTCTATTCTATCAGCAATTCCGCTGGTTGACAAGGAGATATGGCGCTGTCCGATGTTGATTCCCTCCGGGCAGCTCACCAGATGCAGGAATTTGAGCACATTGTCGTAGTTATCGAGCGGCTCGCCGGTGCCCATCAGCACAATGTTGGAGACCTTTTCGCCGCTGTCCTTCTGCATGAACAGGATTTCGTCCAGAATCTCGCCTGCGGACAGACTGCGCGTGCGTCCGTTGAGTCCCGACGCACAGAACTTGCAGCCCATCCGGCAGCCGACCTGCGTCGAAACGCAGACGGACACGCCGTGCTCGTAGTGCATCAGTACGGACTCCACGCAGTTGCCGTCCCGCAGACGCCATAAGTATTTCACCGTGCCGTCAACGCGGCTCACCTGCTTGCGGGCGACTTCCGGTACGGTCAGCAGGAAATTTTCCGCTAAACGCGCCCGTAAGTCCTTGGATAAGTTGGACATCTCTTCAAAGGACTCCACACCCTCGTGAAGCCATTTGAAGATCTGTCCCGCACGGAACGGCTTTTCGCCCATTTCCTTCAGGGCGGTTTTCAGTTCATCTATTGTAAGGGATTTGATTTCGACCATGTGTCTCTCCTTCAAATCTTCTCTTGTTTCTTATATGGCGGATTGTTCCGCCGATTGTCAATTTATTATAACCGTTTAACAAATATACCGTAGGGCGGGGTGCCCCGCCCTGCGGTTCCGGTATCACTTCCGGTGCATTTTCGCAATAAAGAATCCATCCGTATTGTGAACGGACGGCAGCAGCGTCACCATACCGTCTGCCCTCTCTCCGCAGACCGGATGCGTCCACGAAACCGCTTCAAACTCCGGGTTTTCGGTGAGAAACGCGCGGACAACGTCCTCGTTTTCCCGCTGCAGGATGGTACAGGTCGAGTAGACGAGCGTGCCGCCCTTCTTTACATACTGTGCACAGTTTGCAAGGATTCTCGCCTGAATCTCCGGTAAAGTCCGGATTTCGTCCGGATTCTTGAACCGGATTTCGGGTTTCTTGCGGATAATGCCCAGTCCCGAGCAGGGCACGTCGCACAGCACAACGTCTGCGCTGTCCTTCCACTCCTCGCGGCAGACCGATGCGTCCTGCAGCTCGGTGCGGATATTCGGCAGTCCGAGGCGGGCTGCGCCGTCGCGGATGCGCTTCAGCTTGTGCTCGTAAATATCGCACGAGGTGACGCTGCCTTTCCCCTGCATTTTTTCAGCCATGGCAAAGCTCTTGCCGCCGGGCGCCGCGCAGCAGTCGAGCACGGTGCTGCCCGGTTTCGGGTCAGCGACCGCCGCCGCGAGTGCGCTTGCCGCGTCCTGCACGGTCACGCGGCCCTCGATAAACGCCGGAAGCGCGGCTGCGTCTCCGCCGCTGCACAGCAGGATTTCCGGGAATGCCTCGTGCGGCTGCACGGTCAGTCCGGCGGCCTCCAGCTCTGCCTGAGCCTCGGCAGGCGTGCATTTCATCGTGTTCACGCGCACCGAAATCGGCGCGTCCGCGTTATCCGCCTGACAGATTTTCTGCGTCAGCTTCTGGCCGTACTGCTCGGAAAGCAGGCGCACGAGCCACTCCGGGTGGCTGTACTGCAGTGCGTAGTAGCTTTCCTTATCCGGGCAGTTCAGGCGCGGCAAAGAGCCGTTTTGCGCCGCATTTGCGGCATTTCTCAGCACCGCATTGGCAAAGGCGACCGTGCGGTCATTTGCGTGGCCGTAGTGCTTGACCAGCGCGACCGTCTCGGCAACCGCCGCATGCGCGGGAATCTTATCCATCAAGATCAGCTGATACAGGCCCATCCGCAGGCACGCCAGCACACGCGGCGCGATCTTTTTCAGCCGCACGCTCGAGAAGTGCCGCAGGTACCAGTCCAGTAAAATTTGGTTCTGCACTGTGCCGTAGGTCAGCCGCGAGGCCAGCGCCGCGTCGCGGCTGTCCAGTCCCGCGCGGGATAAATAGTGGTGCAGCGCACCGTCCGACCAGGCGGCCTCCTCTGCCATGGAAAACAGCGAGAACGCCGCCACCTCACGCGGTGTTTTGGGGCGTTTATCTATCATTGCGGTCTCTTCCTCCAAAAATCAGCACCAGACGCAGCAGCTGTGCCAGCGAGGTCGCCAGTGCGGCAACATAGGTCAGCGCCGCCGCCGTGAGCGTCTTTTTCGCCATCGGGTACTCGTCTGCGGTCAGCAGGCCGTTCTGCTGAATAGTCTGCAAAGCGCGGCGGGACGCGTCCAGCTCCACCGGCAGCGTCACCAGCTGGAACAGCGTGGAAAGACCGAACGCCGCAATGCCGATCGTGACGAGCGTGCTCGTGTTAAGGATCAGGCCGAGGATCAGCAGCGGCATCGCCGCCATCGAGCCGAACTGCGTCAGCGGGATGATCGCCGCGCGCAGCTTGATCGGCGCATAGCCGATGGCGTACTGCACCGCATGCCCTGCCTCGTGCGCGGCAACGCCGATGGACGCCACCGACGTGGACGAGTACACCGCACTCGACAGCCGAATGACATTGCTTCTCGGGTCAAAATGGTCGGTCAGCTTGCCGGAAACGTACTCGATCCGCACACCGGAAACGCCGTTGTACCGCAGAACAGCCTCCGCCGCCTGTGCGCCGGTCAGTCCCCGCAGATTTTGCACTCGCGAGTAGCGGTTAAACGTGCTGTTTACCTTGTTCTGCGCCCAGAATGCAAATAAAACGCACGGCAGAACCAGTACGATGTAGTACATGTCAATGCCGTAGTAGTAACCATGATAGGGCATAAGAAAACCTCCATACCGGAGTGGAGAATTGGAGATTGGAGCTTACGTCCTCTCCGTTCTTCACTCCTCACGCTTTTTCATTCGTCTCCCAGCTTAGTGCCGACTTCGATTACGTGCCCACGCAGAAAGTCCGTCGCCTTCATTCTCTTACCGCCGACCAGCTGAATCTCGATCAGTTTGAGCGCACCCTCTCCGCACGCTACGGTCAGCCCCTTTTTCGGGTCGGCTTCGAGCACCGTGCCCGGCTCGCCATTGCCGGCTGCCTTTTCGGCGGCAAACACCTTCAGTCTTTCGCCGGAAAGCGTGGTCAGCGCGATCGGCCACGGATTCAGGCCGCGAATCAGGCAGTCGATTTCATGTGCGGACTTGCTCCAGTCGATCACCGCCATCTGCTTATCCAGCATATGGGCGTAGCAACTCTGCGCATCGTCCTGCGGGCGCGGCGTGATCTCATCTAATTTGACGAGCGTTTGGGTCAAAAGTTCCGCACCGGACTGTGCCAGACGGTCAAAAAGTTCGCCTGCGGTCTCCTTCTCACCGACCTTAGTCTCATAGGTGAGCAGCATATCGCCGGTGTCCAGACCTTCCGCCATCTGCATGGTGGTAACGCCTGCCATTTCATCGCCCGCGATGACCGCCCACTGGATCGGAGCGGCGCCGCGCCAGCGCGGCAGCAGCGAACCGTGCACGTTGATGCAGCCGTGCGGCGGGATATCGAGCACCGCCTTGGGCAGCAGCTTGCCGTAAGCCACTACGATGATAACCTCGGGTGCCAGCTCGCGCAGACGCGCCTGCTCGTCCTCATTTTTGAGGGTATTCGGCTGGAAAACCGGAATATCATGCTCGAGTGCGAGCGTTTTCACCGGCGGTGCAGTGAGAATCTGCTTGCGGCCCTGCGGCTTATCCGGCTGGGTGTACACGGCGCAGACATCATGTCCGGCGTCGATGAGCGCCTGCAAACTCGGCACGGCGAAGTCCGGCGTGCCCATGAATACGATACGCATTATTCCTCGTCACCACCCTGCATTGCCTCCGGGTCGATATACTCCTCAACCTTCTCGGTGAACAGATGACCGTCCAGATGCTCGGTCTCGTGGCAGAAGCACTGCGCTACAATGCCCTCGCCTTCGCGCTCGAACCAGTTGCCAAAACGGTCCTGTGCGCGAATCTTCGCCCAGGTCGGACGGGTCACATAGCCGTAAACGCCCGGCACGGACAGGCAGCCCTCGACAACGCGCTCGGAGCCTTTCTGCTCGATAACTTCCGGGTTTACCAGCTCGACCATCTCCTCCGGCTCCTTGTTCACATCCAGCAGCACAACAACGCGGCGCAGGATTCCCACCTGCGGTGCTGCCAGACCAACGCCGCCGGAGTTCTCGAGCGTCTCACGCATATCGTCGATCAGCGTGTGCAGACGGTCGTCAAACTTCTCTACCTTGCGGCTGTGCTTGAGCAGCTGCTCGTCGCCCTCGGTCAAAATCTTTCTCAGTGCCATTGTTTTATTCCTCCACTTGATTCAGCTTATCCATGTATTTTTGTAAACATTCCTGTATATTTTTCTCATCGAGCGCCGGAAACGGCGTCACCGGCTGCGGTTTTCCGCTGCCGATATGCTTTTCCAGCCATGCGACATCGTGCCAGCCGTCAAACTTCCAGCCGGAGTCGTGCCACACGCCTGCGTCCGCAAAGCCCAGTCTGCGCTGCATGCGGATGCTCTTTTCGTTCGGCAGGGTCACGCAGCTGTACAGGTGGCGCAGCCCCTGCAGCTCGAGCAGGTCGATCAGGCACGCCAGCACGGTCGTGCCCACACCATGTCCGTGGGTGCCCTGTGCCAGATAGATGGACAGCTCCGCATCCCAGTCGTACGCCGCGCGCTCACGAATGCGGTGCGCGTAAGCGTAACCCATGATCATGCCGTCCTGCTCGCAGACGAGATACGGAAACGCAGCCGCCGTTTCGCGGATACGATCCGCAAACGCCTCAGCCGTCGGCACATCATATTCAAACGTGATGGTTGTATTCGTTATGTAAGGCTCGTAAATCTTCAAAAGCGATTCTGCATCGTTTTCTGTTGCCTTACGAATTACAAATTTGCTCATTGAATTAACCTTCTTTGCCGGGGTCTCAATTACTGCTACATTTCATTATTGGAATCCGCAAACACGGTAACGCCCCGGTTTTTACCATCCTGCATAAACTCCCGCAGCACGCCCGAGATGAGCCTGCGCCATCTTGCACAGTCCTTCGCGCGGATGGTGAGGTGGTAGCGATACCGTCCCATCACCTTGACCATCTGCGCCGCGGCGGGGCCGAGCACGGGTGCTTTCACATCGGCAAACTGCCCTTCCATCAGGCTCTGCAGGCGCGTTTTGAGCGCGAGCAGACTGCTGAGCACCTGCTGCTCCAGTTCACCGACGGCGGTTATCATGGTGATGTCGCACACCGGCGGACACCGAAGCGCTTCGCGCGTCTGCATTTCGCTCTCGTAGAACGCCTCGTAGTCCTGCCGCGCGGCGGTCAGGATGACCGGATGCAGCGGGCTGTACGTCTGGATCACGGCGCGTCCGGTGTCAAATCGCCGTCCGGCGCGGCCGACCACCTGCGTGATGAGCGAAAACGTGCGCTCATGTGCGCGGTAGTCCTGCGCGTACAGGCTCTGGTCCGCGTCCAGCACACCGACCAGCGTGACGTTCTCAAAATCCAGTCCCTTGGTCACCATCTGGGTGCCGATAAGGATATCGGCTTCGCCTTTGCCGAATTTATTCAGCAGGCGTTCGTGTGCGCCCTTGGCGGTCATGGTGTCCGCGTCCATGCGGAGCACCCGCGCGGACGGAAACCGCTCGTGCAGCTCCTCCTCCAGCTTCTGCGTGCCGGGCGTTTCGGTGAACAGGCTCGTGCTGCCGCACTGCGGGCACTTGCCGGTTATCTTGACGGATGCGCCGCAGTAGTGGCACATCGCGCGGCCGGAAACCGAATGGTAGGTCATGGTGGTCGAGCAGGACGGGCACTCAGGCACCCAGCCGCACACGCCGCAGCCGATCACGCGGCTGTTTCCGCGCCGGTTGAGGAACAGGATGGCCTGCTTTCCCTTTTCGAGCGTGCTGATCAGTTCACGCTCGAGGTCAGGTCCGATGATGCCGCTCCGTCCCTCGCGGGCCAGACCGCGCATGTCCGAGATGATGACCTCGGGCAGTCCGGCACCGAGAAATCGCTCGGTGAGCGTGAAAACCGGGTATTTTCCCTGTTTTGCGCCGTAATACGTCTCGACCGACGGCGTTGCCGAGCCGAGCACGAGCAGCGCGTTCGTCTGCGCCGCGCGGTACTTTGCCACATCCCGCGCATGGTAGCGCGGCGACTGCTCCGAGCGGTACGCCGCGTCCTGCTCCTCATCGATGATGATAACGCCGAGGTTCTTCGCGGGCGCGAACACCGCCGAGCGTGTGCCGATGACCACCCTTGCTCTGCCGGTTTTTATCTTCTTGAAGCTGTCGTACCGCTCGCCGGCGGACAGCGCCGAGTGCAGAACCGCGACTTCTTCGCCAAATCGAGCCGCAAACTGCCGCAGAAGCTGCGGTGTCAGTCCAATTTCGGGCACGAGCACAATGGCGCTCTTTCCCTGCTCGAGCGCGTGCGCGATCAGCTGCAGGTATACCTGCGTCTTGCCGCTGCCGGTCACGCCGAACAGAAGCGCCGCACGAGGCGCGTTTTCGTCCATGAGCGCCGCCATGCCGTCATACGCCTGCTGCTGCGCCGCCGAAAGCACCGGAGCCGCGGCGCGCGGCACCTCGGAAAAGTCCGGTGCGCGCAGCACTTCCTCGTATTCCGCGCGGAGGATGCCCTTTTTCACCATATCGCGCAGCGCGGCGTCGCTCACGCCGGTCATGTAGACGATTTCCTTCTGGCTCATCGCACCGCCGTCCGACAGCAGCGACACCACGTCCATCCGCGCCGGACTACGGCGGCTGATGTGCGACATGGCTTCACTTGCTTCCATATCCAAACGGAGCATTTTTTCGGTCTTATCGCCGGTTTTCTGCGCCGTATTGCTGTGATAAACGAGTATCCCCTCGCCTGCCAGCGCGTCCAGCGTCTGTCCCGCGCCTTTGCCGAGCCGATCGCGTATCTCGCTCACCGAGAGCGTCTGTCCCGGCTGCTCAAACAGCGCCAGCACCTGACCGTCTTCGCCGTCCCGCTCCCGCAGAGCCGCCAAATCCGCGTCCGGCGCGAGCGTGTACGTCTCGTTTCTCTTGAACCACAAGCCAGCGGGCAGCATGGCGTGTACGCAGTCGAAGTAGGTGCAGTACAATCTCTCCCGCATCCACGCCGCAAGTCTCAGCTGCTCAGCGGTCAGAATCGGCGTTTCGTCCAGCACCTCCACGATGGGCTTGAGTTTGAACTCGCCCGCATCCTCGCGGAAGGCGAGCACCACCGCTTCCGCCCGTTTATTGCCAAAGCCGAACGGCACGAGAACACGGGTGCCGATCTGCACCTGTTCCCGCAGCTCGTCCGGCACACGGTAGGAATATAGCTTGTCGATGGCATAGGTTGCCGCATCCACGGCGGCCGCACAGATTTTTTCCGCCATAGAATCACAACCTTTCGCTTCTTCTTTTATCGTCGCTTGCAGTTTATCGTAGGGCGCGACAAGGTGAATTGCGGCAACGCCGCAATTCACCTTGTCGCACCCTACGGGCTACCGTTCTACAGACATAAAAAAACCGCCCCGCAAATGCGGGACGGTTTTTGAGAGGTGCTTATTTCTTTTTCGGAGGCGCGTCATGGTGATGACAGCTGCCGCCGCAGTGGGCGCAGTCGCCGCTGCAGCCGACGGACTTCTTGACGAAGACCGAACGGACCGCGAAGAACACGACAGCCGCTACGATCAATGCCAGAATGATATCACCAATACTCATGGTTAAAGCCTCCTTTCAAATCCGAAGGAAATCAGTTGGCGTCAACGCTCATACGGCGCAGGCCCTCGGTGGAGTCAGCCTTGGCCGGCTTGCGGAACAGCAGGAAGATGATCAGCGCGATGAACGCGATGGCAACGACCGTGCCGACACCGAAGGTCAGCTCGCCGGTGATCAGACCGCCGATCTGATAAATGATGGTGGATACAACGTAAGCGTAAGCACACATGTAACCGATTGCGAAAGCAGTCCACTTGCCGTTGTTCATCTCACGCTTGATGGCGCCCATTGCCGCGAAGCACGGTGCGCACAGCAGGTTGAACGCCATGAAGGCATACGCGCCGACCTGCGTGAAGTCAGCAGCCAGCTCGCTCCAGATTTCGGAGCCGTCCTCGGCAACCTCGCCGACGAAGTGATACAGCTGACCGAACGTACCGACGACGTTCTCCTTTGCAACCAGACCGGAGATGGCGGCAACGGTGGATTTCCATGTGCCGAAGCCCGGCAGCGTAAAGATCGGAGCCACGATAGAGCCAAGACGAGCGATAACCGAGTTATCAATATCGGTAACCGCGCAGAATGCGCCGTTCTCCCAGCCGTAGCCGAGCAGGAACCACATTACGATGGTGGACAGCAGGATAACGGTGCCTGCCTTCTTGATGAAGGAGGAGCCGCGCTCCCACATGGAGCGGAATACGTTGCCGGCGGTCGGAACGTGATAGCTCGGCAGCTCCATGACGAACGGAGCCGGGTCGCCGGTGAAGATCTTGAACTTCTTGAGCATGATGCCCGAGATGATGATGGACAGCACGCCCAGAACATAAGCAGAGAATGCGATGGTGCCGGAGCCGCCAAAGAACGCGCCCGCGAACATCGCGATGATCGGCAGCTTAGCGCCGCACGGTACGAAGCAGGTGGTCATGATGGTCATGCGGCGGTCGCGCTCCTGCTCGATGGTACGGGAAGCCATGACAGCCGGTACGCCGCAGCCGGAGCCGATCAGCATCGGGATAAAGGACTTGCCCGAAAGACCGAACTTGCGGAAGATACGGTCCATGATGAACGCAACACGCGCCATGTAGCCGCAGTCCTCGAGGATAGCGAGGAAGAAGAACAGAATGAGCATCTGCGGAACGAAGCCCAGCACCGCGCCGACACCGGCAACGATACCGTCCATTACCAGGCTGTAAACCCAGCCGTCCTCGTTAACGCCCATGGAGGCGAACAGCTTCTCCAGCAGCACCGGGATACCCGGAACCCATACACCGAAGTCAGCCGGGTCCGGCTCCGCAGCGGTCATGGTTTCCTCGAAGGTTGCGAGGTCAACGTCCTCGGTGGTGACTTCACCGGAGTCCTCGTCCTCGAACTCGGCAGTGCCGACAACCGATGCAGCAGCCGGGTCTGCCTCGATGGCAGCAGCTGCGTCAGCGATAGCGGTTTCGTCCGCCTCTTCGGCCTCGAGCGCCTCGGTCAGCGCAGCGGTGTCGATGCCGGCCTCGTCGGCAGCCTCGAGCCATGCGTCGCGGCGGGTGATCTGGTCGTCGTACTCGGCGGTTGCTTCCTCATAGTCGGCAGCGCCGATGGTGAACAGATGCCAGCCGTCACCGAACACGCCGTCGTTCGCCCAGTCGGTGAAGATGCCGCCTGCGGTGGTTACGGAAACGTAGTAGACCAGCCACATGATCAGTGCGAAGATCGGCAGAGCGAGGATTCGGTTGGTAACGATGTGGTCGATCTTATCCGAGGTGGACAGGCCGGTCTTTTTCTTCTTTACGCAGTCCTTGACCAGCTTGCCGATGTACTGATAGCGCGCATCGGTGATGATGGACTCCGCGTCGTCGTCCAGCTCCTCCTCAACGGCGGTGATGAGCTTCTCGATCTTGTCCTGCACGTCCTTGCCGAGGGTGAAGCGCGCCTGCACCTTGCTGTCGCGCTCGAACAGCTTGACAGCGAACCAGCGGCGCTGCGCCGGCTCGGTAACATCCGCGATCAGCTTCTCGATCTCGGTGACGGCGTTCTCGATGGTACCCTCGAACGCACGCTTTGCGGGTGCATTGCCTGCCTTGGCAGCCTTCTTGGCAGCCTCGACCAGCTCCTTGGTGCCCTCGCCCTTGATGGCTGCGGTCTCAACGACCGGCACGCCAAGCTCCTGCGACAGCTTCTTTACGTCGATCACGTCGCCGCGCTTCTTGACGATATCCATCATGTTCAGCGCGATAACGACCGGAATGCCCATCTCGAGCAGCTGGGTGGTCAGGTACAGGTTGCGCTCGATGTTGGAAGCGTCCACCAGGTTCATGATGGCCTGCGGCTTCTCGTTTACGAGGTAATCACGCGCAACGACCTCCTCCAGCGTGTACGGAGAGAGGGAGTAGATACCCGGCAGGTCGGTGATCAGGACTTCCTTGTCGCCCTTGAACTTGCCTTCCTTCTTTTCCACGGTAACACCCGGCCAGTTGCCGACATACTGGGTCGCACCGGTCAGATCGTTAAACATCGTGGTCTTGCCGCAGTTCGGGTTGCCGGCAAGTGCCAAACGAATTGACATGTTTTTTCCCCTTTCTTGGGATTAGTATCTGCTAACCCCTATGTAAAAAAAATTTTAACGAATTTTCGTCTGCCGCAAAGCGATATCCGCGCTTCGTGCGAAGCACGCATTCAATCAAATTTGCGCAGCAAATTCATAATTTCCCGCAACATGTGCGGTGCAGCGCGACCAAGAAGTCGCACAAGGATAGCGCTGGGAAATTATACAAGGGACGAAAAAATGTGCCCAAAGGGCGCGGTTTTTCGTCAGCCCTCGATTGAAACCGTGGTTTCAATCGAAATCAGTCTACCTGAATCATCTCAGCGTCTGCCTTGCGAAGCGACAGCTCGTAGCCGCGCACGGTGATCTCGACCGGATCGCCCAGCGGCGCTACCTTGCGGACATAGATCTCCGCACCGCGGGTGATACCCATATCCATGATGCGGCGGCGGGTTGCACCCTCGCCCTCGATCTTGCGGACGGTTACGGTGGCGCCGACCGGCGTGTGTCTCAGATTTCTCATTTTGTGTTCTCCCCTTTTGGAATCAGATAAGTTCAGACCATGATGCGCGAGGCCATCTGTTCGGAGATCGCCACTCGTGCGTCCTTCACATTCACGATCACGTTGCCTGCCAGAGAGGACACAACCGTTACCTTTGCACCCTCGACAAAGCCGAGATTCTGCAGGAACTTTCTCGTCTGGTCTTTTCCTCGAATGGTCTTTACGGTGGTCTCTACACCAATGTCCATTAACGTAAGCGGCATAATGGTAATCCTCTCCTTTTCTGTAATCTCTGCGTGAAAAAAGTGTTTTTGTATCGGGTTAGAACACTCTAACCCCTTTATCGTTTGAAGTTTACACCAGCTAACCTTTTGTTGTCAATACGGGAAAAAAAGTTTGTCGAAGCTAACCAATCCGCACAGAGTTTGCCGTGGCTAATTGTACAGTATGCTGTTGCTAACTGTGGGCATCCTGCAGATAGGAGGAAGCCCGCGGCCATTGTTCCGGATGACCGCGGGCTCATGTTGCCCTGCTATACCGGGCAGTATGCCATGGGGTTTCCCCCGGGACAAGAAAGGATATTTGTATCATAACTCGTGCCGTCGCACAAGTTACGACCGTGAGAAATTGTTTCGGCGCTGCGCGCAGGTATGCACACGCCGCAAGAGAAAATCTAATTTAGAATGCTGCGAAGCCCTTGCCGAACTCCTTGCACTTTGCGATGCCGTCGTCGTCCGGGGTTTCGTTGAGGATGAGGCCCTCATCGGTGTAGATGACAGCGTTTGCGTCGTTGGTACGCTGTACCCAGTCACGCATCCACTGACCGTCGCCCCAGCCGTAGGAGCCGAACAGTGCAACCTTCAGGCCGGAAATCTTGCTCTCCAGCTCGGTGAAGAACGGGTCGAACTCGGTCTCCTCGAGCACCTCGGCACCCATAGCCGGGCAGCCGAGAGCGATCTTTGCGTACTTAACAGCGTCAGCCGGGGTGGTGTCCGCAACGTTCAGTACGTCAACTTCCATGCCGCCCTCGCGGATGCCGTCTGCAATCGCGTTTGCCATCTGCTCGGTGTTGCCGGTCTGGCTCCAGAAAATAACTGCTGCTTTGCTCATGATGATTTTGCTCCTTCGCATGTATGTTCTATATTTGTAGTTCTATCGAGTTATGCTATGCTGCAAACACTTCGAGAAGGGTTTCGCCCTTGTCAACGCGTCTGGTCACGGCGTGGCATACCCGCGATAGGCGGTCAAACAGCCGGGATGCCGCTTCGGCATCGCCGTACACCTTCCAGAGACCGCTTAATTTGCAACCCTTTCCGGCGTATCGAATAAAGCCCACAACGTCCTCGATCGGGTATCCGAGGAACAGTCCGATCTCGTGCGGAAAGTCCTTGGACATGGCGATGCGGTGCTTGAGATTGCGCAGCAGTGCGTCGAGCGGCTGACCGACCGGGTACGCAAAGTGCCGAAGCACATGCTGCACCTGCGGGTCCGCCATGCGGCGTTCAAGCTGCGGCTTGCTGTATACCAGTAAGAGGAAGCGTGCGCTGCAGGCGCAGACGATCTCGAAGTGAATTTCTCGCGCTGAGAACGCATCGCGGTATTCCCTTAATCGCTGCGGCAGATCGGGATATAAATTCCGGTCGCACGACACCAGACTTGCCGGTTTGATGCCCGCCAGTGTCGGCGAGCAGTAGGTCGCTAAAAGTCGATCCAAGCCATTTTGCATTGCTGATGCACCTCCCGTTTACAGTATTTCCGGTCTGTACATTTGGTATGCGTTTTTCCCGAACAGCGCGGCTGCGGTTAGCCATTCAGCCGCGCAACGTCTTAACGGTTTTTGTTCGGAATGATGCGCAAAATACAGAGGAAGCTGTTTCTTTTATAACTATTCAGCACGTTCCCGTTCCGTGAGGAAGCGTGCCGGTCAACGGGGCGTATCAGTAAGCCTCGGCTAACCATGTATATAAGTTAGCATATCCTAACCAATATGTCAAGCACTTTTTCGAGAGAAATTTTCGGCTGAATCCCGGGTGGTTAGGTTTTGCTAACTGCACCGTTTGGATAGACGTTTTCTCAGCGTGAGAACGGGCGTTTTTGCTGCCTTTTCGGGCGGGAAATTTTTTTCGGGATTTCCCGGATTTTCTGCACCGACCCAGCGGGGCACTCGAACTGCCGCAGGCGGGTTCGCCCCTGACGGGGCGGCTCCTTTCTCTGCACCGGAAAGCCGGGGTGCGCGAACTGCGTTAGCGGGTTCGCCCTTTCCGGGCGGAGAGTTTTTCGCTGAACCTCAGCGGGGGGATTCGCCGTCTGCGGACGGCGGGAGCGTCGCGGCACCCGCCGCATGGGGCAAAAAGGAAGGGACACCTGCGGTTTCCCTTCCTCTTTGAACTCCTACCT
>OLVT01000467.1_pt1 | contig 44109 bp, 51 predicted proteins | sample 1673241 | NCBI WGS metagenome assembly OLVT01 (sample SAMEA3178936, study PRJEB25190) | human gut metagenome | biome: human gut; feature: human-associated habitat; material: faeces | place: Austria | collected 2013 | reverse complement strand
CCAACATCTTTTGCATTTCTTTTGAATTAATGCTTACAATTTCTTTAAAATATTCTTGTTGAGTCTTATCTCCTTTAAATAATTCTTTTTCAATTTTACCATCTTTTAAATAAAGAAGTCTTGAAGAATAAGAAGCAATCAATGGATCATGGCTTACCATAATGATCGTAATATGATTTTCATTCATCTTTTTAAAGATAGATAATATTTCATGTGAATTTTGACTATCTAAGTTTCCTGTTGGTTCATCTGCAATAATGATTTTAGGATTTCCAATTAATGCTCTTGCAATAGCGACTCTTTGTTGTTGTCCACCAGAACATTCATGAGGATATTTATTGAGTAGTGATTCAATATCTAATTCTTTTGTAATTTGATGGACTTTTTCATCAATAACTTTTTTATCTTCGCCAATGAGTTTTAAAGGAATCATAATATTTTCATAGATTGTTAAGGAATTTAATAAATTATAATTTTGAAAAACAAAACCTAAATATTGATATCTAAATTTTCCTAATTGATTTTCAGACATTTGTTTCACTTCTTGATTTAAAATATACAAACTCCCATTAGTAGGAATATCTATTGTTGAAATATTATTTACTAAAGTAGATTTACCGGAACCTGACGGTCCCATAACAACAATAAACTCTCCTGTTTTAATTTCTAAATCTATATTTTCTAAAGCTGTAAATGGTTGTTTACTTCCCATACCATAAATCTTTGTCATATTTTTTGCTTGTAAAACTGTTTCCATAGTTGTTACTCTCCTTTTAATAATTGTATTTTCCCTGCATGATAATTTAATAAAAGACAAATCAATAATGTCACTACATAATAGATAAATAATCCACTATAGAAAAATAACATTGCTGAATTCATTAAAATAAACTCTCTCGCCATAAAGATTAAATAAGGTAATGGAATTACTAAAACACAAATAAAATAAAGGATATTTTCTTTCAAAAGCATCTTCTTTAAATCACTATAAACATAACCTACTTTATTTAAAATAGAAAACTCTTTCATTTTATTTTTCTTTTCCATATTCATCTTATATAAAATAGAAATAATTACCATCGCTACAATAAACAAATAACTAATCATTCCTGTCACAAATTCATTACTTTCAATATTTTGTGACGCTAAAACAGGTAATAAAACTGTTATCAGTAATGTAAGTAAGCCAATTAACGAAGCTGTTGATTTAATCATCAATCCCACATGTGATAAACAAATATAAATTTGTTTTCCTTTTAAATTCTTTTTATTCTTTAAAAAGAGTTGTGGCAATAGATACTTATACAAACCATACATTCCCACAACACCTAAAGCTGTTGGCGGAATATAATTTATTAAATTTCCTTCAACCGTTATAATTGAACAAAATCCTAGCAAATAAATAAGTAAATACATCATCATTTTTTTAAAACTTACAAAATGAATAGCTTGTACCTTATTTTCATCATTAATCAAAGTATAAATATCACTTTTATGAAGTTGCCCTATTAAAAAGATGATCACAATAACAACTAATACACATAAAGCTGAAATCGTTGTAAAAAAGGTACTTGGCATAATGGTATAAATTGAATAATTGATTTGTAGATAAGGATATATCTTTGAATGAATGAAAAATAAGCTAAGAACACCTAAAATAAATGAAATCGGTAAAACAAAGATAAAAACGATTCCCATTTGAATAAGTGTATATTTGATAAAATCTAACAAGTTAAAACCACAAGTAAATAAAATTCCAAATTCTTGATGTTTTTTATTGAAATTATATTGACTGGCATAAATAATCATAAACCAACAAAATAAAATAATTAAAAAGGGTAATCCCATTGATAATGGTATATCCGCTCCAAGAGGACCATCTATTCCTCTAGCCCTATCTTCTTCTATTAAATAGGGATTGTTGATAAATTCTGAAAAGATCAAATGAATGACAATTGCAAAAATAAGTGTGAGTCCATAAATCATATATTGTTTTTTATTTCTTTTTAATGTTAACGTAGCTAGTGAAAAAACCTTCATTGCTTCCACCTCCTAACTCCATCATAAACTTTCCATCACGCCTTACAATAAAAGTGACACCAACAACCTAGAAATGACACAAACAACATCTTTAACTAAATAACTTATGATACAATACAGTTAAAGGAGGGATAACATGAAATATAAAGTAGGCAAACCCAACTATAAATCAAGTTTTATTTATTCAGCTCTAATTATTGCTTGGGCTATTTTTTTAATACTTTTTAGTCCCTTTTCAGCAATGAATATTTGCGGATTTTTTCTTATTTTTTAATTATCTTTATTTATCTTCCAAGTATGGCATTTTGTAAAAATATTTGGGAAGTTGATGAACATTATCTTAAATACACTTTTTATGATAGTGTAGTAGAAAAATCCCGTGCTTTTTTTCATAGTCTTTTTACAAGAAATATAGATTATCAAATGAAAATAAAGCTGGATAAAATCATGTGTATCCAAGTTACTTATGAAGCAGTTCCGATGCTTTTTATGGCACTAATGGTTATAATGTTATTTTTAAAGTATTAATGAAGGATGGATCTTCTTTTTCTTTTCAACCCATTGTTACAAGGAAAAGAAAAGAAGTAATAGATGCAATTGAATTTTTAAAAGAAAAAGGAATTATCTTTAAAGATCGTTATCATATTCTTGATCAATTAGATAAAAAAGAGCCTTTAGCTTATTATTTAGAAAAGATAGCTGGTGATAGAAAATGATTCGTATCGCCTGTCATGTACAAGATTACTATTTTGAGATAATCAAAAAATATTTTGCAGCAAAAGATTACTATTTAGAAAAATTCAATCCAGCATCTTATGATGATATCTATTTTATTGAAATAAATTCACTTAATGATTTAGACAAAATCCATCAAATCAATAAATATCCAGAAACTTTGATTTACATTATTGGTCCTAAAGATTTTCATTTACTCAATGAATGTTTAACCTTAGGGGTACATTTATATTTTGAAAATGATGATTTAGAAAATAGTCTTTATTCCAAATCAGAAGCCATTCATCAACAAATATTTTCAAGATTTAAGACTTATCATTATAAAAACAAACAAATGTCTTTTGAATTAAGACTTGCTCAAATCATGTATGTAGAATCAATGAATCATAAACTTATTATTCATCATGATAATGGTGACTTTATTGAAAGAAAAAACTTATCTTCTTTTATTAAAGAAATTGATTCTAATAATTTTATTCAAATTCATAAATCATTTGTTATTAATAAAAACTTTATTAAAGAAATCAAAGCAAAAGAATTGATTTTAAAAGATTCTACAATTCTACCAATTGGTAGAAACTTTAAAGAAAGTATTTAAAAAGTAAAGATCGCCAATCATCTTTACTTTTTTCATTTAATTATTTCTATTTTCACGTAAATAATCTAAAAACTTTTGAATACTCTTTTCATTTCCCATTTGTGTCAATTGAAAATAATGTCTATTTGATAATTCTTTTGGCATACATTTTTTACCCGAATAATGATTTTTAAAAGCATGAATATTATCTAGACCAACACCTCTACCAAGCTTTTGGGCATTTTTATAACTTGCATCTTGTAAAAAAGGAGGGATAGGTACATTGGTTGTTTGCTTAGCATCTGCCATTGCCTGTGTGATTCCTCGAGATACCGTATCTGATTTAGGAGAACAACAAACATAAAGTGCTGCATGAGCTAAGATCTTAGCCGCTTCGGGCATTCCTATTCTTTCTACTGCCAAAAAGGCATTTGTAGCCACAACTAGAGCTTGTGAATTAGCAAGACCAATATCTTCACTTGCACATACACATATTCTTCTTGCAATATATTTGACATCTTCTCCAGCAATCAACATTCTAGCAAGATAATATAAAGTTGCATCTGGTTCTGTATGTTTCATAGATTCAATAAAAGCAGAAATCGCATCATAATGATTATCGCCACTTTTATCATAGCGAATTGCTTTTTTTTGAATACATTCTTCTGTGACTTCAAGACTGATGTGAATTTTTCCTTCTTTGTTTTTATCTGTAGTAAGATAAGCAAGTTCTAAGGCATTTAAAACACTTCTTGCATCACCACTAGCCATGTCAGCTAAAAAGTTTTTAGCATCTTCATCAATTATGATTTTTTCATTTCCTAAACCACGTTTTTGATCAGTAAGCGTTCTATCAATTAAATTGATCAAATCTTGTTTTTCTAAAGGTTTTAATTCAAAGATACGGCATCTTGAAAGTAAGGCATTATTGACTTCAAAATATGGATTTTCGGTAGTAGCTCCAATGAGAATAACAATACCATCTTCTACATAAGGAAGAAGATAATCTTGTTGTGTTTTATTAAAACGATGAATTTCATCGATAAATAAAATCGTTCCTTTATGATAAGCATTTTGATTAAATTTAGCTTCTTCTATTATCTTTTCCACATCTTTAATTCCTGCATTCGTCGCATTTAATTTACAAAAATGTGAATTTGTTGTATTAGCAATAACTCTCGCAATCGTTGTTTTTCCAACCCCTGGAGGTCCATATAAAATAATAGAACCTAAACGATCTGCTTTAATAGCACGATAGAGTAATTTATCTTTTCCAATAATATGTTGTTGGCCTACAATTTCATCTATACTTACAGGGCGCATTCTACTGGCAAGTGGTAGTTTTCTTATATCTTCATCCATATCAAATAAATTCATTTTCTTTCCTCATTTCTTATTTATCCACATTATAAACTTTCTCTAAAAGAAAAAGAAGTATTTAAACTTCTTACAAAACCAGAATACTCCTTTTAAACACTTTTCTTTCGAAAATATAAATACGAATAAATAATTGGCAAAAGTACCGGAATAAAAACAAAAATAAAGAAAATAAATAAATTCATAAATGGTGATAAAACAATAAGAAGAATACCACCAATAACCATGCATTTTCCACCAAAACGGTGTGTATGATACCAATTGTCTGGATCATCTAATGCCCACGAAGTACGAATTCCTACTGTATAATTTGGTTTGACTGTTGGTATATAATTACCTAAAACAATAAACAATACCCCTATCATCAATTCTGTAAGAAAACTAATATTTGTGATATAACCTAATGCATAACCATATATACAACTACAAACAAGCAATGAAATCAACGGACTGATCCATAATACGATTGAAAATATCTTCTTATTAATATTCTTAGACTTTGGATCAATACTTGTTCCTATCACACAAAAAAGATGAATAACCAGTAAAATCAATGGTAAGACAAATACGGTAAAAGTTTTAGAAGAATAGCCATTTGGTTGACCATTAAAATTAAAATGTGTAGCCATTAATTGTGGTAGTTGATTCCATAAAAGTAATCCAATAACTATAGGAAGCAATGTCACAATAGATGTTAATATTATCATTTTTTTATTTTGTTTAATCATTTTTAGTATCTCCTTTTAACTCACTGATCCACAACATAATTTCCTCAAGCACTGTTGCATTAAGTTCATAATAAATAAACTTTCCTTCTCGCTCATCTCGAATCAAACCCGCTTCTTTTAAAACCGATAGATGTCTTGAAATAGCAGCTCCCGAAATTGAAAAATACTTAACAATATCACCCGCAGACATTCTTGACTGTTTCAATAAATTAAGTATTTCTCGCCTTGTTGGATCCGCTAAAGCATGTAGCGTATTTTGCATTGCCATCTTTATCACCTCATTATCATTTAACATTTAACTTAAATGTTAAATATAGTATATCATATTTATAAAAAAAAACAAGTATTAAATTTTTATCTAACTACTTCTTTAATCATTGTTTCTACAGTTGTTGTCGTTTCACTATTAGAAATACTTATAAAAGTTCCTATATTTAGGATGACTAATAAAATACCAAAAATAACGATTATCAATAAAATGATAGCTATTGTCTTCATTATTTTTTTATAACGTCTATTTTTTATTGTTAGTTGTTCATTTATTTTAGCTAATTGTTTAACAATCTCACTTTGATCTGTTGTTGTAATTTGACCATCAAGAAGAATATTCACATCTGTTTCTAATACGTTTGCTATTTTAGAAAGCATATCTACATCAGGCAATGAAAGTCCCTTTTCCCATTTACTAACAGTCTGTCTAACAACATTCAATTTTTCAGCGAGTATTTCTTGCGTATAACCTTTATCTTTTCTTATTTTCTTTAGGTTTTCAGCAAACATTCCTCTATCCTCCTTTATTAAGATAAACATATCTTATATAAAAGTAGTTGTTGCTTCAAGCAACACATATTAACATTCTTTATTTTACTTCATCATAACTTGGAATTGAGTCAACTGCACCAAATCTTGTCACCGCAATTGCACTTGCTTTTGTTGCTAAGTTTGCTGATTCAACTAAAGAGAATCCTTCAAGAATTCCTTTTACAAAATAACCAATATAAGTATCTCCTGCACCTGTTGTATCTATTGCATTAACTTTCATTGCTTCTACTTTGACATCTTCATTGTTTGTTAAAACTCTGCTTCCGTCTTTTCCCATTGTAAAAAGAATATTTGTATGTGGATATTTTTGTTTTAACACTTGTAGCATCTTTTCATAATTTTCTTCACCGCTTAAAGCAGCACTTTCTGTCTCATTGACTACAAGCCATGTTACTTTTTCAATTGGATAATTTTGAATTGATTCATCATAAGGAGCTGCATTGAAAAAAATCTTCATTTCTTTTTCATAACAACGATCAATAATATAAGGTACATTATTGATTTCATTTTGTAAAACAACCACATCACCCGTTGAAAAATGAGATAAAACCTCATCAATATATTCAAAATCAATCTCTTTATTTGTTCCACCATATAAAAGAATATGATTTTGACCACTTTGATCAACTTCAATAATAGCATGTCCTGTTGGCTTATTTGAAATTTTTAAATAATCAATATTCACATTCTTTCCTACAAGCGCATCTTTTAATAGAGTGCCATCATTTCCAATAATTCCTGCAAAATACGTTTCATTTCCTGCAAGAGACATTGCAATTGCTTGATTAACGCCTTTTCCACCACATTTAACTGTATATTCAAGACATCCTTGTGTTTCTCCTGGTACTGTAAAATGATTGACTTTATATACATGATCCAAATTAGCGGATCCAAAACATAATACTTTCATAAATCCTCCATAACTTCTTATTTTTGTTTATATTATAAACATTCTCTTCTTTTTATAAAAGAAAAAGAAGTATTTAGATTTTTATATAAATACTTCTTTTAATCATTTCTAAATTCATAACATTCTGGAAAAGATGTTTGTTCAATATATGTATCCGCTTTTGAAATATAAATATCTTCCATTATTACATAAGGTAGAGTATTGACCTTTTTATAAAGAAGACCTGTACTTATGAAAATATTCTTTTAGTTTCAGCTAAAAATTTTAATTTTTCTTTTGGTAATTTTATAATATATACTTTCCCTAAATAACTATTATCATCTTCTTCAAACATCTTACATCCCTCATTTATCCATAATCTAAAATCAAACCATTCATCAGGATCAAAAATACCAATTGATCCTGCATCTAAAAAGCCACACAATGTAGCATCTTTTGTTGCCTTTATAACAAGTTCCCAGTCTCCATTATCATTACCAATACTTATATATTCTGGCATATTATTAGAAAAATCATGACATTTGTACATTTCTATCATTTCTTTTGTACTATAAAAAACATATTCATTTAATACCGCACCATTTGTTATTTTTAAAAATTCTTTATAGACATCTGGCAATATACCCTTTATTTGATTATTTAATAAATGAATATCTTCATCAATTGCTGGTTTATTTTTTTCAATGAATTCAATATTTTTTAAATCCATAAAATCACATCATCTATTTCTTAAAGAAATGAAAATTACAACAATCTCCACCATAACCTAAAGTCTTTGTACGCGTAAATCCAATCTTTTTTAAACCACCATAAGTCACATCATCCACATCACAAAACAAATGACACAACTCTTCACAGCCATTTTCCTTGCATGCTGTATGCCATAAACATTTAGTAATCGTAACATCATAATGATCTTTACCATAGCTTTGAGTGTTTTCTTGTAAATCTGTTGTACGCATGATTTTTAAAAAAATAAAACTATAAATTTTATAAAACCCAGGCACTAATTCCATTTTAGCTGTAGATGCATGTTTTTTGACTGCAATTTTATCAATCATATATTTTCTCATATATTGATAGACATCTTCTTTTGAAAATTCTTCGTTCAATAAGACTTTATATAAAGCAATTCGTGGTAGAATTGTTTGAATAAGTGTTTTCATTTGATTTTCTGTTTTATCTTTTGTTTTTTTAATAATTTTATAAAGTTCTTTTTCTTGTTTATCAAATATTTCATTTCCTTTATTTGGACCAAATTCTTCGATTAAATATGATTTTACTTGTTTTTGTTGTTTGATTTTCATTATAAATACACCTCTTTTATACAATCATATTATAACGTCATTATAAAAGAAAAAGAAGTATTCAAACTTTTTACAAAGTTCAAATACTTCTCTAGATATCTCATAAAAGTTATTACTAACGTTTTGAGAACTCCAATTCCTTATAAAATGAGGGTATTTAGATGATTTTGTTGCATACAAGTTTCGTTACAAAAGCTACTCAAATATACTATTTAAAACTTATCCTGTAAATTAAATGCTTTTATATAAAGAAAATATCATACTTATTCGTATGATATCCTCTATTATTCAGTTTTATATATTATTAAGGAAGAAAAATTATAAAACTAATCTAGATCTTCGCCATTTGTTTCAATGACTTTTTTATACCAATAAAACGATTTTTTTCGATATCTATTCATCGTTCCATGTCCTTCATCATCTAAATCTACATAAATAAATCCATATCTTTTTGACATTTGACAAGATGAAGCACTTAATAAATCAATGCATCCCCATGTTGTATATCCCATTAAATCAACGCCATCTATAATAACAGCATCCTTTAATGCTTTAATATGTTCTCGATAATACTCAATATGTCTTTCATCATTGATTTCTTTACCTTCGACATATACTTCATTTGTTCCTGTACCATTTTCAACAATAAATAATGGTTTTTGATAACGATCATAATACATATTCAATGTATTACGTAAACCCATTGGATCATCTTGTCTTTTATATAAAATTTCACCTAAGTACGGATTTTTTAAAGTAGCAAGGGGATTATTTTTAATCTCTTCATTGAGTTTTTCGTCACCACTAACAACATGTGTTGCATAATATGAAAATGAAAGAAAATCAATCGTATTATTTTTAAGAATTTCTTTATCATCATCTTCAAATGGAATAGTTATTCCTTTTCTTTCTAATTCTCTTAATTTATATGATGGATAGTACCCTCTCGCCTGTACATCACAGAAAAAGAATGCATCTCTATTTTTTGTAATTGTTGCAAATACATCTTGAGGATGACATGTATATGGATACCATGTACCTCCTGCAAACATATTCCCAATTTTATTTGTTGGATCAATTTCATGACCAATTTTTACTGCCCACGCACTTGCTAATAAAATATGATGAGCTGCATTATATAACTGTTGTTCTTTATCTTCATTTGGATCAATAACAACACCTGCTGATAAATAAGGCAAAATTAATGTATCATTAATTTCATTAAAGGTAAGCCAATAATGTACAATACCTTTATATCTTTTAAATAAAACTGTTGCATATTTCTTATAGAAATCAACCATTTTTCTACTTTTAAAACCACCATATTCTTTTACTAAATAAAGTGGAAAATCGTAATGAGAAATCGTTACTAAAGGTTCAATGTGATATTTTTTTAATTCTTTAAAAACATCATCATAAAATTGCAATCCTTTTTCATTCGGTCTTTCTTCATCCCCTCGAGGAAATATTCTTGACCATGAAATAGATAATCTTAAAACCTTAAATCCCATTTCCGCAAATAATGCAATATCTTCTTTATAACGATGATAGAAATCTATCCCATTTAAAACCGGATATTTTTCATCTTCTTTAAAAGATAAATCTTGTACATTTCCAAACATATATTGAAAACGATTTTTTCCATTTGGAACTACATCCATGTTAGCAAGACCTCTACCATCTTCATTATAGCCACCTTCTACTTGATTAGCAGCTATTGCTCCACCCCATAAGAAATCTTTTGGTAAGGTTCTCACTTTATGCTTCCTCCTCAGCTAATTTTGTAGCTTCTTCTTTCTTGCATAAAGAATGATCATAAGCTACAAAGAATGGATACCAAATAGCTAATGTTAATGGAATCATTAGAGCAATAAAAATGAATACTCTCCAATCTAAACAATAAACAAATAGACTTAGGAAAACAGGATAAGTCCCACTAATTAATAAATAAGGTGCTGTCAATAAACCAAACGAACATGCTAACCAGTAAAGAATGGCTACGATTAATCCATTAGCGATGAAAGGAAGCATTAATACAGGATTAAACATAATTGGTGCTCCAAATAATGCTGGTTCTGAAATTCTAAAAATACTAGGCACAATTGTTGCTTTCCCAAAAGCTTTTAATTGTTGTGATTTTGCTTTCCAACAAGATAAAACACATAGTCCAAGAGTATTTCCTGTTCCTCCTAAAAAACCAATACCTAATGTCATAAAGATAGGATGAAAAATTGGTGCTTGTCCTTTTGCAACTAATGCTGCATTTGCTGTAAAAGCTGCTGTTGTAATTGGAGCAGTAAGTGCCATGGTAACCATTTGTCCATGCACTCCACAACACCATAATAACAACATAAATGCACATAAGAATATTGAACCAGGAACAGAGTTAACTGCTGCAACTGGTGTTGCTAAAACTTTTTCAATAAGCGCTGGAATTGACATTCCTAAATAATTACTACTTAATAAACTTAAAATATAGAATATAGAAACATTGATAACCATAGGTACAATTGTTCTAAACGAATTTGTTAATGCTGGAGGACAAATTTCTGGCAAACGAATTGTAATATTGTGTATTTCACAAAATCTTGTGATTTCTACTGTTAATAAAGCAACAATAATAGCAGTAAATAATCCTTGTGCACCTAAATATGTACAATTCATTAATAATGGAGTTGTTCCATCCGCTAAAGCTAAATAATTTGCTGGTGCTGCAACTAATAGAAAAACAACAAGTGCAGTTAAACCATTAGTAATACCTTTCATTGAATATGAAGTTGCTAAATTATCAGCAATAACAAAGGTAACTGCTAATGCTAATAATCCCATTGACATATTGTATGGAACTAAAATAGCCATTTTATACTTAGTAGCAAAATTAAACCATCCAGAAAAAATTGACCAAACACCACCAGATTTAACCATGTCTGCAGTTACTGGTGGATTAGCAATAACCATAAATACTGCCCCAACAAAGATTAATGGTAATACTGTCATAAAACCTTTTTGCATTGCAGATAAATGTCTTTGTTCACCTAACTTATCAGCGATTGGAGACATTTTATCTTCAACAAAGTGCATAAACTTATCCATTTACTTTCCCTCCTTTATCATTCTTTTTACTTCTTTTATAATATTTTCAACATTCCCTAAAGCATAATCTGAAGGATTAATAACAGCTGAAGGTCGATCAGTTACTGCTTTTTGAACATCTTTAATTTTATATCTCATTTGTGGTCCCACTAATAAGACATCATAATCTTTATAAACACTTAAATAATCATCAATTGGAATTGCTTTAACTTCTAAATCTTCGTTATTTTGTTCTGCCCATTGATTCATCTTATTCATTAAAATACCAGTTGATAAACCATTAGCACACATTAATAATATTTTCATAAATCTTCCCTCTCTTTAAATTTGCTAATATCAAGTAAATTGAATATTTGATCGATCATTTGTTCCTTTTTACTTAGCAACTGTAGTATAAAATGTAACCGCTTTTTATTCAAATAGCATATTTTATCTCTTTTCCTTTCATTTATACACTATTTTTTTAATTTATACACTTTTTCTTCTTTATCATTTATTTTCTTCGTTAAACTGTTTATTTACAAGCAATAAAATTATTTATCTTTTTATTACTCTTAAATATTTTTTATACACTTTATACACTAATAAATAAAAAATAGCTTACTTTACAATAAGCTATTAAAATAAGTATTAAATTTCTTTAATAATCGTAATTAAACTTGCAATATCAGAATCAGAAAATTGAATATGAAAAGGTTCTTCTATCATTTCTACTAAATCATATAAATATTCGTATGTTTTTTTATGTGTTGAAATTATATTTTTATAATTATATTTTTTAGGAATCGGTGCATTATCAACCAAGCTACAGATAACACCACTAAGATGCATAATAAGACCTATCTTTTTATCATAGGATAATTGATATTGACAATCTAATTCTTGAATAAATTCTGGTAATACTTTTTTCAAGATATCAATATCAATATTCGGTGCTTGTTTTTCAATATTTTTAAATATTAATGAATATTTTATTTTCTTTTTAATGACAATGTCTTGATTAGAACTTGAAATTAATAGTGATAATTTATCTAATGGTGTATTAAATAATTGAGTTACAGATATAAATTTAATGCCATATAATTGAGGATCAAATGATCCCATTGTACATAAAATATTATACGATTTTCTCAATTCATTAATTTTAAACAATAATTCTTTATGATTATTCATTGATAATGGAACAATATCAATATCTTGTAATTCTAATGAATCTTCTAGGTATTTTTTTATTTGTATAGCACCACCTTCGCCATTCATACATAAAGTGATAATAACATTTTTCTTTTTTTGTCGATGATAGTTTTCAACAATTGATGGAAAATAATGTTGATAACTTTGTTCTAATTCAGACATAATATCATCTAAATCATCATTGCTGCTCATCTTTTTTACGGTTTCTAAAGCAATCATTGTGGAAGGTGCAGCAATAAAGCGGATATCTATACCTGTTTCTTTAGAAATCAATTTACCCATAATTTTTACAGAACCCATGTCATAGATAAGTAATACACCTTTACCTCTATTAATTTTTTCAATCAATGATTTCATTTCTTCATAAGCCATTTGCATTTTCTTTTCTAATAAAAGATCATATGAATAAACACTATCACTATTTGACATTTGTTTAACAACACCAGTAAGCGAACTTGCTACATTTTTTCCATGCATAGCAATTAACAATACAGGTTTATTTTCGCTTTCTTTTAATTGATTCAAAAGTAAAATCAAAACAATAGTTATTGCTTCATCTAACGGTATATCTATTTTATATTTCTTTTCTAAATGTTCTATTAATTTTAAACTTAGTATATATTCTTCTTGATATTTATTTACTATTTGATTTAAATCAAAATTAATTTGTTCATTTTGCTTATTATTTATTATTTTTGTTAAATGAAGAGATAAAACAATAAAGACTTCTTGCGGGAAAACTCGTTTTAATTTTTGTGATGAACTATCTAAGAATTCTTTTACAATATTTATAATTTCTTGTGGAATATATTTACTAATATTCAATTCATTTATTTTCTCTTTATCAATGTATTGTCTATAACTTGATATTAATTGATTGTATTTATTTTTTAACAAAAGGGATTTATCAACTAATGATGTATCTTGTTTTTCAAGATGTTCATAAACAGCAGAAGTACTTTCCTTTATTTTTATTTTTTCAATAGAATCTTTTGAATAATAATATAAAAAATCATGTGAAATAAGTCTATTTATCTCTGTCGATTTTTCTTTATAAAAAATAAAGCCTTTTTTTACATAGATTGGAAAATCATCAAGATAGACATAGACATTTGAATTATTATCTAAATTTTTCAAAAAAGCATGTGAACATGCACTAGAAATATCGTTTACAAGTTGTTTTATATTATTTTTACAATGATAAAGTAATAAGCATTCTAATGTTTCAGGTTCTATAACAATCGACTTATCTATTTTTCTTGCTTCTTTTTTAAAACATCCCTGAACTAATTCCATCCTTTCAACCAATCCTCTTTTATCTAAAGAAGGCAAATCAATTTTTATTGATATATTATCGAGAGCATTACTTTTTAAATCATTTTCATTAAAGCAATCCGATGACAAAACAACCATAAAGTTATTTTCTTTTAGTGAACTCATTTCAATTAAATCATATATAATTGATTTATATTTTTCTGGTATTAAATGAACATTATCAAAATAAACCATTCCGTTTTTCGCCTTTTCTAAAGCAGCTTTTCCATAATCAATAAATAAATTCTTAATCATAGTTTCATCATTCATAAAGTATTTACAATTTAGTTTCACTAATTGACCATTTTCATTAATTAGGCCTTTTTCTTTAGAAAATTCATATATTTTTTTAGCAAGTAAACTTTTACCTGTACCACTTTCCCCTGACAATAAAATAACCGGTTTTTTACCAGGATATAAAAGTGTTGATTTAATATCTTGAATAGACTTAGCAAGGCTTCCATTAAATCCTATTAGTTGATTAAATATAGAATCGTCTTCATCTAATTTATTATGTATTTTATAAAGTACCGGTCTCCCAGCTATTTTTTCTAATTTATTTTCTCTAACTAATTCATTCAAAATAGCTGATAAATTAGAACGTTGAATATTTAAATGACTTGCTAATTCTTTTGTTGAAAACACCATTTTAGAGGGATCGTTTTGATCTTTTTTTGTAGATAATTTATCAATATAAAAAAGAACCTCATATTTCTTTTTCATAAAATTTCTCCTTTTCTAAATATATTCATATTATAAAACAAAAAAAGAAATATGCACACTTTTATAAAGTCTACATATTTTTCATATTCTCTATTCAACTATTTATTTCAATTCTATAGGTACTTTAACTTTTGCATAACGTACTTTTTTACCGTTCTCTTGAAAATAGTAATTTGGATAAGTTGCTGTCGCAATTCCACAAGATTTAATATTACGTTTTTTTAAATAAATCGATAGATCTTTAAAAATCTCAGTATTTGGATATTCCCAGTTCTCATTAATAACAACTGTATTTAAACAATGTTGTCTTGGCATAACTCTTGCATCTTTTAAAAATTCTTGAGGAAGTTGATTATAAATAATTTCGGGTATCACAAAAAACCACTCTGTTACACTTTGTGAAGAATCATATTGTTTTACATCTGTTACTTGTGCTTGACTAATGAATGGGAGATATTCAAATAATTTTGCATAATATCTTGGATCATCTTTAGTAAAACAAAATTCTGATTGAGAAATTTTCGCATAAGGTAATAAATAACATTTAGGTTCAACAGTGATCCAATAGTTCCCAATATTATAAAAATCTGTTTCTGACTCAACCTTTAAAGTTGTTAAATAATCTATAAGATTTTTAGTTTCCTTTACTTCTGATTCTAATTCACAAATTTTATTATTTAAAATATCCGTTACTTTAGAAACAGGTATACCTTCAACATACTCTACTGATTCTTTCATAGAATACCCTATCTTTCGATTATATAAACATGCTAATAATGAAATAACATCTTTATTATCTAAATCACGATAGTTGTTTTGACTTATTCTTTTTGGATAAATCACTCCTTCTTTTTCATAATAACGTATTGTATCTGTAGATATGCCTAACAATTTAGCAGCTTCACTAATTTTCATAATATGATCTCCTTAACATTAAAGTTAGTCCAATGTTTTATTGATATAAAATTATATCATACAAGATTTATTTCTTCAATTTTGTGTATTTTTAGAAGATAATGTACCTAAATTAGATAAATAAGCCATCCTTGACTATAGAGTTACTCCATAAATTATAATTTATATATAATCAAATATTTGGAGGTAGAAAAATGGAAAATCGTGTTGTATTAGTTACTGGTGGAGCAAGTGGAATTGGAAAAGGTATGGTTCGTATGTTTGCTGATAGAGGTTGCCAAGTTATTATTTTTGATGTTCAGGATGACAAAGGAGAAACTTTAGCAAAAGAATTATGTGATCAAGGAAAAAAGGTTGTTTATAAACATGTAAATTTATTTGATATTGATGAAATCAAAAATGCCTATGTACGGATAAAAGAACAATTTGGAAAATTAGATTATGCTATGAATAATGCAGGATTTGGTATTCCAGCAAAGCCACTTGATGAATGTACCAGTGAAGAAGTTAATAAAGTAATTGGAATTTGTTTAATTGCTGTTACAAATTGTATGATTGAAGAAATAAAAATAATGAAAGAAAATGGTTTTGGGCGTATTATCAATACGACATCTGGTGCTGGATTATTAGGAATCAAAGGAAACTCAGTTTATTGTGCAGCTAAGCATGGTGTTGTGGGTGTTACAAAAGCAGCTGCTCTTGATTACGCAACATCTAATATTACTATTAATGCTATCGCACCAGGAACTATCGAAACTGAATTAGTAAATTCACTCAAAGAAATCGCTCCCGATGCTTATAAACAAGCAGAAGAATCAAATCCAAGTGGTCATTTAGGAAAGCCAGAAGATATTGCTAATGCTGCAGTATTCTTATGTGAAGATGCATCATCTTTTATAAACGGTGTTGTACTTCCTGTTGATAGTGGTTGCGTAGCTGGAAAATAATAAAACTAAATTCGCACAAAGGTATTGAATTATATTATATTCATAAATGCTTTGTTTTTCAAAACAACTAACTCTAAAAGTTAGAAAAGGTAAGGATCTCTCTCATCCTTACCTTTTCGTTTTGATGCAATTGTTCTCTAATTTGCGATCAAATTAGAGCATTACATATTTTAATATGCAAGTTCATTTCAAAACACAATAACCATTGCACTCATTTCCATTTTACAAAAAAACCCAAATCGAAATATCGATTTGAGCTTTTTGAATTTCTCTGAATAAACGTATAAATTAACGTTTTGAGAACTACAAATCCTTATAAAGTAAGGGGATTTAAGCCATTTTGTTGCATATGAGTTGCATTGCGAAAACTACATAAACACCTTGTTCACTACTAAAATTAAATAACATTCTGTTAATTCTTATAAGAATATTATAAACAGGTATTTGTTTTACAATTTACAACATATTATTAGGGATCAACAAATACTTTTCCAACCAATCATATTTGATTTTTATAGATTGTCGCATTTTTTCTGTTTTTCTTGTTTTGTTTCTTTCCATATCACACAATTGAAGAGCAGCTTCTACAACATTCATATATTCCATTTGATTTATTATACCTATTTTTCCTTTGTTCAAATAATTTAAATATATGAAACCATCCTCATCACGGCACAAAATTTTACCATTAAACATTTTTTGTTCATTATTACTACGATATTTATTCTCGTTAAATTCAAACAGTTTTTCTGCGTATTCAGGATCTATAATAACTCTAGGAAATATCGCTTGATTCGATTCTAAAAAATAAGCACGATTCATCGCTGGTCCAAACCAAATATTCTTTTCATTATCATAAAATAAATCGCCATACGTAATTGCACCACGAGCAACAAACCCATTTTTTAAAAATTCATATAACACTTTTTCAGTGTTATAGCATGCAACACCCATTAATTCATACATATCTTTTCGACCATCCTCAATATTATCCTTATAGTCATAAATAATGTATGCGCAATCTGAAAAAACATGTGTTTCCCTTTTGTAAACAGTCCATGGATGATTACTATCATATTCTTTTTCGTGCTCTATCATTCTACTAAAGATACTCATAACATTATACCATTCATTAAAATCCACTCTGCTTTGTGAACCTAGGATATCTATGAATATGACTACTACTTTTCGAAATTTTTTCTCCATATAACTACCTCTTACACAATATATTGTATTTTATAATCTTTCTTCACAAATTAAAATTTATCTTATTCTTATTCCAATTATACTACTTTTTCTTAAAAGAAAAAGAAGCATTCTAACTTCTTACAAAGTTCAAATACTTCTTTAAACAGCTCTAAAAATATTACCGCTAATATCTTAGACTCCAACTTCTTAAAAAGCAAGAAATTTCCTACAATTTTATCACTTTCAAGATGTATTAACAAAACCACTTAACCTATATCAATTATGTAATTCTAATTACATTAAAATCTTATTAATCACATATTTATATCTTGTTTATTTTCGAGAAAATTATATCTTTTATTCTATTATACGCAGAACTATCTTCAAAATTTAATTGCGCATTTATCCCTATGAACTCACCTAAATTTCGCTTAAATATTTTTTCATCAATTGAAGGATATAAAATTACTACAACTGCCCCCGCACCCGGTGGTCTTTTTAAAATAGTATCTTTTTTAGAAACACAATACACCAATTGACTATAATCGTCAATTGTAGTATCAGTTTCAGTTGTTTGATTTATACTAGGAGCCATATATACTAATCTCCTATACTTCATTTCTACAATAACCATATCTTTAAAATTATGATCTTTGTCAAAGAATACAATAATATAATCAGGTTTACAGTTTTTACTATTAATACTTACCACTTCATTGTCATCTGATGCATCGTATCTATTGCAAAAATGATCATAGTATATATCTACAAATAAATTTCCATCTGTATAATGCATAATTGTATCAGAATCAAAGCTAAAAACATCTGTCTTCAAATCATTTATCAAATAGAACCCTAATTCCTTTAAAATATTTTGCAATAATATGAATCCATATATTTCAAATAAAGTATATGATTTCTTATCAGTAAACAATTCGGAATTATTGAATTTTCTTTTACTTGATAATCTTAAATTTAATGTATCATACATTTCTTTAAAGAAATGATAATTTGTATTTGTATAAAAAATATTTGAAAACAATATCTGATTATTAGCAATATTTATATCTATTAATTCGCTAGATTGTAACAAATGATTTAAATGATATTTAACTTTTTCATATGATTTTTTCCAAGATAAAAGTTTTAATATCCATTGATCATTATTTTCATTTTGTGATTTTAAACTTTTAATATGATTTTGAATAAAATTTTTACTACTTATAGATTTTGCATTTTCAACATAACGATAACGTTCAATATTAATTTCCTGTTCCAATTCTTTACGTTTTGCATATTTCTCATTTAATTCATAATCAAGATCTAAATAATTTCTATTTAAAATCTTTATTATTTCTAACAGATATTTTTTTAATAGAATATTTCCTTCGTTATTGAATGTAATACTTTTTTTTACGTTATAATAACTTGTTTTGTTTTTATTCAATATATTTTTCTTAATTGTAACATAATTTTGTTTCTTTTCTATTTTCTCGTTTTTGTAAGTTATTTCGATATTAGATCTTAAATTTGATAAAATACTATCACAAGCAAACGGAATTCTTTTTTCATATTTTTTTAAGATTTCATACATATAATATTTTGACATCACTTCAGTTGACCGAATATTGTTAATAGGTGAATTTCTAAAAAAATCTATTGATAAACCATTAATATAATTATTTATCATTTCAATAATATTGTCCATTCCCTCTTCTTGTAATTCATTATTATATCTTACCTCAAATAAGCAATTTATATTTGTGCCATTTATTTGAAAATTAATTTGATATTTAGAAGGAATATACCCTATTTCTTCTTTATTATCTGATGATGAAATGAAGTAACTTTCACCGGACGTCATTTTTAAGACGTTATCTTCACAAAAAATAGTTTCTTTATCTTTACGATAGCTCAAGCATTCTATTTCAACCAATATTTTTTCTGAAAATAGTGTTATTTCTATTGGCTCATACTCATTAAAAGTAAATAGTATTTCTCCATTCTTTATATGTTGAAGATCTATTTCTTTCTCATAATGTCTGAAACTATAATTGATTATCAATTTATCTTGCATATCCATATTTCTTTAACTCTAAAACTTTATTTCTAGCTTCATTTCTACATTCAGTAAAATCACTAATTTCAGAAAATTCATTAAATAATTTAATTAAAATTCCATCCACAACATTATTATTATCAATAGTGCTACCTATAAACTCCCCAATACTTTCAATACTTCCATTTATCTTTTTCATTACAGTTTGTTTAAACGCATAATCAAAAGCTCTATTTTTGTCCAATTCTTCTGGCTTATTTTTTAAATATAAAGCGATATTTTTTACACACCTAAACGAAACTCCTTTTTGTGAATCCACTTTATTTAATTCTGTATGGATTCTATCAAAAAATTCCAATTCTTGTTTACTAAAACTAGATATATAATCTTCACTATAACTACTATCTTCCGGCATAAAAATTTTGAAATCTTCCTCAAAATTTTTTAAGTCATTTTTTTGCTGACGACCAGATTGTTGAGTTTTATAGTTTACAAAAGATTCTTTTTTTAAATTGATGATAAAAGAACGATCTAATAACCTATCTGAAATATTTTTCGTAGTTTCATCTAAATTTATTGTTCCAACAAATATAATATTATTCTTAATCTCAATTAGATCAGTATATTTATCATCATTTATACACCTTTGAGCTTTACTATATAGTCGTAATTTTCGTTCTCCCAAATCTTTTTCAAGAATAGAAATAAATGGAGCAAACCAGTATTCAATTTGAGCTAAATTCATCTCATCAAATATAACCATGTGCATTTCATCTGGTTTTTCCTCAGCGTGTTTCAGAAATTCTACTAATCCTGTTTCAGATGAAGTATATAAACCATTATTAGGATTTAAAAAACCTAGAATATCAGAGGGTTCAGTAAAGGATGGCGAAACAGGGACAAACAAAAGTTTTTTATTATCTTCTGTCATATTAAAATATTCAGCAAATTTTAACGGTAATTTAGTTTTACCTGTTCCAGACATTCCAGCCAATATAATTAGTTGAGATGCACAAACACATGTATAAAAATTATATATATCATTAAGTGAATAACATAAATTATTTTCTTTTGTAAATTCAAAAAAATCTTGCATTGCTTTTCCAGCTTTAGAAGATTCATATTTAATTTCATCAGTATCTTTATTCTGAATCGATTTTGATTGAATATTAGAAACATTGAAATCAATGATTTTAGAAGTAAATATCAACGTCTTATCTATAAATACAAATCCATTATTACAATCAATAATCTGATTTTTCCATACTGCTGTCGAATAATTTACATTTAATTCTTTGATAGTATTATCTTTTGCTTTCCAATATGTATCATTCGAGCTTGATGCTTCGACTTCCACTTTATATATTTTTTGATTATAAAATAAATAATTCGGCATACCTATTAATTCTTTTGATACAAGAGGTAGCGGAAATTCATCATAGCTTTTAAAACTATCAAAAGAATTTTGGTTGGGAATTTCTGGAACGCAAAAATATTCGTGATTTATTTCTTCATCACATGGAATAACTTTTATAACAGTCCCATTTTTATAAAATTTTTCACCATCTTCACTATCACTTTTAAAATAATAATAAGGATTTACAACAATTAATTTATCTTTTAAATATGTTCCTAATAATTCTATTTGTTCATTTAATGGTTTGTTAGAAAGTTCTTCATCCATATCATTTTTTACAAATTTACTAAAAGAATCAGCTTTAACATATGTACGGTTATCCCTAGAATAGTTATCAAAATGTGATTCATTTGATATAACATAATCAGGTTCATCACATTTTATTCTCAATACAACCTGAACAAAGTTATTTATATCAAATGCAGATTCATATTTACACAAAAGGTATCTTTTCTTTAGTTCTAGTTCTTTTAAATTATCTTTTATCATTTGCATATCCATTTTTAATTTCCTCCATCAATTTTATTATAATATATTCTATTACCAAATTATCTGTTATATCTTCATCTTTAGAAAAATTTACCACATTATTTTTTAATAATTCTAAACATGATTCTTTCAATTGGGATATATTTCCAATATTTTTTTCTTCTATAATACTTGATATACTGTTCACAATATCATCTATGCTTCTTTTTCTAGTAGATAGACTATTTAAAATAAAATTATTTTTTTCTAATTGTTCTTTATACTGATTAATATATTTTTCATTTTCAATTTTCAATTCATTGATAATTTTATTTTTTTCTTCTATATCTTTAGTTAAAATACTAACTTTTTTTATTTCATCTTCATTTTTATCTTTCATGTCAGCTATAGTACGATTATATAATTCTTCATTTTCTCTTATTTTCTCTTCATATTGCTTTATAATTTCATTTTTATTGAAAATATATTGCTCATAAGTAATGTCACTGTCAATTTTAAATAATTGAAATAATATCGTTGCTACTTCTGAATTATTTAATACTGATATTCTACTTTGTAGTTCTTTCGTATCAATATCACCACTTTGATCAGATAAATTTAATTTATGTAAAATAGCATCATTAAAAATCTTAATTACTTCAACATTCCCCTTTCTTATTTCTTCTTTATAAAATGTTTTTATTTTAATATCAGGAATTTTATCTAATTTGCTAAATCCATTCCAAAAAGATCCCATTCTATTTCCAATATAGTATTTTGATCCTTTCATTTGCTTCTTTCCATACTCTATTAATTTTCTTTTCAAAAAATTTTTATCTAAAAAGTCAAATATCTTCGTAAAATCTTTTTTATCTATTTCTTTTAATAAATCTAAATCAATCATTTATATATTCCTCAACTTTTCTAAAAAATATATTATAAAATTTTTCTATACTTCTCGAATCAATATTAAGAATATTTTTTTGTATAAAATATTTATCAAAAAATAAGTAATCTCCATCTACCATTATGTATAAATTAATTCTACAAATACTATTATTAGCTTTTATATCAATAGAATTATATTTTTCTATCTCGCCTTCATATAAAATAATATCATTGCATTCAATCTTAATGAAATGTCCGTACATTTGTAAAAGAGGCTTATTAATAATTAATTTTTCTTCAACACAGTCTATAGATTTTTCCACTATATTTTTCCTCCTAACTTTCATCAAACCTTAATCATAAAACCAGTTACATTATCTAATTTCTTAAATCTCTTTTATCTTCTAGAGTTCCATTTTTGGAATCAAATAAAATCATTTGATAATTAAATGGAATTTTATTTAATTTTAAATTCTTAAATATATTAAATAAACTTACATGACTTGATCTTTGTGCATCAAAAACTATATGTATTCCTTTTAAACTAATCTCATCAATACAAAAAAATGCTGCCATTGATGATGTAATATAATAAATGGCTTCATCATTAGATATATGATCAACATTTTCATCATATTCCGCTCCTATTGATGCAACAACAATTTTATTGTTAGGTTCTCTCTTTTTTGTTAATTGTCCAGCATATACCAACTTTCCAATATCCCTTGTATGATAAACTGCGGGCACAATATCAATATTCCACCCTTGTAAATATAGATAAGACATATACTTTGAGAGAACATCACTTTGTTCATTAAGATAGTCATCTTCACAATAAGTTTTATTAAATATTATTTTATTTATAACAGTTAATCTATCCTCATTTAAATATTCACAAAACTTGTCTAAAACCCTATTACTTGGTGTTTTAATTTTATTTGCTTCAATTTGTTTAATTGTGTTTACATTGACTTCTAACTTATCTGCAAGTTGTACTTGTGTTAAATTATTTTGTTCTCGTAATTCTTTTACAAAATCACAAAAAGCCATTCTATCACTCTTCCTTTCTTACTTCATTATATCCTATTTTATTTTCTAATTATACATAAAGTACAATATTTTTTTGTTTTGTATTGCAAATACTATACCTGAGTGCTATATTGATGTTGTGGGTTAGTATTTGCTATTTTAATTTCGCATTCACTAATCTATATAAAAAGTTCATTAAACTCCGCGACCAAACTTTGCTTAATGAACTCTTATGTATTGTGAAAGAACTGTTTTCATAATGTCCTTTCTTGTACATTATAACAAACTTTCTTTCACAATTTAATACTCTTTTTAAAGGAGGAATGTGAATATGAAAGAAGAAAATAGAGTATTTATTGAATTACCAGAATTTACTGGTAGAAACGTTCCTATTATGGAACTCTCAAAAGCCATTGGAAAGGATGCACAATTTATCCGTATTGGCTTACAAAAAGGTATTTTGAAATTTGGTTATGCAATGAAAAGAGATAATTCATCAGAATTCAATTACTACTGTCCCGATAAAAAGGTATGGGAAGAAACTGGTTATTTTAAGGGAAATATTTAGATGGTTGAATTAGAAATAACGCGCTTATCTGAAGTACAAAGTACTGATGTTGAGTGGTTATGGTATCCCTATATTCCCTTCGGTAAGTTAACCATAATTCAAGGAGATCCAGGAAGTGGAAAAACAATGCTTGTACTTTATCTTGCTGGTTTGCTGTCTACTGGTTCTCCCTTACCTACCGAAGAAAAAAACGTTAAACACGAGCCAATAACTGTTATCTATCAAACATCTGAAGATGGCTATGAAGATACAATTAAACCTCGTCTAGAAAAATTTGAAAATGTTGATTTTAATAATATCGTTTTTATCAAAGAAGATCATTGTTCACTTACCATGTTAGATGAAAGAATCGAACAAGCAATTATTCAAGAAAATGCAAAGTTGTTAGTTCTTGATCCAATACAAGCATACATTGGACAAACAGTTGATATGAATAGAGCCAATGAAATGCGACCATTATTGAAGAACCTAATGACAATCGCTCAAAAACATCAAGTTGCTATTGTTTTAGTAGGACATATGAATAAAGGTAAAGGAAGTAAATCCTCTTATCGTAATTTAGGAAGTATTGATATTCCTGCAGCTGCTCGTAGCGTTCTTATTTGTGGTGAATTAAAAAATGAAAATGGTATAAGAGCTGTTGTTCAGGATAAATCAAGTCTTGCTCAAAGAGGCAAACCATTTGCATTTAAATTTGATGATGAAGGTTTTAAATGGATTGGTGAATATGAAATTGATGTCGATGAATTACTCGATGGATTTAAAAAATTAACGGATAAAGATAGAGCAAAAGACTTTCTTCAAGAAACATTAGCTAACTTTCCTGTCAAAGCAAGTGAAATGTACGAAAAAGGAAAGAACTTGAATTTTTCAAAAAGAACACTTGATCAAGCAAAGGCTGAATTAAAAGTTCAATCATTCAAAGAAGGTAAATCATGGTATTGGAAATTAAATTAACATTGCAAGGTTGCAGACTCCTTAGATACTTGCAATGTTGCAATCTTCTTTTAAAAAATAGCCTTTGTTACTTTTGCGAAAGTAACGCAAAAGCACTTTTGTCAAAAACAAAAGATGCTTTGCGCTCTGCGAGGCTTATTTAATGAATGAATATCATTTATCTCGAACAATCAGCGCAATGCTTGGTAAAGGAAATCAAAATCATAATAGTAGAAAATTCATTGCAAACAACGTTGATCCATCGCGCACCAGCCAAAATATTGAATATATAAATATGAATATTCATACAGCCTATTATCAATTATTTGATGAAGCTTTACAAAGATACAACGCTAAACAAAAGAGAAAAGATCGTGTTATTAAAGATTACTACAATAAGATAAGAACAAGTAAACAAGAAAAAACATTTTATGAAGTCATTATTCAAATTGGGAATTGTAAAGATACAAATGCTAAATCTCCTGAAGGTGAACTTGCCAAAATCATACTTGATGAATACATGAATAACTTTCAAAAAAGAAATCCATCACTATTTGTCTTTTCGGCACATTTGCACATGGACGAAGAAACTCCGCATCTTCATATTGATTTCATACCTTTTATCACCAATAGTAAGCGTGGTTTAGATACGCGTGTTTCTCTTAAACAAGCACTTGCTCAATTAGGTTTTAAAGGTGGTAGTCGAAGCAACACTGAATGGAATCAATGGATTGCATCCGAAAAACAAGAATTATCAAAAGTAATGGAAAAATACAATGTTCATTGGTTACAACTTGGCACACATGAAAAACATTTAAGTGTTTTAAATTACGAAAAGAAACAACGTGAAGAGGAAGTTGAAGCTCTTACAGATTCTATATCTTATTTAAGCTTGCAAAAAGATCATTTAGATTCTTGTATCGAATCCTCTGAAAAACAATATGCTGCAATTGAATCAAAATTATATGAAATCAAAGATAATGAACAAGAACTTTATAGAATGACAAATGAAATCAACAAAGAAGAACTATGGGAAATACCTCAACCAACTAAACTTATGAGCGCAAAAACTTATTTAAATAAAATAATCGAACCTTATATCAATAAACTCAAAAAAATTATTGATGTTGTTATAACCAAATACAATCGTCTTTATCGTGAAGTAAAACAATTGAATGAAGAAATAGGTCCCTTAAGAGGTACCATTAACTATTTACAAAGGGAAAACGGGTTTCTTACCCATGAAAATATGAAATTACAAAATCAATTAAATAAACTAAAAAAAGTAATAGGAAGAAAAGAAGTAGAACGCATACTTGAAGAACCTATTAGAAAGAAGAAAACACATGATCGAGAAAGATAATATAAAACACAAAATTAAATACAAGAAAATAGGAGATATTTATTATCCTATATTTGATGATGTTGAACCTGCATTAGGTTACTACGCTACTGAAAAACTCAATTATTTAAAAGAACATCATCCATCTAAATATCTTCTATCCAAATATAGTCATAAATATAAACATAAACTATTTGTTCTCAATTGCTTTTGTGAACAACTTTTTCAAAGCAGAACAGATGTATTATTTAAAAACAATAAACTTGTTTCAAAAATTGAACGAGAAAAATTACTATCCAATATAAGAAAAGATATTTTAGAAACTTATGTATTTCAAAATAAGGAGGTTGTCTTTGATGGCAAAAAATTTAAAATTACCAAATAGTTATGGAAGTGTTACAAAAATGAGTAACGCTTCTCGTAGAAGAAAACCTTACATGGTGCGTATTACCACAGGTTATGCTTTAGATGAAGCCAAAGGTAAGAGTATTCAAAAATATGCAATTATTGGATACGCAAAAACAAGACAAGAAGGTATGCAAATGTTAGCCAAATATCATGAACGTCCTTTTGATTTAGAAAATGGAAGTATGACATTTAGAGAAGTCTATGATAATTGGTCGGTAGAAAAATATGCTGATGCTACTAAATCGACAATCAACGGTTATCGTGCAGCTTATAATACTTGTTCTGTTTTATTTGAACAAAAATTTAGAGATTTAAAAACAAAAGATTTACAGAATGTAATTGATAGTTGTGGTAAAAACTATCCAACTTTAAGAAAAATAAAAATATTATTTAATCAATTATATTCTTATGCAATGAAATTAGATATTTGTGGAAAAGATTATTCAAAATATGCGGATATCAGTAAATATAGTGATAAAAACCCAAATAAGTACGATAGAAAAGCATTTACCAAAAAACAAATTGATATATTATGGTCTTTAAAAGATGATAAGTATTACCAAATCATTCTTATAATGATTTACACTGGTGTTAGAATTGATGAACTATTATCACTAAAAAAAGAAAATATTCATTTGGAAGAACATTATTTTGATGTAATTAAATCAAAAACAGAAAACGGTATACGTAAAGTTCCTATCAGTGATTATATCTATCCCTTTGTTGAAAATTGGTATCATTCCTCTAAATGTGAATATCTATTACACACCGAAGAAGATAAAAGATTTAAATATAGAAATTACTATGATAGTTATTTTCTTCCATTAATGGTACAACTTGGATTTGATCAAACACCTCATTGTTGTCGACATACATGTATTTCATTATTAGCTGAAGCTAAAGTATCTCCTACATATCAAAAAATGATTGTTGGACATAAAGGAGCAATGAGCTTGACTGAAAAGGTTTATACACATATTGATATTAAATTATTGATTGATGCTGTAAATAGTATTTACTATCCGGAAAGTATAAGAAGTGAGTGGCATGTTTCATTGTAAGACAGTATCTCAATTTAAAGCATATCAATGGGTCAAAAAGAATTTTGAAACAGATTTACTTGAAATTGAACTTGTTGATAATCAAACAATTAAAATAAAAGATATGAATCATGAAACTGCAAATATCCAATATAAAAATAATAAGATTCTTATCGAATATTCTAATAATAAAAAGCAGACAATCATCATCCCAGACACACTTTCCAGATAAGCAAAAACGAAGGATTTTAAGTCCTTCGTTTTATTTTAAATTATACTATTTTCAATATATTCTTTATCGACAATATTTGATATAATTACTTTGTTATCGTCCTCCCTGAAAGGAGGTGATACAGTGATTTCTAACTTAATAATATCTGTCGTGGCAGGTGTATTAGTATACTACATATGCAAATGGTTGGACAAGATATTCAAACGATAATGAACCTAGTGCTAAGAACACTCTAAAATTCCAAAAAAGGTAAGGATCTGACTCATCCTTACCTTTTTGCATTGATACAATGATCTCTAACTTGCAACCAAATTATAGCATTTCATATTTTAATATGCAAGTTCATTTCAAAACTGAATATAACAATTAATTTGTTGCATATTTGAGAATATGTGGTGAGAACTTTGTTGCATACGTGTTGCATATAAGTTGCATACCGTTTTTATTTTACAAAAAAAGAAAAAAACCCAAATCGAGTTTTTCCCCATAAATACAAGGTTTTGTCGATTTGAGTTTTTGTGAATTTCTCTGAATAAACGTATAAATTAACGTTTTGAGAATTGTGGAGCACGACGTGCTTTTTTAAGACCATATTTTTTACGTTCTTTAACACGTGAATCACGAGTTAAGAATCCTGCAGCTTTTAATGTTGGTCTGTAATCGTCACCAGCTTGTAATAAAGCTCTAGCAACACCATGACGGATTGCACCAGCTTGTCCTGAATACCCTCCACCATAAACATTAACAGTTACATCAAATTTGTCTTTAGTGTTTGTTAATTCTAATGGTTGATTAACGATCATGTTTAATACGTCTGATGCTAAATATTCTCTAGCTTCTTTTCCATTAATAACGAAGTTTCCTGTACCTGGTGTTAAGATAACACGTGCTACAGAAGATTTTCTTCTACCTGTTCCTCTATATTGTACGTTTGCCATTATCTTTCACCTTACCCTTTCACTTTCATTTCTACTGGATTTTGTGCTGCATGAGGATGTTTATCACCAGCATAAACAAATAATTTCATTCCTTGTTTTCTACCTAAAGTGTTATGTGGTAACATACCTTTAACTGCTGCTTCAACAAATCCTGTTGGATTTTGTTCTAAGAATTGTTTAGCTGTCTTAACTTTAAGACCACCTAACCATCCTGAATGACGGTAATATTTAGTGTTTTCTAATTTTTTACCTGTCATAACTACTTTGTCAGCATTGATAATGATTACATAATCACCAGTATCAACATGTGGTGTGTAAGTAGGTTTATTTTTCCCTCTTAACACTGTAGCAACTTCTGAAGCTAAACGACCTAATGTTTGTCCAGCTGCGTCAACTACATACCATTTTCTTTCGATTGTGGCAGCATTTGCCATTGTTGTTTGTCTCATCTTTTTCTTTTCTCCTTTGTTTATCCTTACCGGGGACTTTAAAAGGTTTTTGCCTATGAAACCTTTTTAATTATATGAAATCACAATATCAATGTCAACAAAATAATGCGACAAAATCGAATATTTTTTATTCTAAAACTATCTTGGATCTACAGGTATAATACACGCTGCAACAACATAGGCAAGAAGTCCTGTTCCTGCATATAAACAAAGCAAACCACAAGCAAGTCTTACAAGTGTTGGATCTACATCAAAATATTCTCCAAGTCCTCCGCATACCCCTGCTAATACCTTATCTTTAGTTGAACGATATAACTTTTTATTCATTATTATTCCCCCTTAAAATGAATTGTTACATTTCCCATATCTGTATCGACATCAATATTTTTATTTCCTATAACTTGACTTGCATCACTTACATGAACAGAACTCATACTACCATCTTTTGTCACTTTATATTGATCTCTTGTATCTGCCATCACTAAAGATACATTTCCCATATCATTTTCTAAATCTAAGTTATACGTATCTAAATTAGAAATTTCTAAATCACCCATATCATTAGAAATATCCGCATTTTCTTTAACAAGTAAATGTTTGATTGTTACTTTACTTGTATCACTTTCCATTTCTAATTGATTGCATTGTAAATCTTCAATTGTAACCTTTGAGGCATCAATATCTAAATCAATGTGATTAAATTGAATATTTCTTGGAATATATAAAGTAAGTTTGCTTGTTTCTTTTTTATGAGTTACACCCGTAAAAGAAATATCTGCAACTTGTCCATTATATTTAAAATCATAATCTTTATTAACATGACTTCCTTCTACTTTAATTGTATTTCCATCATAATAAACGATTTTACCATTTAATGCTGATAATTCTAAATCAAGGTTACAATGAGCATCAACGCCTAATTCCAAATTAACATCTTTTGCTTTACCAAAAGATTTAAATTTAACATAATTCGTTACTTTTTGTGCTTCACCAGGTAATTGATCTAAGCCATTCATCAAAACACCACCAACGCATAAAGCAAGACCAAGAATTAATGTTACAAGTGCAATACATTTATAAATTTTCATATTAACCCACCACCTTATTATAAATATCTTTACCTAAATCAATGAGTGCTCTAAATGCTTGTGGTAAATATTTAAAAATACTGACTGTCATTAAAGAAGTTAAATAACTTAAAGAAAATAATAATAAACCAACACCTAAACAAATAAGACCACCAGCAATTAAACCATCCATAAACATTTTAATAGCAACAACAACTAAAGCAACTAAAGCACATAACAATCCAAATGTACCAAATATACCGATACATACAATTGAAAGAAATAAACCAAACGCTGCTACTACTAAACCACCAACACCACCAATTGTTGGTAAAATAAGTAAAACTAATAAAACAACAATGATTCCTCTTAATATACGTGTATTTCTTTCATTATAATGATGAATTACTTCTTCATTTTCTTGCTCATTTATATCAAGTCCCTCTTTAATTGTTTGTGCAACTTTTTCAGGTGTTCCTAATTCATCTATAACTTCTTGTTCATGTTCACTTCCTGCATCTTCAAAGTAATCACGATAATAATTAAGTGCTTCATCTCTTTCTATTGAATCTATATCTTGTAATAATTTTTCCAATTCATCTAAAAATTGTTCCTTATTCATTATTATCCCCTCCTTTTAATAATGAATTAATTTTTTCTGTATAACTTATCCATTCATTTCTATACATCTCTAATTTATTCTTTCCATTATCTGTAATTCTATAATATCTTCGATTTCTACCATCAATTTGTTTATCATATGTCTCTAAACAATCATCTTTTTGTAATCTTCTAAGGACAGGATAGAGTGTCGATTCTGAAACATCGATTCCTTTTCTCACATCTTGGGTAATTTTATAACCATACGTTCCCTCTTCTTTTTTAGCGACAACACTTAAAACAATGGCGTCTAACAAAGCAGCCCCTGTATTAAATATCATATTTGCCCTCCTATTCTTTTTACAATAATATTATACAACGTATAGTATTATATTACAACGAATTTGTTGATAAAAAAATAATGTGCTAAACACATTATTCAAAAAATTCTAAAGTTAATTTTAAAACTTGTTTAATATCAGATAGTTTATCAAAATTATGATTGCCATCTTCTATCGAAACAAACTTTGTTCCTTTATGAAATAATTTCATGTATTTGTTACTGATTTCATAAGGAACTGTTGTATCTTTTGTTCCATGAATCACAAGTAAATCATTTTGATAAGTATCTAATTCTTGATAAAAATCTCTTTTTAAAATATCTTCTACAAAATCATCTGATATTTCATACCCACCATGATCATAAGTTTTCGCTCTTTCAACTTGTCCTGTTAAATAATGAAGCGCATCTGGTAAATTAAAAGCTGGCGCCCATAAAACCATTTTTTTAATTACATCTGGATAAAGCTTAGCAAGTTCACTAGCAATAGCTCCTCCCATCGAATGTCCTAAAACATAGATTTCTGTACAATTTTCCATTTTTAAACATTCTTCTAAAATAACTCTGGCACAAGAAAGTTCATCTTGAAAAGTCATATCCACAAAATTCCCATCACTTTCTCCACTTCCTAAAAAATCAAAGCGAAAAGAAGCAATTCCTTTAGCTTCTAACATACGTGATAATTGTACATAAGAAAACTTTGTTCCCGTTTTTTGTCCTGTAAAACCATGGAAAATCAAACAAACAGGATGTTTGTCTTGATTAGGTTTATGAAAAAATCCTCTAAGTGTTCCTTTAGGTGTAGGAATTTCACAATAATGTTGCATTTTAAATACCCTCATGTGCTTTCTTGATTCTTCGAATACCACCCATTGTGACATATTGTTTTGTAATATCTATAATATTTTCTTTTTTAAAATCTCCACCTATAAAAAGACACGTATCCATAATTTCATTTGTTACAATTGTAAGCATTTCATCAGATAATTCCTCTGGTATTTCATTTCTTACAATTTCTTTACACTCATCTATATATTTAGTTTTATCAATTTCTGTAATACCTTCCATATTAATACCTCCATGTATTTTTCATTATAACAAATAATATGTCTAAATGATGAATTTATCAAAAAAAGACCAAATTGTTCCATTACAACAATTCTAATTAATCTTTCCATATAATGAAAATAAGAACATTCCATACTCTATTGATACTATGATTATAGCGTGTTAGTAGAGAAATAAAGAAAGGTAAAAAATGACTAAAAAGAAGAAATATATTTATATTAATTTAAAAAATACCAGGGAGGATAAAGATTTAAAACAAAAAGACATAGCCAAATTGATCCATGTATCTCCGCGTACATACTCTCACTATGAGAATAACGAAAGAGAAATGTCCCTCGATACTTGGAAATTACTTTCTAAACTTTTAGAAAAAAGTATTGATTATCTAAGCATTATTGAAGAAAAAAAGAAAGATAAGGAGTAAAATCTCCTTATCCCTTATTCATAATCACAAGTATAACCTTTATGATCTAATTCTAATTTAATAACTTCCCAATCATTTAATAATGATCCAAGTTCTTCTTTTAAACGAACAACACCCATTTTATCTTCTTCACGAATAACTGCCATTAAAGTAGGTCCTGCCCCTGATAAATAACATCCTAAAACATTTTCATCATTTTCTAAAACATTCATAATTTCATCATAATTATGAATCAACTTACCACGATAAGGTTGATGTAAACGATCTTTAAATCCTAATTTTAAACCATCATCATAACCATTAATCAAAGAAGCAACGACAAGAGCTAAATGGGAAACATTTTTGATGGCATCTTGACGACCTAATGTTTGTGGTAACACTTTACGTGATTCTTCAGTAGATAAAGTAAATGGTGGAATTAAAGCTACAAAACGATATTCATGTTTTACAGGAATATTTAATGTAAGCACTTGTTCTTCTTCCATGACTGAAACTGTTAAACCACCAAAAATAGCTGGTGCAACGTTGTCTGGATGCCCTTCAATCTTTGTCGCAAGTTCAAGAATTTCTTGACGATCATCTGTTTTGTCTTTAAAAGCAAAAGCTCCAACGATTCCTGCGACAATACATGTTGAACTACTTCCAAGACCTCTTGTATAAGGAACTTGACTTTCACAATGAATATTGACACCTTTAAAATCTAAACCACAGCTTTGAGCTGCTTGGCTAAAAGCTTGGTATGTTAAGTTTTCTTCGTTACAAAATTGTGTTGGACAACCTGTAATATTTAATCCACCTTCATTTAATTCAAAAGTAAAGGTATTATATAAAGTTAACGCTAATCCAGCAACGTCAAATCCTGGTCCTAAATTGGCACTTGTTGCTGGTACTTTGACTTTGACTTTCATTCTTTAAAGTCCTTCCATTTCTGATTTAATAAAATTAATAATTTCTGTTTTATCAATATGTGTTTTATGTAGCACTTCTCTATCCTTAATTCCAACTAATGGTTTAGGTACTGCTACACCTGTTTTTTCATTTAATTTTTCAATTGCATCATAAACATCTAATTCTTCATTGAATAATGCTTTATAAACAGATTCAGGGAATTTATATGGTGAAGCTGTTGAAAGTAAGATTGTTTTAGTTTGATCTCCAGTTTCCTTTTGATATTGTTTTAATACACCATAACCACATGCTGTATGTGTATCTAAAACATAACCATTATCTTCATAACAATCTTTAATTGTTTTTAAAACTTCTTCTTCATTTAAATATCCTGCTTTAAATTGATCTTGAATACGTGCAAATGTTTCATCATCAACTTCATAAATACCATCTGTTTTTAATTTTTCCATGTATTCTTTAACCTTATCACCATCTTTTCCAGACATATACCATACAAGTCTTTCTAAGTTACTTGATACTAAAATATCCATTGCTGGTGCATTTGTTTTAAAGAATTCCCTATTAGCATCATATTTACCTGTTGTAAAGAAATCAGTTAAAATATTATTCTTATTAGATGCGGCAATAAATTTATTAACAGGAAGACCCATATTTTTTGCAAACCATCCTGCTAAACAGTTTCCAAAGTTTCCACTAGGTACACAGAAGTTTACTTGATCTCCCATTTCAATTTCTTTATTTCTTACAAGTTCAAAATAACTATGGAAATAATAAACGATTTGTGGAATCAAACGTCCTACATTAATTGAGTTAGCTGAAGATAAGAAAACATGATGTTGATCACTTACTTCTTTTAACATTTTATCTCCAAACGCTACTTTTACAGCACTTTGAGCATCATCAAAGTTACCATGAATTCCAACTACTTTAACATTTTTTCCTTCTTGAGAAACCATTTGTTGTTGTTGAATCGCACTTACTCCATCTAATGGATAAAATACTTTAATACATGTTCCTTCAACATCTTTAAATCCTTCTAAAGCAGCTTTACCAGTATCACCACTTGTTGCTGCTAAAATCATGACTTCACGATCTTCTTTTAATTGTTTTAAAGATAAAGTCATTAAATGTGGTAATAAAGATAATGCCATATCTTTAAAAGCAGCTGTTTGTCCATGGAATAATTCAGCTACATAAACATCTCCTGCTTTTTTTACAGGAACAACAATTTCTGGAAATAAACCTTTTCCATATGCATTTAAACATGCTTGATGGATAAGTTCTTTACCATCTTCAGGAACAAAAGTTGAAATCACCTCTGTTGCTAAATCCACATAATTTAATTGAACTAATTTATTTAAATCTAATTTTTGAAAATCAAAATTAGGAACTAACAATCCCCCATCATCACCAATTCCTTGTACAATTGCTTGATAGAAATTGATTTGATCTTGATGATTACGCGTACTTACATATGTCTTATTCATCGCTATATCCTCCAATAATTGAATTTATTATATTGAATATTGTATACAAAGTCAACAATCCAAGATTTTATTATTAATATAATATAAGGAAAGAAACTATGAGAAAAAATTGACTACTGTATACAATCATGCTATTATATCAAAAAAGTAAAGAAAGTGAGGCTTAACTATGATAACCATTAAAACTATTATTGATGCATTTAAAAAATAAAGCTCAAGAATAATGGTTTGTTTATGTTAAGTTTTCAATAGACCATTTGGTCTATTTTTTATTATAAGGGGGACTATCATGAAAATAGGTGTTATTGGACTTGGTACTGTAGGATATGGGGTCATTGAAATTCTTACAAATGAAAAAACACGTTTAGAAAAAGAAATGAAACAAGAAATTGTTGTTAAATACGGGTGTGGTCTTGAAGAAGTAGACTTACCTAAGGGAATTATTTATACAAAAGATTATCATGATGTTATTAATGATGAGGAAATTGATGTCGTTGTTGAACTTATTGGGGGAACAACAATTGCGAAAAACATTATCTTAGAAGCATTAAATAACAAAAAACATGTAGTTACAGCTAATAAAGCTTTATTAGCTCATTATGGAAAAGAAATTTTCCAAACTGCTAAAGCAAATGATGTACATATTTTCTATGAAGCTTCTGTAGGAGGAGGTATTCCTGTTCTAGCAAGTCAAAAAGAAAGTTTGATTGCAAATAATACCAAAGAAATTGTTGGTATTTTAAATGGAACAACCAACTTTATTTTAACTTTAATGGAAAATGAAAATCTTGATTTTGATGAAGCATTATCAATTGCAGATGGTTTAGGATACGTTGAAGCTAATCCAGCTTTAGACTTAGATGGAATTGATGCTGCTCATAAAATTTGTATTTTAGCACAAAATGGTTATCAAAAATTTGTTGACTTTGATCAAATTCAAGCTAGTGGTATCCGTAATGTCTCTAAATTAGATATGGATTACGCTAAAAAATTAGGTTATCGTTTTAAAATGATTGCTCAAGCAAAACCTGTTAAAGATGGTTTAGGAATTGATGTTTCAGCAACACTTGTAAACCTAAATGAACTTGTAGCCAATGTTATGGATTCTTACAACGTTGTTGAAATCGATAACGATTATGTTAATAACATTATTTATTATGGTCGTGGTGCTGGACGTTATGTCACTGCTTCAGCTGTTGTCAGTGATATCATGAAAACACACCAAGTAGAAAGATGGTCACATGATTATGAAGATTGTAAACATGTTTACCCTATTTCTTCTTCACGCTATTATGTAAGAGCATCTAAACCTGTAGATATTCCTTATGAAACATACTATAGTGAAAAAGATGATCATATTTATATAACAGAAGAAATTGAATTAGCTGATTTAAAAAATAAATTAAATGATGAAAATGCTGTTATTTTCAAAGTAAGAGGATAAGGAGATTATAAAAATGAAAAAATTTAAAATTGCTATTGTTGGTGCTACTGGTGCCGTTGGTCGTGAAATGTTAAGATGTGTTTTCCAATTTAACTTTCCTTTTGAAAGTATTAAATTATTAGCTTCTGCAAGAAGTGCTGGAAAAGAAATCGAATTTGAAGGACATAAATTTGTTGTTGAAGAATTAACTGAAAATAGTTTTGAAGGTGTAGAAGTTGCTTTCTGGTCTGCTGGTGGAAGTATTTCAGAAAAATATATGAAATATGCTGTAGAAGCTGGATGTGTCAATATTGATAATACTTCACATTTTAGAATGGATCCTAATGTTCCTTTAGTTGTTCCTGAAGTAAATGGTGAAGCCTTAAAAGACCATCATGGAATTATTTCTTGTCCAAACTGTACAACAATTATGATGTGTAGTGCTCTTACAAGATTAAATGATGAATTTGATATTGAAAGAATCGTTGTTTCTACTTACCAAGCTGTATCTGGTGCTGGTGTTGCTGGTATGGAAGAACTTTATCGTCAAAGCCAAGAAGTTTTAGATGGTAAAGAACCTGTTGCTAAAACATTACCTTGTGCTGGTGATAAAAAACATTTTCCAATTGCTTTCAACTGTATTCCTCAAGTAGATAAATTTGATTTATCAAATGGATATAGTAAAGAAGAAATGAAAATGGTAAATGAAACTAAAAAAATCTTCAATAAAGATATTGAAGTCAATGCAACTTGTGTACGTGTTCCTGTTTTACGTGGACATAGTGAATCAATCTATATTGAAACTAAAAAACCAATCGATATGGATAAAGTTTTTGAATTATTAGGAAATAGTACTGGTATTGATTTATGCGATGATTTAGCTAATCAAGTTTATCCAATGCCAACAAGCTTTATCGGTGATGAATTAACTCACGTTGGACGTGTAAGAAAAGATTTATATAAAGATAATGCTTTAAGTTTATGGATTACAGGTGACCAATTAATGAAAGGTGCTGCTTATAACTCTGTAGACATCGGATTAAAAATGATTGAATTAGGTTTATTAAAATAGTCTTATATACTTGGCCTATTATGATTTGTAAAAATCATAATAGGTTTTTTTATTATTTACAAAAGCAAAAAATTATGATCTAATTTTTTTGAGGTGATTTAATTGAGTAATGTAGAAATAGTTTCACAAATGCAATCTTTATCTGATCTTTTATTAAATAGCTACGATGTATTTGAAATTCCAGATTTTCAAAGAAGCTACGTATGGACAGAAAAAGAAATAAAACAAATGCTTCTTGATTTTTCTGAAGATACAGATAATTTTTCAAAAGAATCTGCTGATCTTGAAGGATATTTACTAGGAAACATAGTTTTAATTACAAAAGATAATGGTAGAAAAAAAACAGTAATAGATGGTCAACAAAGACTAACATCTATTTCATTGATATTCAAAGCATTAGAAATGATATGCTATGATAAAATGCAAGAAACTCCAGCAAATTTTCAAAAATGGATGAGTAAAACAAGTAACTTAAATAGAGGTTACGAAATATTAAACGATGATGACAGTTTTAAATCTTTACGTATATTACACAGTCCATCTCTTAACTTTGGAGAATATTATAAAAGACTAATTCATAATGATTTAAAAGATTTTGAACCTTCTGTATCATCTGATATTAATATGAAAAATGTATTTGAACAAATACAAGATTTTCTCTCTGAATTAACCGATGATCAACTATCAAAATTTATTATTTATATAAAAACAAAAGTTAAACTAATTGTTACTACTGCTCCAAATGAAGCAAAAGCATTCCAACTATTTGAAGTTTTAAATGACCGTGGAAGATCTTTAGAACCAATGGACTTAATAAAAAATACATTCTTAAAAACATTAACAAATGAAGGTAAAACAAGTTCACAATTAGATAATTTTAATGAAAATTGGAAAAAATTTATTGATAATTTAATTATCTCTAATAAAAAAAGAATATCTTCGTCCGTTTTTTTAAAACATTATTTAATTGCGTTTGAAGGTGTAAATAAAAAACAAGATCAATTATTCCAACATTTTAATAATAACGAATATAAGTATTCTGGTGATGACATTTTAAATTTAAGTAAGAATCTTGAAAAATATTCCAAAATATACTCTGACATAGAAAAAGGCAACTATGATTCTTTTATAAAAGATAACAACATGTACATATTATTTGATTTATTAAGTGTAAAACAAATGCATCCTTTATTAATGTTATTTTATTTTTCTGAAGATTATAAGAAAAAAGAAATATTGGATTTAGCAACAAGATTTGCTGCTTCTGTATTATTTTCATATACTCAAACAAACTTTATCGAAAAAGAAATGGGTAAACTTACTGTTAATTATTTAAAAACTAATGATAAAGAAGCAGCATTCAAAAATTTAAAAGCACAAATTTCTGACATAATAAAAGATCGTGCAAAAATAGCAAAAGCAACTATAGGTGTTAGAGATTTTACAAGTGGAAATGGTAACTTCCAGACTAAATCTTTACAGCTATTAAAATTCATAGAACTATATTTTAATAAAAATCCACAAATTATAAAGCCTCAAGAAAGAAAAAAAATTACTGTGGAACATATATTATCAAGAAATATAGATTTAAGCGATTATAATGATGCAGGATTTGAAAATCAACAAGATTTCAAAGAACATATAAATAGAATCGGTAACTTTACGCTTTTATATAATACAGATAACTCATCTATTGGAAATAAAATGTTTAAAGATAAAATAGAAATGTACAAATCTTCTGATTTTAAAATAACTAATGTAATTGCAGAACCACTTACAACAGAAGTAAAAAGTGGCATGGATACAAAGTTATTCAATTTAATAAACGATTTAGAAAAAACTTATACTCCAAATGAAAATGGACATTTTTCAAAATTATTAATCGAACAACGAAGTGAAGAAGTTGCAAATGCTTTATATAAAATATTAACAAAGGAATATGATTAAGTATTCTCGTTGTAAAAATTTAAAGAAATTAAAAATATGTAAAAACGGCCTCCAAATTGGAGGTCATTTTTATTGTTCAATTGTTTTAATAACTTTTGCTGGAACACCTGCAATTAAACTATTTGCTGGCATATCTTTGGTCACCACTGCTCCCGCAGCAATCACACATCCCGCACCAATTGTAACTCCTGGCATCACAGAAACATTAGCTCCAAACCAACAATTATCCCCTACTTTTATCGGTAAGGCTTTTTCTAATCCTTGATTTCTATTTGTATAATCTAAAGGATGATTTGCTGTATAAAAGCCACATGAAGGACCAATAAAAACATTGTCACCTATTTCAATAGTTGCTCCATCCATAAAATAGTTATTAATGTTCACAAAAACATTCTTTCCTAACTTAATATTTTTTCCATAATCCGCTGTAAAAGGACTTAATAAAACTAAATCATCTGGAAAATATCCCAAAATATTTTCAATTACTTCATTTCTTTTTTCATCACTTGGTTTCAGTTGATTTAATGCAAAACATAAATCTTGGCATATAAGTCTTTTATCTATGAGTTCTTGATCATTATTGGCATCATACCATAAACCAGCTTTCATCTTTTCTTTTTCAGTCATGTTTTAATCCTTCCTTTAACCATTCCATAGGAATATCATCACTTGGATATCCTGCAATTAAAATTGCTTGAGCATGTACACCATAATCTCCCGTTTGTACCACCGCTTTACAACGATCTCTCATTTGATAATATTCAGGAATATAATGCATGACATGTATATTCTCTTTCCCAAATAATTTTTCAACGGTTTGATAATCCTTTTGATTTAATTCTAACATATCTTCTGTCACATAGCACACCACATTCTTTTAATGTTGTGAAAATATCATGAAAACTTGGTGATCCTGTTACTGCTTCTAAATCAATATATTGCACACTTGAACCTAGTGGATAGATTGCTTTAGGACTTGTACCACTTCCTGCATCTGCAATAAAAATCATTTCTCCATGTCTTATTTGTGCTACAAGTGCTGCAAGTTCATTATTGAGTATTCTTCTTTTCATGTTTTTCATCCCCTTCGCTTATATATTAAAAATATTTTAATAAACAGTTGATATAAAAAAAGATTTTCATCTTCTATAATTGAATTCTTTGAATAATTTGACTTTCTAATCCTTGAAAATAATAATCTTCACAATTCTCTTGATATTTTAAAGAAGGCATAAAATGAATAGGAACATAATTTAAATCTCCTTTTTGAATAGCTTCTAAATCATCTTCTTTTATATTTTCTCCTGTAAGGATAAGTAAATGAGGATTATACATCACAATTGTGGTCGCAACAACTTGAATAATCTTTTCAAGTGAATTATCAAATTCTCTTTTCTTTAAAAAATCAAATAAGGGTAAATAAGCAACTTCTCCTGCAATTCCATTATTTCCATCAATTAATTGATTATCTAATATCATGCCCTGAATCTTTTGGAAAAGTAAGAAAACAGACGTTTTGATGATGCATTTGATTATATCCATAAGCAATACATTTAATATCATTCATTAAAAGAATTTCTTTTAATGAATCAATATCCGATTCAATAACTTGATTATTGGAAATAATTGCTGGTAATCCTAAAGAAATATATTGAAGATATTTATCATCTTCAATGATTTTATTTAAACAATTAACAATATCTTCTCCTACCAATTCCTTTTTCTTTATTTTTTTAGAATCAATTAATTCACCTAAAGCGTTTTTTAAACAATAAATAATAGAACAACAATCATTTTTTTGACATACATCATACACTCATGATAATAATCTGGATTTAATTTATATTGATGCGTAGGACGTCCTTTTTCAACATAAATAAGTTCATTTTCTACAATAATCCCTTTTGATAAAAAATCATTTAAGATGGTTCCTGTTGTCATAATAGAAACATTTGTTTTTTGTGATATTTCCTTTTTAGTTCCTATTTCTTCATTTATAAAATAATCAAATACTTTTTGGTCATTAATAACTCTTAATTTTCCTGTTCCTTTCCTTTCCATACACATCACCTTGTTTTAATCATATTAACATAAAAAAAGGGAGGTGTTGACAAACTGTTTTATACTGTTATATACTGTTTATAGATGAAGGAGGACTTATATGCGCATAATTATTAATCACTCATCTATGATTCCAATTTATGAACAAATTGTCGATCAGATAAAGAAACAAATCAATAACCACACTTTAAAAGAAAATGATGCTTTACCTTCTGTAAGAAGTCTTGCTAAAGAATTACAAATCAGTGCTCTTACCGTAAAAAAAGCCTATGACTTTTTAGAAAACGAAGGTCTTACTAAAACGATTCATGGTAAAGGAACTTTTATTCTTGCTATTAATGAAGAAACACTTCTAGAAGAAGCACGAAAAGAGATTGAAGTTCATTTAGAAAAAGCCATTCAAAAAGGAAAACAAGCTGGTGTGAGTTATGAAGAAATTAAAGAAATGCTAGAACTATTAATGGAGGAGTAATATGTTAAAAGTTAATCATGTTCAAAAAACTTATTCACATTTTCATTTAGATTGTTCATTAGAAATAAAACCCGGTTCCATTACTGGAATAATAGGAAAAAATGGTTCAGGAAAAACTACACTTTTTAAAGCCATTTTAAATCTCATTCATATCGATTCTGGTGATATTACACTTTTAGATAAAGATTATAAAGATGTTGATAAAAATAAAATTGGTTGTACACTAGCTAATATTTCTTTATGTGAATATCTTAAATTGAAAGATTTAATGAATCTTTTAAATAACACCTATAAAGATTTTGATTTAGATTACTTTCTACAAAAATGTAAACAATATCAATTTCCTTTAGATAAAAAAATCAATGAATTCTCTACCGGTATGAAAACAAAACTCAATGTTTTAATTGCCTTATCACATCATGCCTCATTTCTTATTCTCGACGAACCAACAAATGGTTTAGATGTTCTTGCTCGAGAAGAAATCATTGACTTAATTCGAGAATTTATGGAAGAAGATGAAAACCGTTCAGTTTTAATTAGTTCTCATATTTCTTCTGATTTAGAAGGTCTATGTGATGATATTTATATGATTGATGATGGCAAGTTTATATTCCATGAAACAACGGATTGTTTATTAGATCAATATGGTTTATTAAAATTAACAGAAGAACAATTTAATCAAGTAGATCATAATTACTTTATGAAGACGAGAAAAGAAAATTATGGTTATACTGCTTTAACGAATCAAAAACAATTCTATCAAGAAAACTATCCAGAAATTATTATTGAAAAGAATAATTTTGATACTTTATTTTCTATGATGTTAAGGGGTGAATAAGATGAAAGGACTATTTATTAAAGATTTTTCATATATCAAAGAAAGCAAATTACTCTTTCTCATTCTTGTTTTATTTGGTTTTGGCTCTTCTTATTTCTATAAGAAACCCACCTTTGTTTTAGGTTATTTCAGTGTATTTCCAGGTATCATTTTAATGAGTACAATTAGTTATGATAGTATCAATCATGGCTTTACATCTTTATTTACTTTGCCTATAAAAAAAGAAGATTATCTTAAACAAAAATATAGATTAGGTATTTTATTAGGATTACTTTTTTTATTCTTTGCGATTTGTATTTCAAGTATAGGTTACTATCATATTCAACAATCATTTCATTTTCTAAATAGTGATTTTCTACAAGGTTGCCTACTAACACTTATGTTTTCTTATTTTGTGATTGCGATCATAACTCCTGTAGGAGTCTACTTTGAAGCTCAAAGAAGTCAACTTGCAATGATCATTGTTTTTGGTGGTATCTTCTTATTTGTAGCTCTAATTTATTTTCTTACAAAATTCATTGGTTTTGATTTAGAAACAATTATTGATTCACTTATAGAAAATCATTTATCTATTACAACACTTGCAACTGTTATATTCACATTCATCTGTAATATAATTTCTTATCACATTAGTTTAAAACTTTTAAACAAAAAAGAATATTAAAAAATGCTCTGTTCAAATGAACATGAGCATTTCTTTTATTATAAATCACAAATACCTTTACCTTCTCCATAAACATCATACCAATCACTATTG
>OLVT01000466.1_pt1 | contig 44127 bp, 33 predicted proteins | sample 1673241 | NCBI WGS metagenome assembly OLVT01 (sample SAMEA3178936, study PRJEB25190) | human gut metagenome | biome: human gut; feature: human-associated habitat; material: faeces | place: Austria | collected 2013 | reverse complement strand
GTTTCAGACATCCGAAACGCTTGCATATCGGTAAAGACCTGAATGATTGTGTTTAGAGGGGGAAATTTTAAATCAGCTAATACATCAGATTCCATCAGATAAAATTCCTCAAACCAATTTCAGAGTAAAAAAGAAAATTAGCACTGGCAGTGTTATAGCAAAAACATTGGAGACTATTGCCCTTTTAACTGCAATTGCCTATTTTGTGTGTTTCAATCAGTGGAAAAGCTATGTGTTAACTTTACCCACAAATTGGTTTAAAACTATTTTAGAACTATCTACACATCCCTATGCTTTAATGATAGATGGGATTATCGTAATTGGGTTATTATGCTTCCTTATATATGGACTTATCAAAATTCAAAAAAATGTCTTTCGTAAGCTTAATCTGCAAGGTAAGAAGAAGTGAAAAGCCTTTCTGAAAGGATTGCTGAAACAATTCATCAAATAGAACTGGCTAAAAGCGAACATCTTAAAACAATCAAGGAGTTGGATGCCGCATTTGAAGATAAAAAACCAGAGGAATTTATCCGCCGCCATCGGAAGCTGCATGTGCTGTTTATGCCTGCGTCAATCTGGGGGAAGCTTACGCGCCGAAGGAAATCGCGAATCGTTCGATCTGCATTGACGGGGATATCGGGGAAGTTTTGAAGCGGCTTTAAGACCGCCGCTTCTATCAACGCTCCGGGAATTCCATATGAGTTACGATATCCGCCCAGGCTTCATCATCAATATCCTCCTGGCGGAACAGTTTGCGCCGGTCTTCCTCGGTAATGGCGCGGATGACGCGGCAGGGATTGCCGGCTGCCACGGACCAGGCGGGGATGTCCCTGGTGACAACGCTTCCGGCTCCGATGACGGTGTTGCTTGCGATGGTTACGCCGGGACAGATGACGGAATTGCCGCCAATCCAGACGTTGTCCCCGATGGTTACGGCTTTTCCGTACTCATAGCCGGAGTTGCGGGTGACGGGATAGACGGGGTGACCCGCAGTGTAGATCGCTACATTGGGGGCCAGCTGGCAGTTGTCGCCGATGGTAACCTTTGCCACATCGATGATGGTACAGTTGTAGTTGACGAACAAATTTTTACCCGCTTCTATGTGTGTCCCGTAATCACAGTAGAAAGGCGGATTGACCCAGGCGTTTTCCGATTTCCCGAACAATTCTTTTACCACCTGGGCGATGCCGGCGAAATCTGACCGGTCCATGAAATTGAGTTTCTGCAGGATCCGCCTGCATGCCGCCTGCTCCTCAAACACGCGGTCATCGGAAATATATGCCATTTGAGCATCTCTTCGTTTTATCATATCCATATTCGTGATTTACCTCCAAATAGTTGTTATTTCTTAACAGATGGGAACGGTTCGAGACGGTGGGAAGATGGGCCGTCCTGAACAGCCGCAACAGATGGAGCATAAGGCGGGGCAATGAAATTTGCAAGGCATTGTCCTCCTTTTGTGATCCAGTAAGCCCCGAAGGCGATGGAGGCCATGGTTACCAGAAGCAGGCAGAACAGTTCTGTAGTGGAAAATGCCCGGTCCTGCCAGCGGATGCATACCTGCTGGAGCACAATATGGTGGCACAGGAAAATACCGTAGGAATAACGGCTGACCCAGGAAACCATCATGGAGAGCCGTCGGCTGTGAAGAAGCGTACCGAGATAAAATAGCAGCAAAAAGGCGGAAATTCCCGCTGCGGTGATATTGTAAATCATATATCCGGGTACGGGAAAGAGCAGGGCCAAAAGGAAAACGGCCAGGGCACAAAGGGCGGAAAATAGTGAGGGTGTTGCCGGGGCTTTATGCTCCAGATACCGATTCATAAAATAGATGCCAAAGGCCATTTCCGGAATCCTGACAGCGGCGTTCCATTCCACAGGAATCCCTTCGAAACGATATACATAAACCAAAGCCACATAGCAGATTCCGATAGCCGCCAGGGCCTTTGTCTTCCAGCGCTTCATAGCCCAGGCCAGAAGGGGGTAGAACAGGTAGAGGAGAATGATGGTGCCTAAAAACCATTCACCCACCAGATAATAATTAGGAACCAGGCGGGTCAGATGACCGTCCAGTCCCAGGAGCGTGAAAAGAAAGGTCCATTTGGGAGCCTGGGGAGTAATGACTCCGCTCCTATAAAACAGATAGAGAAAAGCGGCTGCATAGGCCAGATAGAAGGAGGGAAAAAGAGTTAAAAACCGCTTTTTATAATACCGCCTCAGTGAAAAGGCTTTTTGATGACCGCTGTAAGTCAGCGTTGCCCCGGAGAGAATGAAAAATAGGGAAACCCCGATGGAGCCGTAATAGACGCTTCCTGCCTGGACGGGAAAGGGGCACCAGTAAATGCCGTACTGGTTTACAAACATCCCGAAATGGAAGAAAACCACTAAGGCAACGGAGAAAATTAACTTCTGTTTAAATTTTTTTAACAGATGATTTATCCTGAGCTGATATGCTCTGTATGTGATCGAGTTAAAGCGAGGTGCGGATGCATGAAAGTTTTAATTACAACAGACTGGTATGAACCGGTGGTAAACGGCGTGGTTACTTCTGTAAAGAACCTGGCTGCGGAGCTGAAAAAAACGGGGCACGAGGTAAGGATACTGACGCTGTCAAGAACAAGCAAATCCTATGTGGAGAACAATGTATTTTATATTGGTTCGGTAAGCGCGGAAAAGATTTATCCCCAGGCCAGACTGAAACTTCCGATTTCGGGAAAATATATAAAAGAATTGTTGGACTGGCATCCGGACATTATTCATTCCCAATGCGAGTTTTCCACCTTCCTTTTGGCGCGGAGAATGACAAGAAAACTTTCCGAACAGGTGGGCGGAATAATCGCTCCCAGCGAAAAGATCAGAAAGCTCCTGAGCGAGTACCAGGTAGAATGACCGGTATGGGTGATTCCATCCGGAATCGACGTATCCAGATACAAAAGGGAAAAAAACGACGGCTGGAGAGAACGTATACGGAGGCAGTATGGAATTTTGCCGGACACAGCCGTACTTCTGTATGTGGGAAGGCTGGCAAGAGAAAAAAATGTGGAAGAGATTATTCTATATCAGGAAATGATAAAAAAGCGAAATGCCGTACTGATGATCGTAGGAGACGGGCCGTTCAGGAGGGAACTGGAAATGCTTGCAGAGAAGAAAGGCCTTTTGAGCAGCATTATTTTTACAGGAATGGTATCTTCTGAAGATATATGGAAATATTATCAGGCAGGAGATTTATTTGTCAGCGCCTCTACCAGCGAAACGCAAGGGATGACCTATGGAGAAGCTCTGGCCTCCGGACTTCCGCTTTTATGCAAAAAAGACGAATGTCTGAATGGAGTGGTCGAAGATGGACGAAATGGCTGGCAGTACCGCAGTAAGGAGGAGTTTTTGAATCGTTTTGAAATCTGGGATGCCATGGATGAGAAAGGAAGGGAACGATTGTGCCGGAATGCTGAGAAATCTGCCGGTATGTTTTCAGCAGAGCAGTTTGGCCGAAGTGTGGCGCGAATTTATGAACAGGAAATCAGAGAAGAGGCGAAGGCTGTGTGACAACGTCCGACTTTGGAGAAAATGGGTAAGGGCCGTTCTTTTTTTGGCGCTTATTCTGCTTGTCTGGTGGTATTGGAGGGGAAACCGGCCGCAACTTGTGGATGAGCTTTATATGTTTCCCAGCGTAAATGGAGCCCAGAGTCTGAGCATTCTGATTAAAACAGAACATGGCGAACTCATTGTAGTAGACGGCGGATGGGAAGAGGACAGCAGGTATTTGACTCAAAAAATCATGGAAAATGGGGGAAGGGTGGCGGCGTGGTTTTTGACGCATCCTCATGGAGATCATGCGGGAGCCCTGGAAAAAATTCTGAGGGACAAGCCGGAGGGAATCACAATTGAAAAAATATACTGTTCTTTGGCGGATCCGCAGTGGTACCGGACATACGCGCCGGATGATCCGGGCATTGCGGACAGACTGCTGGAAAGATTCCAAACCCTTCCGGAAGGGATGGTGGATATTCAGATTGGAAAAGGAGACTGCTTTCGAATTGATGATGTAACGGTTACAGTGATGAATGACAGAGGAACTTGCCGGGAGAACGCGGTAAACAACAGCTGTATTGTATTTAAGCTGCGGATCAAGAAACAGAGCCTTCTTTTGCTTGGAGATCTTGCTTGCCAGGGAGGACAGGAGCTATTGAGAGACTGCGGTCCTTCAGAACTTCGCGCGGACATTGTGCAGATGGCTCATCACGGACAAGGCGGAGTTGGAAAAACGGTGTATGAAGCGATCGCGCCTGAAATCTGTTTGTGGCCCACACCGGAGTGGCTTTGGAATAACGACAATGGAAACGGAAAGGGGAGTGGGCCATGGAGTACGCTGGAAACCCGGAAATGGATGGAAGAGTTAGGGGTAAAGGATAATCTGTGTACAAAAGATGGTATGGTTCATATGTATTTTAGATAGAAAGCAGTACAGAGAAAACCAGAGGGCGTCTTTGGACAGCCCCCTGGTCGTGTTAATTTTGTTTCAAAACTATGCTTTTATGCAGATTTTTCCGGTCTGCAGCAGCGCTCCGTTCTACCGTTTTCTGGCACTTTCCTCCTTAGAAACTACCCGCTCCTTCTGACGGACGTATTTCTCGGATTCAGAGAACCGCCTCGTCCGCGCCGGCCTTTCTTTTTCCTCTTCTGCCAGCAAGTCCTGAAAGCTGACAGCTCTGGCAGAACCGGACCGGGGCCTGGTCTCTGCTTTTTCTTCCGGCTTCTTTTCCTCTGCTGTCTTCACCGGAGCAATATCGAGAACCTCGTCCTTCCGGTATGTAACCACTTCCGTCCTGTCTCCCGTCTTTTGTATGGCCAGGGCGTCCCGGTTATACAGCTGAGCAAGTCCGAGAATCATCTTTCCATCTTCCAGGCCGGGATGAGCCAGCATATGGGCCCGTCCTGCATAGATTACCCCACGCTTGCCCGGCAGGGGCAGATTGGCGTCAATGATTTCCCTTGCCGCATAATTAAATTTGGCCGCCCGCTCTACTTGCTGCTCATATCCATTTCTGGTATCGGACTGAGCCAGTTCTGTTCCCAGTGCCACGATCCGGATTTGATCGGCTGCAGCATGAGCAGTATTGTACTCTTTCACCCCTTCCAGAAGCTCCTGAAATCCCGGATGAACGACACAAAATCCTCTCAGTCCATAGGACATCTCCCTGTCTCCTGTCAGATAATCGTCCAGATCCTGCTGATCCTTTCCTGCCATGAAGTCTTCCACATAGATGACTCCAACATTCTGCAGCGCTCCCTCTACGCCTTTCCCCAGTTCCTCAGCTATCCACTTCTTTGCAGCCGGTGAAGCGTGGTCAGTCTCCGCCACAAGGATCATGGCGTTGTTTCTGGACGGATCACCGTTTAATTGTCCAGCATCCTTTTCCAGCGCTTCCATTGCCTCTTTCTTAAACTGCGCACGCTGCATACAGCGAACCTCTGACGAGAAGCGAACGCCAAAGCTCGCCTCATCTTGATCAAATCTTTCTCCCAGGCTTCCCGGAAGAGATTTGTCGGATGCCAATGCATTACCATACAAATAGTTCATTCTATGGGCGCTCGCCTCCTGCCTGCTCACAGAGGTTTCTATTATGCCCGCTTTTCTGTCCATTGTGAAGGCAGAATCATACTGCCGGAAGTCATTAAACAAAGGCTCATAGTCTTTGCTGAAAGCATATTCATTTACTGCAAATCGATATCTGGGAAGCGGCCTGACCTCTTCATTTTTCACCTTTGACTCAAGCAGTTCTGGATCCACCCGGCTTTTTCGGATATAGCCGCAGGTTCCATCCTTTCCCATAGCCTGAACCCAGTTCCCGTCTCTGCTTTCCACCAGCGGATAGATAATCCGGATCGATTCTCCCCGTCCTACAGGCTGACCGATCTTCTCATCTTCCTTCACCGTGCGTTCCCCGGTTTCCATATTAAAATCATAATCCCGCAGCCTGGCGTTTCGCTCAAACATGCTGTATTTTAAGGGCATCTCCACATAATTCAATGCCGGCCGTTCCGGCAAAGCCCCCTTCCTGGGAATCTCCCAGTCCTCCGACTTTCCGCGAAGCCGGTCCTCCCGTTCCTTCCTTGCCCTCTCCAGGGACTCCTGAACGGCGGGAATCTTTGAATGCATGTTCAGGGGAATTCTTCCGCCCTTCTCCTCACTTTCCAGTCCGAGCGCGAACTCAATCTTACGGTCTCTGAATGCAGCTGCGAGAATCTCACATTTTGCCAGATCATGACTTGCATTCTCCGGTCCGTATTTTTCATTAAGCAGCTGGCTAACCGGACGTCCGTCTATCAGAATCTGGCTGTAAAGTTCCATACCCAGGGCGCTTAATGCTTTCCGCTCATCCGGAAGGAACGCCCCCTGTAAAGCAGAATCAAAATTATCTGCGGCGAAGTCCACCACCGCCTGCTGGGCATACCGGAAGTCCTTTGTCCCGATCAGACCGGCAGCAAGTCCCGGAATGGCTTCCTGAACATCCATGGAAACCTCCGTCACAGGCAGAACCTCTTCTTTTATCCTCTCGGCCAGAGAAATCACGCCCTCCTCCGTAATTCCGTAGGGACGCATGGCCTGGGAAAACGCAAGATGCTCCGCTTCGTTCCCGATTTCGTATGTGCCGTTCGTCAGAATCCTCTCCAGGAAACCGGAGACCGCTGCTCTTGCCATATAGTCGTCTGTGCTGCGATTTCCAATCTCCTCTCCCACCTGATCCAGCAGGCGGATTTCCTCGCGGACCCGTTCTTCCTCCTCCGGCGCGATTTCCCCATTTCTCAGCTGATCTACCTTCAGGGATGCAATATTTTTCATAAAAAGTTCCCGATCGCTGATATCTCTGACCTGATGGTTCAGGTATCTGTACGCCTCTACCAGAGTTTCATACTGGGACCGCAGTTCCTCCGGAATTCTGGAGGCAAAGGCGTCCGCCCGGCGGATCAGGCGATCATGCCCCGGCTCATACAGACTGTTCGCACTCTGGATATCGATTCCCATCATCGGCTTTCTTGGATTCTTCTCCGCCTGGCTTTTAAGGCTTTTTTCCCAATCGCTTCCCTCACCGAAATACGCCATATTCATATCTTCCTGCCGGTTGTCCCGCATCTGCTGATACTGTTCCCGTATTTCCTGAGTGCACAGTTCCTTGGGAAACTCAAACATTTCCTCCGATACCCGTTCCATGAACTGGCCGCGCTTCTGCTTTAAACCAGAAACAGTCGTCAGAATCCGGTCGTCCTTGGGGATCCGTGCATGATCCTGAAGATAATAATTCCGGAATTCCTCCTCAGAACTGTATATGCCGATGGAAACCGCATCTGATATACCGGCGTGATCCATGATCACATTGCTTTCCGGCGCAAACCCTTCCAGCGTAATATAATAGGTTTTCCGCGTGCCGTCCGGCTGTTCCAGCTCAAAGGAAGCTGCATTGACCGCTTCATGGTAATCCCACTTTAACTCCGTGCCGGGATCCTCGATGGATCTTCTGTCAATCTCCTCCTGCAGAGTGACAAACTCCTGGCTGGACTGGCTGATCTGCTGATTCAAAAGCTGCCTTCCCGCTTCTTCCCTGTCACTTTGCAGCTGATCCAGCTCTTCAGATAAGCGGTTCTTCTCATCCGGATCGGTCTCTTTCTCTATCTTTTCGGAAAGTTCCCGGCAATGCTGTTCAAGCAGTTCCTGTGCCTTCTCTATTGGATTATCCGCCATAAGCTGAAGCTCTTCTCTCAGCTTGTTCCGCTGCTTGATCAGACTGCTCTCTGTCGCAGAAAAGTTGACCGTAAAACGGCCCAGATCTTCGCCGTCCTGGGATACGTTATAGCCGCGGGTAAATAACTGGCTGTTTACATAAGTACTTCCGTTGCACTCTGTGGGAATGATCATTCTCCGCTCTGTTTTGGGATCGATCCCGGCCAGATCCAGGATTTCCCGTTTGCTCTGTTCAATCCCCGGAAGCACCGCATCCCGGAACTCCTGGTCTGATGCCAGCGCCCCCTTCAGTTCTTCTTCCACCTGGATGCCGCCGTACGCCCATCGCACGATAATATCAAAAAAATTGCCGCTGCCGAACACATACTGGTCATTTGTGTCACTGTAAATACAGCTCTGGGCAAAACGGGAGAAATCATCCTGTTCCTCTTCCGGAATCCGCAGCTCATGGCAGAGCCAGGAAATCCGTTCCTTTCTCACCTCCGCCTGATCCAGAAGGGGATCCTCCAGACTGCTCCCGTTTGTGAATCTTGCGTTGAATTCATCCATGAAACGCGCTCCGGCGCGAAAGTCAACTTCGCCCCTTCCATTGACAAAATGCGAAGCCACTCCTTTATACAGCCGGTTCACATTTTCCCGGAGCTTATACGGAGTTTCCCCTTTTTTGTTCGCTCCAAGCTCCGGATAGGTAGGATGCATGGAATAATAGCCCGGCCGCTCCGGCAGCTCCTCAAAGTAAAACAGCGAGCCGCCGTTTCCGCGTTTGATCGCTTCCATTACCTGCTCCGTGACCTGCATGCCGGAATAAGTTCCTCCGCCTAGCTGTTCCGGACGCCTTTGATCCATGGAGACGGAAGCATGAGGCACCAGGGCTGCCCCTACCCCTTCCATTCCTTCCACCGGCGTAAAAAATCGCTGTCTCCCTAATGTTTCATTTGCCATTCTCTCATTATCCTCCTTTTCTGTTTCTGTCTTCCATAGCTCTTAGCAGTTCTGTAAAAACAGCGTATAAAAAAAGTAAGAATAGTCAATATTGCGGTGAAAGCAAATAATCGTTTCTATTACCATTCTTTCTTCTTTTATTTTTTAGCTGTTGTTTGCCAAACCGCAGGCGACTTCCGTTTTACCTTCGCAGGATCACCGGTTTTTTATTTCCTCCCAAAGCCGTCCTCCCGAAAAGAACGGCAATAGTTTGACAAAGGAGTACCCATGCATTCTCCGAATCCATACCAATCAGTTCGCCGCAGATGCTCAATGTGATTATTTCGGGATCGGACATCCTGGCAGAATCCGCATTCCGTCTTTGACATCCTTGGCCTTTCGTGCTTCTTTGACCGCTCCGGTGTACGTGTTTACCTCCTGAAAGTTTAATATTGCTGCAAGCTCAATTGTTTCATAAAAGAAATGCTCCTTTCCTGATCGTATGGATTTGGAATAACTGCTTCTGAAATCAATTTATCAGATAAAAAGATACAATTCAACTAAATGGCAGAAGTAGAGATATTTTGGCAGAACATGCTAATTCAGGAAGCACGGACCGGATAATTTTCTATTAAAATTTCCAGGCAAGGTTCTTGAAAATGATATGGGAATAGGGCTAAAATAGACTATGTCCAGGATATGGGGAGGGAGTGAGAGGATGACGTATGAACAGGTTACAAACGTTTTTAAGGATGATTTGAAACAGGAACCCTGCATTGAGGTTGTAAAAACACGGTGGGGATATATCCGTGTGTTTTACGAGGAGCCATATGAAAGCAGCTTTGAAGCGGTGCTGTGCAGAAAGCCGGAGGATTTGTTTCAGGAATTATTGGAGATTGTCCTTGCAGGCAGGGAAGATCTGCTTTTAAAACAGTCGAAAAAAGGCCGAGGAGAAGTGGCGCAGGAATTGAGGCGGGTTCGGGAATACTATATGAAAAAAATAGAGCTCTAAAACTTAAAGATGGCTGTTAAGCGAAAAACATAGGATCCGCTTAACAGCCATCTTTATTTTTGCAGTGAAAAAGCTTCTAATAGTTTGAATATAATATCCCGGGCAATAGCATATTCTTCAGGAGAAAGACGTTCCAGACGGGCCGCCAGTTCGGAAACGTCATTGGGCGATTCACCGCATTTTCCAAACAAAATAGAATCGCTGGAAACAGACAAAACATGACAGATTTTCTTTAAAGTTGTAAAAGAGATCCCAACGGTTCCACGCTCAAAGGCGGAAACACTTTTTGTTCCTAATCCGATCAGCTCAGAAAAACGTTCCTGCGTCAGGCCGGCCTTTTCACGTTCTGCTTTGATTCTTGCGCCGATCTCCAGGTTGATTTCTTTTTTTTCCTGCAATTTGACTCCACCTCCAAACCTTAGTTTAAGTAATGGCAATGCCGACTTGAACCTGTTATCAGATATATAATTTATCGCATTGTTAATGCGGATTAGCTAAAATGCCCGGTGTGGAGCAGTCCGGCCCTTTTGCGGCAAAATAAATTTTATCAGTTAAATTTGAAAAAAAGATGAAGTTGTTAATGTAAGGATTGTTTTGAGACAGATTAGTTAAAGTTGACTATATCGCATTATCAGAGGTATAATAATTCTAATTATCAATGCGAAATAACGGAATGGCGGCGGTCTGCTGAAACGGATAAAGGGACATAGGGGGGAAGACATGTTCGAGCTTAGAATATACCAGGAAAAATCAGTGAGGACGGAGCCTTTGGAACCTTCCAGGGGTTTTACCATCGGGGATGGGGAAAACGGAGCTCTTCCGGGAGCAGAAGTCAGTCTTTCATGCCAGAGGGGAATGTGGAGGGCAAAATGTACCGGCGGAGTGCTGTATGAGGGAAGGGAAGCAGGAGATGTTGTTTTGGAAAATGGAGACCTTCTGGTCTTAAATATGAAAAAACATGTTGCTCTTCAGCTGGTAGAAAAAGAAGAGGAGGCGTCTGCCTGCCAGGTTCTGGACGGGCTGGATGAGCTGCTGATCGGGCGGGCGGATAACTGTGGACTGCAGCTTACCCATAAACGGGTATCCGGCAGCCATGCCAAGCTTTACCAGATGAACGGTCAGTGGAGGATTTGCGACATCAACAGCACCAACGGTACCTTTGTCAACGGCAAACGGGTCAGCGAATCCGCCTTGAGGGAGGGAGACGAGATTGTCATCGGGCCCTATGACCTGACAATCCGGGAGGGAAAGGTTCTGGTATATGGAAAAAGGGGAACGGTCTGCCTGAACCGGTCTTCTTCGGACAGGGGGACGCCGGCACGCCGGGAATATCCTTTGTTTACCCGGTCCCCCCGCTTAACTCGCTGTCTGCCGCAGGAGGAGCTTGAGATCGAGGCAGCCCCGCAGATTGGGGAGCAGCCCCAGATCAACTGGCTTTCCACCCTTCTGCCAAGCCTTGGCGGAGTGGGACTTATGCTGGTGGTGACTGTTCTTACAGGAATGAATCCCGTCAGCCTTCTGTTCTCCGGCCCTATGGCCATATTGGGCGTTGTTATGACGGTAATCAACCAACCATCAGTCGAAGGCCTTTTCCAAAAGAGAGGCCCTCAGGGCGGAGAAATATGAGCAATATCTGGCGCGCTGCGAGGAACGTCTGAAGGCCTTTGCAGCGGAACAGCGGGAGATTGCTCTTTCCGGTAATCCGGAACCTGAAGACTGCTTCCGGTTTGCCGCAGAACTCTCTTCCGGTCTATGGATGCGCAGCCCCGGCGACCCGGATTTTCTATCTCTGCGGGTGGGGACGGGGGAGGAGCCACTGACCATGACGGTGAAGACGCCGAAACTTGGGGTTGTGCTGGAGGAGGACGCCTTTACCCGCAGACCCGAGGCACTTGCGAAGAAGTATCAGCTGGTTTCCGGAATACCGGCTGCGGCGGAGCTTTTTCGCTGCTCCAGCGCCGGTCTTGTGGGCGGACGGGGACAGCTTCTGAACACGATCCGGTGTATGGTGCTTCAGCTGGCGACTCTCCACAGCTATGAAGATGTGAAACTGGCAGTCATTTTTCCGAAGGAAGAATATGAAGAGTGGGCGTGGATGCGCTGGCTGCCCCATACCTTTAATGACAGCCGCAGTACGCGCTATATGGCCTGCGGCGCCTTTGAGGCGTCCCAGCTTCTCAAACATCTGAATGAAGCGTGCAGGGGGAGGAAGAAAGAAACAACGGAGCCTTTTGGAAAAACAGTTCCGGCAATTCCTCACTATGTGGTGATAGTGGGGGCTCCAGAACTTTTAAAGGGGGAGGAAAAACTTTTTGAGACGCCCGGAGTCAGCAGCATCTGGCTGTCTTATTCTGTGGCCGCTCTGCCTCAGGGGGTGGAACAAATTTTGGAGTTTGGTTCCCGGGCGGAAATTTACATGCGCTGCCGGGCATCGGAGCGGAAGACGTTCAGGCCGGATCAGGCGGCGCAAAAGCGCTGCGAAGCCTTTGCCCGCAGTCTCGCCCCGGTGCGCCTGGCGGGCGGGAAAAAGGCAGGACTGCCGGACAGCGTTTCCTTCCTGGAGGGATATCGTGTTTCAAAAGTCGATCAGCTGGATATCGGGGACTTCTGGCAGAATGCCCGCTGTGAGAAGACGCTGTCCGTGCCAATCGGCGTGAGAGAAAACGGGGAGAATTATTACTTTGATATCCATGAGACGAAGGACGGTCCCCACGGCCTGGCGGCGGGAACCTCCGGCAGCGGCAAATCTGAGATGGCTCAGAGCTGGATTGCTTCCATGTCCCTTCAGTTTTCTCCGGAGGATGTGAACTTCATCCTGGTGGATTTTAAGGGCACCAGCCTTCTGCAGCCTTTTAAGGAGCTGCCCCATCTGGCCGGGAGCATTTCCAATCTGGATACGGACATCGGGCGCTGCCTGCTTGCCCTGGAGAGCGAGATGGAGCGCCGCCAGCGGGTATTTGACGAGGCGGGGGTCAATAATATCTGCGAATATCTGACGAAACGCAGGAAAACCAGGAATATGGAGAAGATGCCTTTCCTGATTTTGGTGATCGATGAGTTTGCAGAGTTCAAGGCCCAGTTTCCGGATTTTACGGGCCCCCTTAACCATGTGTTCCGGGGCGGACGTTCTCTTGGCGTCTACACGGTGATTATGACGCAAAAACCTCCGGCGTAGTGACGGATCAGATGAACGCCAACGCCAATTTCCGGTGGTGCCTGAAGGTACAGTCGGAGTCTGACAGCCGCGATATGCTGGGAATTCCGGACGCCGCCTTCCTGACCGTTCCGGGAAGGAGCTATGTGAGGTCGGGAGAGGGAACAGTGGAATTGATCCAGCCCTTCTATTCCGGCGCGGATTACCAGCCGGGAGCCCAAAAGCGTCAGATTCCTCCTATATGTGCCGTGTCCCTTTTGGGAGAGCGCACCCCCTTGGGGAACCCTCATTCAAACCAGGAGGCTCCAAAGAAAAAGCAGATCGACGCGGTGGTCCAGGCTATTTCGGATTACTGCAGGAGAATGGGCATCGCCCCTGCTTCCCAGCTGTGGACCAAGCCTCTGGAAGAGCGGCTGGAGCTTGCGAAGGTTCTTCCTTCCGGGCGGCTTTGGGAGCAGAGTTCGGACTGGAAGGAGCTTATGGAGGGAGCCCAGGCGGTATTTGGCATGGTGGACGATCCCATGCACCAGAGGCAGGTTCCCCTGTGCCACGATTTTTGGAAACAGGGAAATCTTCTGGTCTATGGAATGACGCTGTCGGGCAAAACCACATTCCTGAAATCTCTGCTGATTTCTATGTGCTGCACCTACAGCCCCGCTCAGGTACAGTTTTACCTGATGGAGTTTACGGGTTTTGGGCTTCGCAGCCTGGAAACCTTCCCCCATGTGGGAGGAGCGGCAGGCGATGACGAGCCGGAGAATTTAGCGCGCATTGGAGAGAAGCTTTTAGAGGAGCTGGGCAGAAGAAAGAAGCTGTTCCGCAAAGCAGGGGTGGGAACCATTTCCTCTTACGAGGACGCTGCAGGGGAAAGCCTTCCCACCATCATCCTCCTGGCGGATACCTTAAACCTGGTCGGGACGAAATTCCCCGGCCTTCAGGGGCAGATCATCCAGCTGGCCAGAGAAGGCGAGGCCTTCGGGCTGTACATCGCGGCTGCGGTGACCGGAGGCTCAGGTCTCAGCTATCAGCTGACGGAGAATTTCAAGACGGTGATGACGCTGCAGCTGACAGACCGGCTGGATTATACCCAGCTGGTAGGCCGGGTATCAGGAAATATTCCAAAGCCGGTCATTGGCCGGGGCCTGGTAAGGGGACCATTGGAGTTTCAGACTGCCATTGCCGGAGAGGAGCTGACCGACGGGCAGCGCATCGCCATGCTGCGTGATCTGGCCGGCCGGATGTCCGCTTCCTGGAAGGGTCCTCTTCCGGACCGGATACGGTCGGTGCCGGAGACGGTTCCCTATGGCTCTCTAAAGGGAGAACCCTTGATTTTAGGGGTGAGATACGGGGATGGAGAGACGGCCTCCCTTCCGGTCCGGGAAGCCACCAGTCTTCTCATCAGCTGCGGCAGCAGGGAGTCCGGGGAGGAAGTTCTGGCCCTCTTGTACCGGCAGGCCCGGGAAATGGAGGACGCCCGGATATACGGCTATGGACAGGAAATGGATCCTCCGGCCCTGGGGGAAGTGCTGGGGAAGCTTGCCCCTATCCTTCAGGAACGGCTGAACCGAAAGGAAAAGGGGGAGAAGGTGGAATTTTCCCATATCTTTATCTTTGTGGATCAGCTGGCAGATTTTCTGGCCGGGGCAGAACCCCTTGTGATCTCCCAGCTGGAGGCGTTTATCCGGCTGGGCGTGGGGATCGGGGTTACTGTGGTGGGAGCCGACCTGGCCTCCAGGGTAGAGCGCTGCTATTTCAGCAGGGATATCCTGATGGAAACCTTCCATGAGGGCCCCATCCTTCTGACCGGGGGAGAGGCCTCCCAGCATCGGATTATCGATACCATAGCGTTAAGGCAGTGGCTGCCGGAGGAGAGCCTTGGGAGAGATCTGGTGCTGGTAAACCGGAAGGACGGGCAGGAAACATTTACGCGCATCCGGCCGATGGAGGCAGTTTCGGACGAGGGCGGAAGCGTTTAAGGAGGCGGACGAATGGATTACAGCAAATACGGGATTGACGAAAAAAAACCCCTTTTAGGCTACGGCAACAGTGATTTAAAGAATCTGAGAAGTAAGTTTGAGAGATATAAGGACTACGAGGAGAGCTGCCGGATGCTGCCGGAAACGGTAGGAGGGGCGCTGACAGGGGAGGGCCGGAGCGCGGCCAGGTATCTGAAAAGCGCCCTGGATCTGCTCAGTCAGTCCGGGGCCTGGAGCGGGCCGGACGGAGATTCTTGCCGCAGGGTAATCGAAACCCTTTACAGCGATACAAACAGCCACTACGCGAAGCTGGAGCAGGCGGCCCAGGCTATGGAGCAGAAAGCCCAAAAAACGGCGAACGAGATCACAGGGGTAATCAACACAGAAGTCCTTCCCAATATGAGTTTTATCGGCAAACTGGGAGCCAGCTTGGACTACTATAAAAAAGGGAACTAAGGGAAAGGGGAAGAAATCATGAGAACGGGCTTGCTTTGGCTTTCCGATGATGCTCTGGCATTCCTCGCCCAGATCAGCGGAAATGGGGGGAAATGGTTTCTGCCCCAGCCGTCCGGCGAGCCGGGCGAGTGGAATCGGCTGCGAAAGGAGCTGGAACAGGCGGGGCTTGCCCGCCAGGGCTTTGACGGAAAGCTTCATCCCATTCCGAAATTTTCCCGGATGCTCTACAATCTGGGCCATGTGGGGGCGGCCCTCCTTCTGGAGCAGGAGGAAGGACGGCGGCTGTATCTGCGGGGGCCGGTTGACGTGCTGGTTTTGGAGAAGGAGAGGGAGGGCTGGGAGATGGCTCTGCGCCCCTTTTATGAAATGTGCCTGGAGATTCGAGGCCTGGGGGAGGATTCGTTTTCCGGAAAAATTTCCACCTGGGAGGAGGGAAGCCAGGAGCCTTCTGCCCCGTATCCCGATCTGGATTCCGGGGACAGAGAAAAGCGGCTGGGGGTACTGAGGGAGTGCCTGGCTGCCTTCTGCCGCCGCAGCAAAGAACAGGGAGAGGTTTCGCCGCCGGAAGAAGCTTTGGAGGGGGAGGTGAAGGAAGATGTACACATTTAATCGGGAAATCATCGAACAGGCGAGGGAGAAGATCAAGCAGGCATACAGCTGTTATGAGGAGGTGTGGGATAAGAGTTCCCAAAACAGCGTGAAGAACCTGGTGAATCTCCTGGATGACACAGGGGAGTTTCAGAGCTTTAAAAAGGGAATCGGGGAAAGCACCAAGCAGCTGATGGCGCTGCTGAACGCTATGGAGCAGTCCTTAAAAGAGTATGAAGAGCTGGACGCCAAAGGAAAGGACAAGCTGAATATCCAGGGCGGAAGCTACCGCTACGGAGTATTTGGAGATATGTGGGCCCTGGGAACAGGGGTCAGCTACGCCGCCTACCAGATGTATCAGTTCGAGAGCAAGGGAACGAGCCTGGCCACAGGATTTAACGACCTGGAGGATTTCATGGGAACCCTCGTTTTTGAATGTGCCTCCATCGAGGCAGGGATGGGGGAGTGGAACAACTGGGGACTGTGGCTGGACTCGATTACCCAATTAGGCGGTCTGAATCTGGGTTTTATAGACGAGTACACAGATGAGTTACTGGAGGGCGCCCTGTCGGGGATCTTGATGGCCATTCCGGATTCACAGGCTGCCGGAACCTTTGAGACGCTGGACCAGCTGGAAACCTATTCCGGTATTGAGAATCTGGACAAATGGATCGATTCCTTAAAAAGCCTTCTTTCCACCTATGCCCAGAGCGCGAAAACCTTTGACGAGATTAAGCTGGATAAGAATTTCAAAAAGCTGATGGGGGAGCTTCCGAAGGATTTGAGAGAGATGCTGGGAGACGCCATCGGCTCCATATACTCGGCACAGATCATAGGGGATACGGTTTCCGAGCTTACAGACAAGATCGAACGGCTGGATACGTATATTGATGTGGTTATGCACTGCTTCAACGATTATTCCGTTCAGGTGTCCTACCTGGATGGGATGGAAAACGCATTGGCCGCGGCTGGCTTTCCCGAGAGCGCTGTGACGGACAAGATCAGGGAACTGAAGGAAACGTACCAGAGCGACGTGTTATCCTACGCTTTAAACCAGGTAGGGGACCTGGTGACCAGTGAAATCAAAAGTACGGCGATTCAGGAGATCATCAAGAAGGCGGCCAAGGAGTTTCCGGGAATTAAAGGCGTGCTGTGGGGAGTGGACGGGGTCAGCGCTGCGGCTAAGGTCCAAAACGCGGACGAGATTTCCGCCGTCAAGGGACTGGGGGGACTCTACCAGTTCGACCATGTGCTTACCTCCACCTACGAGAACTACGCCCAGATGATGAACGCCGGTATCGCCACCCAGGCGGATCTGGAGGAGGCGGAGCGGATTTTTACTCTGCTAAAGCAGACGAAGATCCAGGAGTACGAGCATATGCTTACCCTCTGTGAAAATAGGGATACTAGACTGTTTGAGAAGTATCATTTTAAATATTACCAGCTGACGGGGGAGGCCTGGAACGGCCACAGCCTTACAAGCAGCTGGCAGTATGTGGGGAGCGGAACGTAAACGTTTGGGGCGGGCCGTCTTTTGGTCCGGCCGGAACGGCTGCGCTTTATAAAAAAGAAAAGGAGATTAAGACTATGGCATCATCAAGAATCAGTTTGGACACAGCGGCACTTCGCAGTTCTGCCGCACAGGTAAAGGGAATTGCGGGGAATCTGGAAAATGAACTTCATTCCTTAGAGCAGATCATCGCTTCTACGGCGGACGCCTGGGAGGGATCGGCAAAGGATTCCTTTGAGCGCACCTTCCAGACCACCTACAAGAAAAACCTGACGGAGATTAAAACATCTCTTCAGAACTACGCCAAAGCCATGGAGGACTACGCCAATGAGAACGATGACGTAACCAGCCGGGGCGCAAGGCGCTTTGACAGTATTATGGGATGAGAATCAAATGAAATTCAAAATCGACGGAGCGGCGCGCACCCATACGGGGCGCGTGCGCTCTAATAATGAGGACAATTTTTACCTTCTGGGGAGATACCGGGAGGATGTGGAGAAGGGCGAGGACGAGGCTGTATGCAGAGCCGCTGACCGGCGTTTTCTGGCCGCCGTAGCCGACGGAATGGGCGGCGAGGAGCAGGGGGAGAAGGCTTCCCTGATGGCGGTGAAGGCCTTAAAGCCCTGCACCTTTGAGGAGATCAAAGCAGAGGCGGTTTCCGCCATAGACAAGGCAAACCGGGAAATTTGCGAAGAGATTGAGGGCCGGGGCGGGAGACGGATGGGCTCCACCCTGGTTTCTCTGTATATGGATGAGGGAAAAGCCGTCTGCTGCAACGTGGGGGACAGCCGGGCATACCTTCTGCGGGAGGGAAGGCTTTCCCAACTCTCCGTGGATCACAATAAGGCGGGGCGGATGGTAGAGCTGGGGGTATTGACCCCGGAGCAGGCGGCCAGGCATCCCAGCCGCCATGAGCTGACGCAGCATCTTGGGATTTTCGCGGACGAGATGGTGATTGAGCCGGCCATGAGCCAGCCGGTAGAGCTGGCGGATGGGGATTTGTTTTTGCTGTGCAGCGACGGACTGACGGATATGGTTTCGCCTAAGGAGCTGAAAGCCGTTCTTTCCGGAAGGGCCGCATCCCGGGAGATGGCAGAAAAACTGGTAGAGCTGGCCCTTGCGGGGGGCGGCCGGGACAATGTGACGGTGATTGTCCTTCAGATTCAGGAGAAAAAGCCGGTTTGGCAGAGGCTGTTTGGCCGGACTGGCAGTCAGGAGGAAGAAAACGTATGATACCGGATCGGGTGATTGTGACAATCCAATCTGCGGACGGAAAATTCCATGGTGATTACGAGCTGCCCGCGAATGTGCCGGTGAAGATGTTTAAGGAGCAGCTGATTTCCGGACTGGCTCTTTTGGCGCCGCAGGCTTTTGAGCCGTGCCGCAGACTGGGGGCCGGGCTTTTTGTAAAAGAACAGGGAAGGCTGGAGCGGATTCCGGATGAGGATACTTTGGCGGCCCACGGCGTCTGGGACGGCAGCTTTGTAAGCGTACTGCGTCTGGAACATTGAGAAATCGGGGGAGGAAAAGAGAGCGCGTGCGTATGAAATGGTTTTGGAGAAAAGGGGAACAGAAGAGGCAGGCGCCGGAGAAACAGGAAAAAATGGCGGCGCCGCAGCACAAACAGGAAACGCATAGCCGGGATTGGCAGGAAAGAATGGCCTTGTGGGAACAGGAACGGCTGAAACGGGAGGGCTGGCTGAAAGAGCACCCTGCACAAGAAGCACAGTTTTTCTATCTGCGGGATATGCTGTCGCTGGATGTGCTGTCTTTCTATAACCCCAGCAATGGGAGATACGGCGGCATGGACGAGGACAAGAACAAGACCGGAGGGGTGTGGATGCGAACGCCTCCTGTGTATGATCTGGAGCAGGTGACCAGGCTGTATCAGAGGCTGCGGGACGCAGGGGATGATCTGGGTCCGGAGGAACTGCGCTATGCGCCTGATGAGGTACGCAGAACCGTTGAAAAGCTGGGCCGCCATCGGAGATTGTACCTTCGCCTGTGCAGTGAACGCCAGCTGACCGCACTGGGGGTTCGGAAAGATGCTTTCCTGAACCAGTGCCGGAAGGAGGACATCCATCTGTTCCTGCAGCGTTCCCGGAATGTGATTCAGAGTCTGACTGACAGCATGGACTATGAGATCCATGTGGAGAAGACAGAGCGGGATCCTCTGACCGGCAAGGAGACCGGCGGGGAGATCACCCTCTGCCCGGCAAAAGAGCCGGAGGAAGTTAAGGGGGCGCGGGGCGATTCAGAAGGCCGAGAGAAACACATTGATGAGGAGATTCGTCAGATGTTCCGCGCCAATGAGGAACGGCTCCGCCAGAAGCTTCTTGCCCTTGCGCAGACCCTGGAGCCGGACAGCCGCCTCCGGCTGGAGCGGGCAGTGGACGCTTTCTTCTGCCGTATGTTCTGGGGCGTGCGTCCCCAGTATGTGAAAGAGCTCAATGTGGATGATGTGTTCCCTGTCAGGGACTGTTTCGCCGTTTCAGCGGAGGCGGATCTCAATGATGTTCTGGATACCTGGCAGGAGATCCGGGCGGCGGCGAATCTGTCGCCGGAGATTGCCTGGTATTTCCGGGAGCTGGATTATCATGGGGGAGCCCCCACCTTTCTTCTGGATGATGCATCGCAGCTGGAGCGCAGCACGGGCGGGAAATCGGCTCTGATTCGGCGCTGTCAGGAGTACGGGGCATCGTTCATGCTGAACCTGGGAGATGGGTACTATCAGAGCCTGCCGGACGGTTCCTTCTATAAGCTCGCCGTAGGGGAGACCGAGCCCGGAAGCGCAGATGACGCAGCTACCTATGGGAAGCTGGACTGGATGAAAATCGGACCGCTTCCTGCCGCCCCGCCCATGGACCAGGGCAGCCGCGGGTGTTCTATATAGAAAATTGAGGGAGATACAAGGATGACGGAGAACTATTACAAACAATACGAGCCCATCTTTGGCGTGTGGCGCATTACCCGCCTGATTGGAGAAGGCTTTCAGAGCAAAGTTTTTGAGATGGAGCGGGAGGATTTTGGCGTTACCTACAAGGCGGCCTTAAAGGCCATCACGATACCCGCAGGCGAAAAACAGGTGCGGGAAGTGATGGACGAGGGCATGGATGAAAAGGGCGTATACCAGTATTTTTATACCATGGTCAAGGACCAGGTGAAGCAGCTGGCTTTTGTAAACCAGCTAAAGGGCAATACCAATGTGGTCAGCTTCGAGAATCACCAGGTGATCGAGCACAAGGACGGCATTGGCTGGGACATCCTGATCCAGATGGAGCTTCTGACGCCCTTTCAGGAATTTCAGAAGAAACATCCCATTACAGAGCGGGAGGCGGCAAGGATTGGCATCGATCTTTGCCGTGCCCTGGAGCTTTGCGGAAAGTTTCAGATCATCCACGGAGATGTGAAGCCGGATAATCTCTTTGTTTCAGATATGGGAGATTTTAAGCTGGGAGGTTTTGACATTGCCCGGGTAAATGAGCCGGGCTGTACAGCCAGCTCCGGAAAGGGAACCCTTTCCTATATGGCCCCGGAGGTTCGGACAAAGGGGCAGGGCGATGCCGGATCGGATCTCTACTCCTTAGGTCTGGTTCTCTACCAGCTGCTCAACGACAACCGGCTTCCCTTTCTGCCTGCGGCCCCGGCTCCCGTGAGTTTTCAGGACCGGAATGAGGCGCTGATGAAGCGTTTTTCCGGTGCTCCCCTGCCGCCTCCCGTAAGGGCTGGAGAACAGATGGCAAAGATCCTGCTGAAAGCCTGCGCCTTTCGTCCAGGAGAGCGGTATAGGGGGCCGGAAGAACTGCGCCGGGATTTGGAGGCTTACCTTAGGGGAGGAGTCAGCGTTCCTCCCGCGCCGGATGCTGCCCCGGTGGCTCGGGGCAAGGTTTCGGAAGAGAAGATTCCGGAAGAGAAGATTCCGACGTCTCATCCCCTTGAATGGGCGGATGACCCGGATGAAGAGGATACGGTCCGGGAAGAAGAGCAGCCGGCAGAGCGCTTGAAGATGGAGGAAAGCCCGGCCCAGGAGGAAAACTCGGCTCAGGAGGAAAGCCTTGCGCCGACGGAAAGCCCTGCGCCTGCGGAAAGCCCTGCGGGATTTTCCATGATGATTCAGTGGGCCTTCTGCACCCTGGGGAAGGAGACGGTTGTCTGCGGCCAGGTACAGGGGGCAGGAATCCACAAGGGAGATCAGGTGTCCCTTCTGAAGCCGGACGGAAGCGCGGTATCGGCTATAATCGGTAAGATCAGCCGGGACTGCCAGGAGACGGATCAGGCGGAGCCAGGCGAGAAGGCGTCCCTTCAGCTGCTTCTCCAGCCCAATGAGCAAAAGGAGCAGCCAGGGGATTTGGCGGCCCGTTATGACCTGCTGTACCAGGAACTTCCGGGCTGCAAGGCGGTTTTAAAGCGGCTGCCGGATCAGACGGTGGACAGCCCGGATTATAATCCGGAGGAAGAGAAGACATTTTCCGGAAAGAGAAGTATGGTAACAATCTATGACGGGCAGGACCATATACTGCGCAAAACCTGGTATGAGATGGGGGATATAGAAGGTGATAAGCGGTTCTTTTACCGGGAGGGAGTTTTGAAGCAGGTGGTCAATTTTGACTCCCAGGGAAGTCCTGTTGACGTATATGAGTTTAATGAGGATCAACGGGTAGGTACCCTTCAGGTCTTTGAGAAGGGCCAGCTCCACCACTATTATGTTTACGACTACGATGGAAAAGGGCGCATTTCCCGCTGCATCTGCTACAAGGACGGAGGCGGGATGGAGTGGTATGTGGTAGCGGAGTATAAAAGCGGGGGACAGAATTCGGAGACTTGCTTTAGCCCCCAAGGAGAAATTTTGACAAGGCATGGCTGGCGTAATGTGAACGGAGGAGTGGAGAGATGGGAGGAATACCGGGATGCCAGCGGTCAGATGACGGCAGACCGCGGCCGCTCCGTAGTGGATCCGGAGAGCATTACAAGGGGGATGGTAGGCGATATGGACTGGATGTACTAGCGAAAAGAAGATGAAAGAGGCTGAAGAATATGGACATCAACTATTATAAACAATACGAGCCCATCTTCGGGGCCTGGCGGATTACCCGTCTCATCGGAGAAGGAAGCTTCGGCAAGGTCTTCGAGATGGAGCGGGAGGATTTCGGGGTCACCTACAAGGCGGCCTTAAAGGCCATCACCGTGCCTGCCAATGAGAGCGAGGTGCGGGAGGTAATGGCGGAAGGTATGGACGAGGCCAGCGTGAGGGATTACTTCGGCACCTTCGTCCAGGATCTGGTGAAGGAATTTGCCCTCATGAGCAAGCTCAAGGGCAACAGCAACGTGGTCAGCTACGAAAACCACCAGGTGATCGAGCACAAGGGCGGCATCGGCTGGGACATCCTGATCCAGATGGAGCTTCTGACTCCCTTAAACGAGCACACCAGAAAGCATACCATAACCAGGCAGGATGTGATCCGGCTGGGAATCGATCTGTGCAGGGCCCTGGAGCTGTGCCAGAAGTACAATATCATTCACCGGGATGTGAAGCCGGAGAATATCTTTATCTCCGACGCCGGGGACTTTAAGCTGGGGGATTTCGGCATCGCCCGGACAGTGGAGAAGACCACCAGCGGCCTTTCCAAAAAGGGGACCTACACCTACATGGCCCCGGAGGTGTATAAGGGTGAGGCCTACGGCTCCACGGTGGATATTTATTCCCTGGGAATCGTGCTGTACCGTCTGTTAAACGGAAACCGGACGCCCTTCCTTCCTGCTGCCCCCGCGCCCATCACCCATGCGGACCGGGAGAACGCCCTGGTAAAGCGTCTGTCAGGGGCAGCCCTGCCGCCGCCCAGCCATGCGGAGGGGAGGCTGTCGGAGATTGTGTTAAAGGCCTGCGCCTATGATCCCAAGGAGAGGTATTCCAGTCCCATGCAGATGCGCCATGAGCTGGAGGCCATCCTCTACAGCCAGGAAGAGGGGAAGTACATCTATCCGGAGGGGGACGACGTGCCTCAGGACTCGGTTCACTATGTGAAAACCGGGGAGGAAGGACCTGGAGCCGGATATGAGCGGACCCAGAGGGATGGGGATGGGACGGCCGGAAGGTTTGCGGGAAGCGGAACCACCAGTGACTTTGGCGGAAGCCGTACCACCAGCGATTTTGATGGAAGCCGCACTGCCAGTGATTTTGGCGGGAGCCGTACTGCCAGCGACTTTGGCGGGAGCCGGTCAGGGGGACGTTTTGACGGCACTCGGACGGTCAGCGATTTTACCAGGAGAGAGCCGAAGGAAGGACCATCGGGAGGAAATCCGCCGCCTGAGCCTGGGGTCCGCCGGGAGCAAAAGCCTCAGACTCAGCCCGAGCCTCAGAGGAAAAAAGGGATTGGAAAGATCCTGGCGGCGGCAGGGGCGGCCTGCGCAGCTCTGGCGATCGTGCTGGCGCTGGTTCTTGGAGGCGGGAATGAAGAGCCTGCCTCCGGCAGGGAACAGATGAAGTTGGCGGATGAGGGCGGAAATCAGGAGGAGGCTCTGTCCGGGACGGGAGACAGCCAGGAGGAAGGGGTATTTCCAGGAGATACCATCTATATCGGGGTGTACGACATACCGGATATGAGAGAAATCCCAGCCGATCCGGAGCAACAGGAGCAGCAGAGATCTTATTACGGAGATTATCTGATTATTAGATGGCTGCTGGATGATTTTGCCGTGGAAAACGACCTGGTGGAGATAGGAGGCAAGGAATACCAGCTGGAGCTTGTCTTTGCCAGTCAGATGGAGGGAAGCTATCCGGTAGGCTATGAAATCAACTATGAGTCAGGAGAGTATGCGGCGGGACTGTACGATATGGACTATCCGACAGATGCGGCGGCCTTATTTGCGGAACACAATTGTTTGGCCGTTATCGCCATTTACGACTCCTATGTAAATGAATTGGCCCAGATGCTGGCAGATTTGGGAATACCAGTAATTGAAAACGGGATGGACTTCATGACGGGAGAACCGGTTATTGACGAAAATGTGTTTTATACTACGAACCGGGATGTGTCCCGTGCAGAATATCAGGCCTATCTTGGAGCGATGTGGCAGTTCGCACAGGAGGAGCTGGGGGCGTCATCCGTTCTTTATCTGTGGGACAATCCGAATATAACGGATTTTTACCAGGCAAGGATGATGCAGGCAGAAGAGCTGGGGTTTGCGCTGGAAAGCTTTCAATATGAGGGGGTAGATTCCCTGACTGAAAAGCTGCTTGAAGGGGAAAGATGGGATATCATTTTCGCGGATACTGGTGATTTGCGGGATGGTGTTGACGTTGCCCTCGAACAGGCGGGTCTTACGGTTCCTGTTTTGACTTTCCAGAATTTTGCTGACGATCTCACCATGGATCTGTATGCGTTTGATGCGCCCTGGGATCGGACAAAAGAGGAGGTATGGCAGTCGATGGTGGAAGAGATCCAGGAGAGGGAGCACTTCTACTTGGGGGGCGCGAGGGAGCTATGCAGCGCCCTGGATGCCTATCAGGTTCTGCTTGCAGCCCTTCCCAACTGCAGCCAGCCGGCGGATCTGGCAGAGGCGATCCGAGGCGTATCCGTAGACGGATTTATGGGAAATTTCCATTTCGATGAGAATGGCCAGGCGGTGTATTCTACCATCAGCTATTGGCATGACGGAGAGTGGAAAAATTACGAATTTCGGTAGCAGAGAAAAAGAGGAATACGCATGGACATTGGTTATTATAAACAATACGAGCCTATCTTCGGGGCCTGGCGGATTACCCGTCTCATCGGAGAAGGAAGCTTCGGCAAGGTCTTCGAGATGGAGCGGGAGGATTTCGGGGTCACCTACAAGGCGGCCTTAAAGGCCATCACCGTGCCTGCCAATGAGAGCGAGGTGCGGGAGGTAATGGCGGAAGGTATGGACGAGGCCAGCGTGAGGGATTACTTCGGCACCTTCGTCCAGGATCTGGTGAAGGAATTTGCCCTCATGAGCAAGCTCAAGGGCAACAGCAACGTGGTCAGCTACGAAAACCACCAGGTGATCGAGCACAAGGGCGGCATCGGCTGGGACATCCTGATCCAGATGGAGCTTCTGACTCCCTTAAACGAGCACACCAGAAAGCATACCATAACCAGGCAGGATGTGATCCGGCTGGGAATCGATCTGTGCAGGGCCCTGGAGCTGTGCCAGAAGTACAATATCATTCACCGGGATGTGAAGCCGGAGAATATCTTTATCTCCGACGCCGGGGACTTTAAGCTGGGGGATTTCGGCATCGCCCGGACAGTGGAGAAGACCACCAGCGGCCTTTCCAAAAAGGGGACCTACACCTACATGGCCCCGGAGGTGTATAAGGGTGAGGCCTACGGCTCCACGGTGGATATTTATTCCCTGGGAATCGTGCTGTACCGTCTGTTAAACGGAAACCGGACGCCCTTCCTTCCTGCTGCCCCCGCGCCCATCACCCATGCGGACCGGGAGAACGCCCTGGTAAAGCGTCTGTCAGGGGCAGCCCTGCCGCCGCCCAGCCATGCGGAGGGGAGGCTGTCGGAGATTGTGTTAAAGGCCTGCGCCTATGATCCCAAGGAGAGGTATTCCAGTCCCATGCAGATGCGCCATGAGCTGGAGGCCATCCTCTACAGCCAGGAAGAGGGGAAGTACATCTATCCGGAGGGGGACGACGTGCCTCAGGACTCGGTTCACTATGTGAAAACCGGGGAGGAAGGACCTGGAGCCGGATATGAGCGGACCCAGAGGGATGGGGATGGGACAGCCGGAAGGTTTGCGGGAAGCGGAACCGCCAGTGACTTTGGCGGCAGCCGTACGACCAGCGACTTTGGCGGGAGCCGGTCAGGGGGACGTTTCGACGGTACCAGAACGGTCAGCGATTTCGGCGGCAGGGAAAGAACCGGAGGTTCCGTGGCCCGTGATGGTTCCGGGGCATCCGGTGATTTGGGGAAGAAGGTACAAGACGCGGAAGGTACGGATGCATCCGGCGGACCTGCGGACGGGAAGAAAGCAGTCTCCCGTCCGGCAGCCCGGTGGCTGGAATGGGGATTGCTGGTACTGATGGCGGTGGTCGTCCTGCCAAACTCGATGATCGTCGCGTATTGGATTGCGCGGGGAATGCTTTACAACATACCTGCCATAATTCGATATCTCCCTGGAAACGCGGTTCTGATGGGGATTTGCATCCGGATCTGCGCTTCGAAACAGAGGGCAGTCCGGATTGGGGGCCTCCTGATTGCCCTGGTATTCTTTGTGATCAGCCTGACCAATGGACTGATTTTATCCAGCATGTTTACTCCCCTCTATCTTATGGCATACATAAGTTTGATGGTGCTGGGAAGCCTGGCAGCAGAGCAGGAGGAAAGAGGCATTAGATGGAATATCCTTCTTTCGCTTTTACCGGTATTTATGGCCTATTATTGGTCGTTCCACGCTCCAACGCAGATTATTATAGGGATTATGGTGTATTTTGTGATTTATACGGGGATCTGGACAGCAGTATTAAAGGCAGGGAAAGGGAGAGAAAACCAGAAGACACTGCTTTATGGGGCAGCAGCTCTCTCCGCGGCGCTGTTTCTGCTTCAATTCCTGACGATTCTGTTCTGGCCGCCTTATTTTGTATGTGCGCTGGTGGTTACGGCGGGAAGCGCGGCAGTGGCCTTCGGGCTTTGGGCGATAAGTAAATGTTAATTGTATGGGTTATGAATCAGGTTTATAGAGCGGGTGCTCCCCTTCCAAAACTATAGCAGAGAGAGTATGATTCTTTGGGTAAGAGGGAAATATAAATAATAAAGAAAGTATATTCCACAGACAATAATGAAACGTTTGGCACAAATATTTGTAGGAAATCTGCAAATTCGGTTGATAAACGGCATGGGGTGTGATATGATTTTTATAGAGAGGAGGATGTGGAATGTTATTGGAGTTCAGTTGTTCTAACCATAGATCAATTCGAGATGAAGTTCTTTTTTCTGCAATAGCTGGAACGGATCGCACTCATGCAGAAAATATAGAAAGAGTAGCAGGTGTTGAGGTTCTGAAGGCAGCGGTTATCTATGGCGCAAATGGCTCTGGGAAAAGTAACTTCATAGATGCAATATCATTTGTAAAGAATCTTGTTTCAAATAGCATTAACCATCAACCGGGACAAGGAATTTTACAAACACCTCATAAACTGGACGGTTACGAACGAAAGAGCAATTATAAGATTCAATTTATAGTTGATGGGATTCGATATGCATTCGGATTTTCATTAAAAAATATGCTGGTTGTGGAGGAATATCTTTATTATTTTCCTAATGGCCGGCAAACAAAAATTTTTGAGCGCGTAGGTGAAGAATATTCAGCGGGGAGGAACTTTCGTAATCGCTTTAATAGCTGCAAAGATGTTCTCAAGCCTAATCGTTTAATGTTGTCTTGTGCTGCAAACTTTAGTTCTGTTGATGAAGTAATTGCTGCATATCACTTTTTTAATGATGAGTTAGTAATTTACAGTTCGGCGAACCAAGAAAATTGGATGAATTACTCACTGCACCAAATTAATGCGAACGAACAAATGAAGGCAATTGTTCTAAAGCTTTTAGATGCACTCGACACTGGAATAAAAGATATTCATGTTGATATTAAGAAAGAGGATTTAGATGTTTCACATCTCCCTCCCTTTTTATCGGACGAATTCAAAAAAGTTCTTTTGCAAGAGAAAATAGATGCAATCTCTGCTAAGGTGCTATATGAAGGGTTTGAAACGGATCTGATATCAGAAGAATCTACAGGAATAAAAAAGCTGTTTGGAATACTGTGTCCGTTTATCGATATTATGGTTAATGGAAAAGTGTTAGTTTGCGATGAACTTGAAACCAACTTACACGAGTCGCTCCTTTTTGGATTGGTAAAACAGTTTGTCAATATGCGCGGAAGCAAACCTGCACAATTGATTTTTACAACTCATGAAACCGGGTTATTAAACTTAGATTTGTTCAGACGAGATCAGATTTGGTTTACGGAAATCAAATTGGCAGACCGCTCTACAGATTTGTTTTCACTTACGGAGATTAAAAACGTTCGAAAAGATGAGAATTTTGGAAAAGGTTACATTGCAGGAAAATATGGGGCAATCCCAATGTTAAATCTCAATTTCGCCAATGTAATCTCTTCTGATCTGTAATTGGAGGTGATGATATGGCGTCTAGAAATATTTCACTCACTCCACGTGCAGAAGATACACGAGATGCATACCCTGTGTTGATGTCGATCCAGTTTTCGCTGTTTGAGATTAAACAGCATTTTACAGGAAGTATGGATGAGATTAAGGCACAGTTTGCTGTTGCAGATGGATTGAAGGCAGATGAAAATCAAATAGCTTGTAAAATGGTTTGGCGATCACAAGTCGTTTTGGCAGAGGGATTGCTTGATTTTTACATTCATGAAATTAGTAAGTATTGTTTAGTTAGAATGTTCACGGGGGCGTGGCCAAAAACAGAGAAGTATAAATCTTTTCAGATTCCCATGGAAAAGGTAGAGAATGCTATAGCTGCTTTGGAGTCAAACGACTGGTTTTTTGAATATCTGAATAAACGATTTAGCAGGGATGTGTTTTTGTCGTGTGAAAGTATGAGAGACCAGTTGAACCTTATTGGTATACCGTTTAACAAAGCTATGGAAAAAGCGTTTCCTAGCAGAAATGAGCAAGAAGCAATAAGGATTGGAAAAGAAACTATAGCAATGCTTTTTCAACGAAGAAATGAAATAGCGCATCAAAATGACAGAAGCCATGCCTCTGCTGAACAAACAGACATTACGAAAGAATTTGTTGAAGATTATATAGCTAAGATTGAATCCATTGTCAATGCCATACAAGCAATTGCAGAGGAAACAGATAAATTGTAAATAGCAAAGCATGAAAGAATCAAGACAGGGAAGTACATAGCAGTTTGGGAAGAGTGAAACTTAAATCTTACGGCAGCAACGGAAGCAGACCTCACCTTTGAGGAAATCATAGATGAGATGATCTGCGAAGCTTGGCATACGGTCACGCATTATCATCTGAGATTAGGGCCGACCGTGAACGGAAATGCGGAAAATTTCCTTGAGCATGCGATCAATACCTTAAATGCTGTTGCAACAGGGCTATCCCAAAACCCATCTAAAGAAGAGTTAAAAAAGGCTATAAAAGAATGCTGGCAGGAGCTAAAGAAAGATAAATACAGATTAACAGATTACGTTCCATATAAACTGCTTTATCCGTTTTTTGAAGCTGAAGGCATGGAAGAAGGACTTTCTTACATAAAAAAAGATCAACATACAAGGCTGATTGCGTATATGGCTAAACTATCCGGTGATGAAAAACTGTTCTATACTATTCTAGATGGCGTTGGATTGAAGAAAAAAATTCGAATCAATCCTTATTGGAGAAAGTTTCTGATCAAGAATTATTCAGTCATTCGCAGTTGGGTACAGTATAACAAGGCACAGTTTTTGCAGGATCGGAATCCAGGTGTTCCCGGCGTGATATACAAGATTTGTCCCGAGCATGAAGAACTAAGGAAGCTGGAACAAGCCAGAGACTTATGGAAAACGGTTGCGGAGATTACTGGCAAGCCAATAAAAGAAATATATACTGGAAAGGATATTCCGATCGAGCTTCTGTCGATCGATCACTTTGTTCCGAGATCCTATATTTCAAATGATGAGCTTTGGAATCTGACGCCCATGAGAAAATCCTTAAATTCAAGTAAGAATAATAAATTGCCGGTTTGGGATGAGTTTTTTGAGCCTTTTGCAAAGTATCAGTTTTACCTGTACAAATTGATATTCCCAGAAGAGAAAACAATGCAGTCAGAGATGCTGGTTAAAAAATTTGATAAATGCCGTAGAAATAATTTGAATGCAATATGGGCAGTGGAAACCCTATACATACCCGGAAATTCAACAGTGCAGTTTGTGAACATACTGAAACATAACATGAAACCTATTTATGAAGCGGCTCGTCTGCAGGGGTATGAAACATGGAAGATAAGCGCAGATATGATCTAGATGAAACAATAAAATATTATGAGGAATATGCACAGGAATTTATAGAAGCAACGATCCATGCGGACGTTTCTGAATTATACAGGCAGTTCGAGGAACACCTTACCCCTGGGAGCAGGATTTTAGATTTAGGCTGTGGGAGTGGAAGAGATTCAAAATATTTTACTGAGAAGGGGTATGATGTTGTGGCGATTGATCCCTCTGGGGCAATGTGTGATCAGACAAAACAATTGGCTCATATTCCGGTGTATCAGATGAAAGCAGAGGAACTGAGATTTTTTAATGAATTTGATGCCGTGTGGGCGTGTGCTTCCTTATTGCACGTACCATATAAAGAACAGGTAAACGTATTACGAAAGGTCATGCATGCATTGAGGGCCGGAGGAATCCTGTATGCATCATGGAAATACGGGGATAAGTCCCGCACGGAAAAATACCGGAGTTTCACAGATTTAAACGAAAAAACGTTTCGTGATATCCTTAGCAAAATACCAACAATTGATGAAGCGAGATTGTGGGTGACGCAAGATGTGAGAAAAGACAAGCATTCACAGACCTGGTTGAATGCTATTATAAGAAAAGCAGTGTAAATGTTAAAATTAACAATGTTGAAGGACTAGCCGCCAGAGGATATAATTAAAAAAATGTGCGGGTCCCGGAGGAGTAGAGTATGAAGCAAAGACACAATCAAAAAAAGCGAAGGAGAATCTGGCCGTTTCTTCTTCTTTTCGTTCTGGTAATATTGGCCGGTATCGGCTGGTTTTCCAGAGAGCGGCTGCTGGGCATGCTGTTCCCGGTGCGCCTGGATACGCCTATGGTGGTCTGGGATGAGGCGGAGGATGTGTACGAGCCGGAGGAGCTGATTCTTTTTGCCGACCGGAATGAGTTCCAGGTGGGCGAGCAGGGATCCATCAAGCTGACGGTTTTGTGTCAGGAATCGGTGACGGAGCCGGTGACTATTACCGACAACACAGGGTATGAGGTAGCGGTCCTGAAAAATGACGGCAGCGGACAGCTGGTAACGACGGTGGGGCTTCAGAGCCAGGAGCCAAGGAGCGGGTGGCTGAAGGCTTCATCGGGGGGAGCGGAGAGTGCGCCGGTTTCCTACTATGTGATTCCGGAAATCACCCAGGAGATGGCGGACCGCCTGGTGGAGGTCAGCACCGACTTGGGGGACTATGTGGAGGAGGCGGAGTTTGAGGATCCTCTTTCCGAAGAGGCCTTGGACGCGGTTCAAAGCTGGCTGGAAGAGGACGACCGGGTTTTGGAGGTGAAACCGGCGGGCGAAGGACTTTTGTACGCCACCACGGACAATCTCATCGGAAGCTATGGACTGAGCCGGGTGACGCCCAATACATTTGGTTATGTAAGCGCCGACGAGGCCTTTGAGGCCGATCAGGCCGGCGAGTCTTTGAGCGGGCTTTATATTGCCAGCGAAATTCCAAGAACCAATACGGATCTGCTTCACATCAGCCCCATCCCCGACGACTATGCGGTAAAATACTGCAGCGATGCCTTCCGGGACAGCGAGGAAAAATTGCTGGATCGGGTAGGAGGAAATCTGGACTGGATGGAGGCGGAGCACGCCATCCAGATGCTGGCCAACGGCGATATTGCAGATTACGGGATGACGGTGATCAATACCCACGGAAGCCTGATTGAACGCAGTGACGGCAGTTCCATGCTCCTGATGAATATGGGGGAGCGGACCAGGGACGAGGTGGAGGAGCTGATGGAGCTTCTGGAGTACACGGCCAGACAGCGCTCCGCCGCCTCCTACACCAGCGGAAATATTAAGAACGTGTGGGGACTTCTGGACGATACCTCTACTTTGCGCTGGATTCTGGATGTGACCATTAACCCGGAGGGAGAGGCAAAATATGTTCTGAAAATGAGCAGCAATTACCTGGAGAGCGCCCTTGGCGACCGGGTATTTGACAATACCATTGTGTATTTTGCGGTTTGCTACGCCCGGGCGGACGATCAGATGGTGAAAATGCTGCACCGTCACGGGGCTTCCGCTTTTATCGGCTGCAGGGAGGATCTGGACGTGGGAGTTGCGGCGGCGTTTTTAGAGCAGATGGCCGAGGTCATGGGTCTGCCTGCCAACGAGTATTCCTTTGGAGCGCTGATTCACGTTTCGGGCAATGTGCTGACCTCTGTGGACGAGATGGTTAAAACCTCCGTTTATCCGGACAAAGAAGGTTATGAGGGCTACCGTCAGGCCCTGAAAGAGAAGCCGCTGAGATACAGCTTCTTAAACGACGGGGGAAACCGTGTCTTTGCCGGTTTTGGAGAGGTGCAGGGCCATGTCCTGGATCAGGATCTTAAGGAGATCCAGGAAGCCCAGGTCACCCTTTACCAGTGGCTGAACCATGAATTTGAAGAGGTGTGGTCGGGAGAGACAGGGGAGGACGGCGGCTTTTTGGCTGAAGAGGTTCCCTACGGCGTTTATGGAATCCTTGCCGAGAAGGACGGAAATAAGGGATTTGTAACGGCTCTGGTGGACGACGGCAGCGAGATGTTGGAGGCGGATGACATTATCCTTGGCTGGACAGGAGCGGAAAATAACGGCGGAAATGTGGTGGGCTACCGGGGAAATTACTACTACTGGAAATATAACAGTCAGAGCGTCGCGCCGGACGGGCTTTATGCCTACTATCCCTATGTACAGGAGACGGCGAACCAGCTGATTTGCCGCAGTGAGGACGGCAGTGAACAGGTTCTTCTGGAAGCGAAGGGGAATGGTCCCATCTTTATTGTGGGAGACCGCATTTATCTGGAGGAGGACGGCGTCAATCTCTTTTCCGTGAACCTGGAAGGGGGCGACCGGGTAGAACACGGGGCTTTTGAGCCTTGGGCTGCGGATGATGCCGCGGGAACGCTGATGGGCAGCATGGGTTACGGCTCCGATGGAGGAATCTATCTGCTGTACGCAAAGGATCACTCCATGCAGCAGGTGGCTGCGGGAAGCGGAACGTTCCTGGGAGCGGAGGAGGGATATTGCTACTATGCGACCTCTGACGCCCAAAGTATCCCCAGCGCCTCTCTGTGGAAGGCGTCTATGGATGGAAGCCAGGTGATGGAATTAAGCCGGGTGACCAGCGATTCGGAGTGGCATTCCTTGGGAATCAGCATTCTGGAAATGATGAAATCCGGGGATCAGATCTATTATTCCTACGGCGCCTATGCTGGAACCGGCGGATTTTTCCAGAGCGGAGGAATCAACTGCGTGGACACCGAGGGGACGAATACCCAGGTGTGCGTGGCAAATGGCGAGCTGGGAGCGGAAGAGTTCCTGATCAGCCAAGGCAGCGGCGGCGAGACCAAGATCTACTATGTGGGGAAAGATGATGCCATTGGCTCCTACATCGGGTTCTGGGACGACTATCCCTACCAGAATTTCCATGTGAAAACCCTGGGAGCAGGGGGAGAAGAGCAGACAGAGACCCAGGAGGCGGGCAGATTTTATCTTAGCCGCCCAGGCTCCTATATCTGCGTAGGGGGTGAGATCCTGCGCTACAATGTAGAACTGCTGACCTATCAGACTTTGATTCCCAGCACGGCGGGCTTTGGCTTTGTGGATGCGCCTGCGGGCTCGGAAGATCAGATCGTCCTCCTTTCCAGCCTGGATGTGGTTGGGGAGAATGTGTTCTTCACCGTAGAGTGGAGCGCCAGAAATAAGAGCCGGGATATAGGCTGGAGAGCCGGATACGACAGGGAGCGGTCGGCGATGTATGTGATGAAGATGGGGGATACCCAGGCGGCGGAGATCTATGAGTATTGACCGATACAGGCGGAGGGCTTGTCCTCTGCCTGCAGAAGGATAGAAGAAAAATAAACAGTAGGAGAGACTATGAAAAAACGAAATCTTGTATTGGCACTGGCGTTTACTGCCGCTGCAGCCCTTACAGCCTGCTCCGGCGGGAGCGGGGAGGCTGCGTCCGGACAGAATCAGGAGGAACAGGCAGAGGAAGAAGGGGAGGATGAGGCTGGAAAAGAGGCCCAGGAGGAAGAAAAACCGCAGGAAGATGCCGCCGAGACGGCGAAGGCAAATTGGACCATCGACGAGGCCATTGCGAACCAGATGCGCTTTCATGGACAGGGCTTCTACACCATGTACGCAGAGGGAACCTGCCTTTATGCGGCGCCCAACGCTGAGAGCGATACCGGAAGCTTCAGCCGGTACGCGATGCTTGCCTCCGAGGGGACTGCCGGAAGCCAGATCCGCCAGATCCAGACCGCGGCCTACAGCGATGCGGAATTGATCCTGGATTCGGAGGGAAGGCTGTGGTATGACGGAGAGCAGTTCTTTGAGGGCTATAATCTCCAATATTTCGACTGCTTTTACGCAACCAGTGCCGGATACGCCCAGAATGTGGCCGGGGTGACGGCGGATGGGGCAGTGGTTTACCGGGATGCCAAAACCTCGGACAGCGAAATAGAGACGGCGGAAGGCCTTACAAATGTAAAATATGTGGATGCCTTTTGGGACAGGCTGGCGGTGGTGCGTCAGGACGGAACAGCGGCTTATATGGCCGGAGGCGAGGTGACGGAACTGGATGGCTGGACTGACATGGCCATGATCTATATGGGCGGGATGCAGGATGATTATACGGAGTTAATCGGCATAAAGCAGGATGGAACCGTTGTGGCCCAGGCTATAGTGGGAACTCCCACATATCCGGAAGAGATCCTTTCCTGGACGGATATCGTGCAGATCATCCGGGGGACTGATTATGTGGCGGGGCTTAAGTCTGACGGAAGCTTCGTCTATGCCCTGGAGGCGGATGCCAATGATTATACGAAGGAGCTTTGCGAGGAAACCTATGGAACCTGGACCAATGTGATGGTTGCGGCGGAGCAGGCGGCGATTACGGCGGATGGGGAGCTTCTGGGGGACGCCCGGCTTTTATCCTATGGATGGAACCTGGAAAATCCCTATACGGATTATGAGGCCGCCAAGCTGGAAGGAGAGTACGATGACGACATGCACGCCGTCTTGCTGACTAGGCTTCCGAAGCTGTCATAGGGAGAAAGACGGGACAGAAATCCGGAACGGGGAAAGGATAGGGGAAATCGATGAGAAAGAAAACTGGAATGATATTGGCCGGGGCCCTGGTCCTGGCGGTGATGCTAAACGCCTGCGGCGGCCAGGGGGCCGGGACGGCGGGCGGGGAAAAAGCCAGCGGGGAAGAAGCCAGCGAGGAAGAAGCCAGCGGGGAAGAAGCCAGCGGCCAGGAAAGGGTTTCCGATGAGGACGGGGACGATTCCGGCGAGCGGGCGGACGGCGGCAGCCTTGAAGCGTCCGAGGCGGTTAAAAAGGCCATGGACGCCGCCGATACCCTGACCACCGGCGAATACTTCCTGCTTCCGGACGGCTCTGTGGTCACCAGAGGGGAGACCATTGAAACTTTGCCGGGGACTACGCGGCTCTGCCGGATGTGAAGAAAATTGCGGATTCCTCCAGCCAGATGGAGCTTTTGGCCCTGACGGAGGGAGGGGATTTATACTTCCATCAGACGAAGCTTTTAAGCGGCATCAAGGATGTGGTTTACAGCACCACCAACGTGAATCAGGTGGCGGTCTGCATTTCCGACGATACGATCTATTATGTGTCGGTGAAGGATGATACGGCGGACTATTTTGAGAGCAAGTACTCCTTCTCCGACCTAACGGGGGAGATGACGGGGGTTGCTGAGGGAAGCTTTGCCAGTCTGGGAGCGGAGAAGCGGGACTTTTTCCTCTTAAATGATGAGGGCCGGGTGTATATGGACAATTCCGACGGGGTTTCCACGGAGTATGTAGGCATGGAGTTTCTGGACTGGGAGAATATGGCGGTGATCGACGCGGCAAAATACCGCGTAGGCGGCGACGCCCTGGACCCGGAGTGGGAGCTGACTGTGGCCGGAATCCAAAAAGACGGCACGGTGAAGGCCTGCGGCTTTTATGCGGAGGAGATTTTAAGCTGGGGAAGCTTAAATTACATCACCATGGACGATGGCCTGATCCTGGGGCTGACCCCGGAGGGGACGCTGAAAGTCACCGGGACCCTGGCCCAGTATGTTAAGGAGGATCTGGCGTCCTGGACGAACCTGGCGGGAGTCAAGGTGGGCAACCACCTTACGGGAACTGTCGTGGTCAATGCGGTGGATGGGGACGGAACCTTCTATCACCTGCAGTATGACGATAAGATGAGCGAAAATGTGGTGGTGACCATGACCGCCGAAGGCGGCTGTAAGGACGACACCAGCTGGTGGTACAGGTACAGCCCGGACGGCACGGTTTCGCGGTCCGGCGGAGGAAACGGCTGGGAGGCGCAGTAAGTAGAAACAGAAATTCTGAGGAGTGTGGTTTCTCATCACACTCCTCTTTGCGTATGAGGATTTCGCCTCTGAGCCAGGGCCTGTCCCCATTTCTCCTGTATTTTTTCAATCCACTTCTTCTGATAAGGCGCATCTTCTTTCAGACGGCTTACAATCTGCCCATAAAGCCCGGCGGCCTTTTCAGACTCCCCTGCTGCCAGCCACACGTCCGCCAGCTGTTCCTCGCTGCTGGCCATCTCCTTGGACTGGTCTTTCCGGTAAATGCGGGCCGTTTCCACCACCTGCAGCGCCAGCTCTTCTGCCTTTGAAAATTTTCCCTGGGATACCATGGCCTTGATGAGAAAACGGTCAAATTCATTTAGCTCGTACTGGTAATTTTTACCTTCGCTGATTTCCCTGATGATCCCATCCCGGGCCTCGCGCCCAAGCCTTAGAGCCTCATCCATTTCCCCCAAGTCAAAGAGGATTCTTGCCTCCCCCAGCTGCCAATGGCGGTAGCTGTTCTCCGGGTCGTCCTCCTCGTGCCAGATGCCGTTTTTCTCGCACAAATCCCAGTATTTTTTCTCATAGAACAAAGCTTTTCGGATGAGCTTTAGCGCTTCCTGTAAGTTGTCCTCCCCTCCGCGATAGCGGTAAATGCGGGAAACCTTGGAACAGGCCGCGCTGCGGTAATGAAAGTAGCGGTCATCGAAGGCACCGCACTGGTTCATACAGTCAAAAGCCTTAAAATACCAGATCTCTGACTCTTCAAAGCCCATGGCATTGTAGCAAGTGGCCGCCATCTTAAGGTATGTCTCCCCGGTGATCTGATGGCAGTTTCCGTAATAGCGTTCTACTGACTCCGTTAGCTTCCGGCACTGTCTCTTTGCCTCTTTAAAATACCCCTGAACCCAAAGCCAGGTTACCAGGGCGCCAAATTCCCTGGCAAGCCACGCCTCCGGCTCAGGAAAGGCCCGGAAAATGGCAAATACGTAAGGTTCGATCTTCTGATTGTCCAAATAAGTGCAGTTCCAGGCATTTCTGGCAATTTCGTAGAAGCCGTGAATGATTCTGCGGCAGTTGTGCTGAGTCGGCAAAAAAATTTTCCTGGCCGCATCGGCAATGATGGGGTGGAGGGAAAGCAGACGGTCGCTTCCTCCACCCGAGCTTTCACTGCGGACTAAAAGGCAGTCCTTAAGTCGCCCAAGCGCCGCCCGGTTGGCTTCGGATACCCTGAAATACAGGCTCTCACGGATTCCCTGGACGGGCAGAAGAGCCAGCTCCCGTAAGATCTGTTTTTCCGGCTTTTTTAAGGGAAAACGGCAGAACAAGTCCTCCGCAAGGGATTCGGGAAGCTCCTTCTGATGGCCCTGGGCTTTCATGCCTTTAAGCCTCAGCATCATCAGAAGGGTATGGCCGCCTATTTGCTTCCAGTAGTTGGAAAATTCTTCCCACGCCTTATGATCCGGTTCCCGTCCCCAGTAGAGCCGCACAAAGTTTTTCCACTCCTCCTGCCCAAGCTCCCCAACGGGAATGCCGCTGCAGCCGCCCCAGGCAGCCGGATCTCTTCTGGTGGTAACCAGGATATGGCAGGGAAGGGAGAAAACCCGTTTCATCAATCGGTCCTGTTCCGTGTTGCAGTCGTCCAAGATCAGAAGCAGACGCTGTTTTCCTGCGATCTGTGCCAGAATCTTCAGCTTTTCCCGGACATACCTGCCCTTTCCCCCGTATTTGTCCTGGGAATAACGGAAATTGGAAATGGGCAGGCGCACGTCGTCGCCAAATACCATCTGAAAATCCCCGCTGCAGGATAAGAAAAGCACCCCATTGTATTCCTTCCGGAAACGGAGGGCATAGGCCCTGGCGATGGCCGTTTTTCCGATTCCACCGATTCCATATAATACCGCAGGCCCCTTTTCCAGCCGGAATATTTCCCAAATCCGCTTTAGATAGGGCTCCCTTCCGGCAAATGGTTCCTCCTTTGACTCCCAGAAGGCTTCCAGGTAGTGTTCCCGCTTTTTTCGGTACGCTTCCTGCTCCTCGGAAAATTTATCCAGATATGCTTGTTCGGTCCGGTCATCCTGAAAGCCGGGGGGAGTATCCCTGTACTTTCTCCGAAGCTCCAGCATCCCTTTTTTCCACTCCAGAAGTTCCCGCTCCATATCATGCTTCATTTTATTCTGCTCCTCTTTTTGCTTCGCCCATTTTTCTTTGATACAGCCACAGCCCTGTAAGGCCGGGAACCGCCCAGATGAAAAATGTGCTTAAGCAGACCACCCCATAGCCCATAGCCGGAATCAGAATCCAGGCGGTTAAAAGCTTGACCGCCATTTCCAAAAACCCTAGCAGAACCAGGCTCATATACCTTCCCATCCCCTGAAGGGCATTCCGGCAGATCATCAAAAATACCAGGAAGGGGTAGGAGAAGGGAACTACAAAAAGCCAGCTGATCCCGGCATGGAGAAGCTGGGAGGAAGCCCCGTCGCCCGCCATCAGCCGGATTAGAACCGGAACTGCCGCAGGGGCCGCTGCCCCGTATAGCCCGCACCAGGCCATGCTGTGGAGGATCATTCTCCGGTTGCAGGAAGCCGCCATTTCCCAGTCACCACGTCCCACATTCTGGGCCGACATAATATTGGCCGCAATGGCGTAGGCGGCGAGAGGCTGGGTAAACAGGTTCATCAGGGAATTGGCGTAGGTGTATCCGGCAATGGTATCCACCGGAAATTGGTTGACCTCACGCTGCAGTACAAAAGCTCCCGCGTTTGCCAAAAGGGTCATCATAACCTTGGCAGAACCGCTGGCTGCCAGTCCCCGCCATATAAAGGGATTTCCACCTTTAAAGGGCAGGAGCAGACGTTTCCCCCAGGGACCTTTGAAGAAATAGACGGACAGCAGGAGCACGCTTCCTGCCTGGCTCAGCAAAACCGCCAGGGAAACAGCCTCCACTCCCATACGCAGGCGGCCAAGAAAGAGCAGAGAAAGGCCGGTCTGGGCAACTACGGCCCCTACGGTAACCACTGCGGGGAAACGGCTCTCGCCGCTTCCCTGGATGAGGCAGATCAGCAAATTTTGCAGTCCCTGGAATCCCCCGCCCAGAAGAAGGAATCTTAAGTATTCCCTGGAGACTGGCCGCAGCTGAGGCGGAACATTGGCTAAGGCCATAAAGGGGTCTGGAAAAAGTGCAAAAAGGAAGCTCCCCACAGCCATGACGGCGGAGAGAAGAACCGCCCCCTGAACCATTTCCCGAAGCCGCTCATCCTTTCCTATGCCTGCCGCCCGGTTGACACAAATGGCAAACCCTGTAGTCATGGATATAAACAGGGCATCCAGAATCAAGTCCCAGGCGCTGCAGGAGCCGATGACAGCCACCGCTTCCTGATTTAAAAACCGTCCGGCAGCAGCGGCTCCAATAGGTGCGTAAAGCTGCAGAAAAATACTGGATAGTATCAGAGGAAACAGGAAGCGGGCAAGTTCACGCTTTGAAAGCTTCTCCGTAAAGCGAACCATCTGATTACCCCCCAAAAAATCCTCTATTACCAGTCCTTTAAGGCTTTAAAATGAAACAGCCGCAGGCTGGTATTCTCCCCCTTCTCCAGATATCCGTCCAAAAACCTGCTGGCCTGCCGAAGCCAGTTCTGGCACTGGGCCGGCTCTTCCCCGGTGCAGCATTCCCCGTAAATCCTTAAAAACCCTAATAGCATCCGGTCCAGGCGGCTTCCATCCGCCTGGGTATGGTTTTCATCCAGCCCCAGATATCCCAGTTTCATAAGCCAGCTGCTCAGCCTCTTCCCGTTTACAAAGGGGATTGAAAAAATCATCAGATGGCGGATCATGGTTTTCCTGGGAATCTCCCCTAAAAGCTTCATTTGCCTGCCAAATTCTGACATGTAATTCAGGCTGGCGATATGCCTTCCCACCTGATCGCCGCTTTCCCCTTCCCATGAGCAGATATAACGCTTGGCATCCGTATAATACAGATGGCGGAGGCTGTGGGTCAGATTCGTCCCAGCGTGGTACAGCTGCTGCTTCAGTGCCGGATGCACCTTGCTAAGATACTCTCCGGCAAGCTCTTTTAAAAGCGCAATCCGCTCCTGATAGGCTCCTCCTGCCGTTTCGGCTTCGAATGCCTGGTCGCAGCGGTCGCAGTACCCCTGGATCAGGAACCGCTCTTCTTCCCCCGAAAGCTGCAGTGCCTTTCCAAAGAGCCTGCACTGCTCCCGGCTGGCGGGCAGATGCCTGCCGGTCCGCCAATAGCGGATCTTCAGCGGTTCCGACGGCTTCTTAGGCTCTGCCGCGTACATTTTTCGAAAGATCAGCTGATCTGCCTCCGCCTTTCCCAGCTTTCCATTCTCTGACCGGAACCGGTCGTACATCTGATTCATCCATTTCTGTTCCGGCCGCTCGTACTTGCCCAAAGCCAGGCATTCCTCCGCTAAATGAAGCAATGCCTGTTCATCATCCTTTCTCACCCCATACATTCCCCTTATCTGCAAAAAACTATTGTATATTATACCTGTCCACTAACCTTATCGTTCGCCTGCGGCTCCGATTCGCTAAGTGGACAGGTACAACTCGCACTAGGCTCGAAAAGACCTCGCCAAGTGCTCATATTATACCATACCATTTCACAGCTTTGCTGACAACCAGGTGATTTTTAACATTTCATTTTTGGTCGTTTATTATGATATTCTGAAATCATTGACAGACCCGACCCTATATGATAGGATACAACTCAGAGAGGCGTTTGAACGTTACCCCTGTGGTACGGTATATCCGTATGGTAATGTTCAGAGGCCTTTATTGTTTGTCTGTCAGGAGGAGAAAAATTTGAAGTACGGGAAAACAGCTGGGGATGTGAGAACGCTTTTGGCCTTTACCATTCCGCTGATTTTAAGTGGTCTGTTTCAGCAGGTATTCAACTGGGTGGACGCCTTTATTGTGGGAAATGTGGAAGGAGAGCTGGCTTTGGCCGGAATCGGGGCTACCACATCTATCTACAATCTCTTTGTAACGGTGATTACCGGCTTTACCTCAGGCCTTTCAGTTCTGACTGCCCAGCAGTTTGGAATGGGAAAAGAAAAAGAAATCGGCGCTATTTTGTCCGCCTACACCATTCTCTTAGGCCTATGCTTCAGCGCCGTTTCCATTGCGGGTGCGCTGCTTACAAGCCGGATTTTGCTGCTTTTGGACACTCCGGCCAATATCTTTGACAGTGCGGAGGGATATTTGAAAATCCTATTTGCGGGAATCCCGTTTCTCGCAGTATACAATACCTTTTCCTCCGTTCTTAGGGGAATCGGGGACAGCAGAGCGCCCTTTTTCGCCGTGCTGGTTTCCTCCGGCGCTAATGTGGTTTTGGATCTGATTTTTGTGGCAGGGCTGGGATACGGCGCCCAAGGAGCGGCAGCCGCTACGGTAATCGCCCAGGCGGCTATGACTGTGTTTGTAGTTGGCTATGGAATGAAAAAATATCCCATTCTGCGCCGGGGCTTTTCAAAGAATCAGAAGGCCGGTATTTTACGGCGGGGTGCGGCTTTCGGACTTCCGCCTGCGGTTCAGTCCGGGGCCAGCTCTATAGGAAACGTCTTTCTGCAGCGGTTCATGAACGGGTTCGGGGAGCAGACGGTGGCGGCGATTACCACAGCTTACCGGGTGGATACGGTTATCTTTCTTCCGATTATCAATTTCGGCTCCGGAATCGCCACTATGGTAGCTCAGAAAACGGGAGCCGGGGACCGTCAGGGAGCGGAGGGAATGTTTCGGGTTGGCTGCGGAATGATGGCTGCTATTTCCCTGAGCCTGACCGTGCTGGTGCTGTTTGCAGGTGAGCATCTCATCGCTATGTTCGGACTGACACCGGAGTCGGTGGAAATCGGGAAGAACTTCTTCTTTTCCATCGCTGGCTTCTACTTTGTCTACGGCTTTTGCATGGCGGTGCGGGGATATCTGGAAGGGACAGGGGATATGCTGTTTTCCGGGGCGGCGGGAATCGCCGCCCTGCTGGTGCGGATTGCCTGTTCCTACGGCTTCCGGGGCCTGTTCGGCAATATGGTGGTGGCCTACGCGGAGGCATTTTCCTGGATTTTTCTTCTGGGGATTTTGGCGTGGAGATATTGGAGGAAGAGATTCGGGAGCAGGTGACGGAGCAATTTTACATGTCCGGCACATTTGAAAAGCTGGCAGATGTGGATCTGATCTGAAGGCGCATGCAGCCGTCTCCTCTGCCGGAGCAGGCTGCACGCGCTGTAAAGAAATTATTGTATTTTTCTGTAGTAATGTCCCCAGCACTCCGTGATAATGCGCTGTCCGGCGTAAACCGATGAGAGGGAGGCATCCAGGGAGGGAGCTACCTCTACCACATCAAAACCAATGACGGGCAGGGATTCAAAGAGCCCTCTTAAGAGGTTTAGGAGCTGCCTTGAAGTAAGGCCGCCGAATTTAGGCGTGCCTGTGCCTGCCGCGTAAGCGGGATCAAGACAGTCGATATCTACGGTGATATAGATTTTCTTTAAGTGGCCCAGCTGCTTCTTTACCGCTTCTACCGTCTGCTCTGCGCCAATACGGTCAAATTCTGCTGCGCTGATCACATGAACCGGGTTGTTCTTCATAAATTCCAGCTCATCCAGCTCCGCGGAGCGGATTGCAATAAAGAAAAGGTTGTCGCTTCCGCCTACGTGCTTTAGCTCGGATGCCCGGCGCTCGGTGCATCCGTGGGAAACCTTGCTGCCTTCCAGGGAGTCGCAGAGGTCAAAATGGGCGTCAATATGGATGACGCCGAAGTTCTCATCCACCGCCTTGTCGATGCCACGCAGAACCGGAATGGTAACCGAGTGGTCGCCGCCGATCATGGTAAAGAATTTTCCCGCCCTTACCAGCTCTTCGGTCAGCTTCTCTGCCTTGTCAAATACCTCTTTACAGCTTTCGCCTTCTATGTCACCAAGATCCGCCACCCGCAGCGCGGAAATATCTTCAAAATATTCGGTTGTGGGGGGAATGGGCGCCGTCGTTTCCCGAATGGCCGCCGGGCCGTCTTTTGCGCCTTTGCGGTAGCTGACATTCTCATCGTAGGGGATTCCGAATACGGCGATGTGGGCGTTTTCGTAGTCCTGGCCCGTAAACATGCCGCCCCAAAGTTTGCCTTCAAGAATCATGTCTTTTGTCTTTTTCATGTGACACCTCCAGGGATTTTAAAATTATGTTTCCATTATATCTACGGCAAACCATGATTGCAACATCTTAAATATAAACATCATCAATTGTCTTCTTATACCGCTTAGACCTTCCGGCTGTCAAATTCCCGTGTAGCAAAAAAGAAAATCCGGACAAGCTGATTCGGCGGCCTGATTGACGGATAGATATTAACAGTTGTATAATTTAGCCATACTTTATGGTAGTGTCAAGTAATCTATGAAAAAACGAGTCAAGCCAAATTGACTCAACAGAA